>CEOC01052391.1_pt1 | contig 16215 bp, 15 predicted proteins | sample 356191 | NCBI WGS metagenome assembly CEOC01 (sample SAMEA2619952, study PRJEB7988) | marine metagenome | biome: marine biome (ENVO:00000447); feature: deep chlorophyll maximum layer (ENVO:xxxxxxxx); material: "saline water (ENVO:00002010), including plankton (ENVO:xxxxxxxx)" | depth 17 m
CTTTCCCCTCAAAATCAATATCAACTCCATCCAATTGAAGGCGAACAATTTCAGAAACTAAGGCTGCAATGAATTGTTTTCGATGCGTATCAAATGCAGTTTTGGCTAATTCCCAGTTCCAACCATCTTTGTATCCATTGTAGACACAAAGTAATACCCTTACATTGTGAGCTTCTCCCCATTTTCGGAATTGAATTATGGTCGAATCATCGATCGGTTTAAAATCATCAACTAACTGCATCTTACCTTTCTCTGAAGGTCGCCAGAACTGAAGACCTAAATGAGTAAGTCCATTTTTCATTCCCAACCCATCGAATGACTCATTCAATCGATCCAAGCATGTGCTTGTCGCATAAGGGGGAACCCAAGTCATCACTCGGGAAGTTTTAGCCTTTGAATTCTTTACATTCTCTGCCCCTAAGGAAAGAGTCGTAAGGAACAAAAAAAGGAGCTTCAGAATGAAATTTATTTAAATATGTATCGCTTCGCCATGTGCTGCTGCTGCAGCTTCAGCAAGAGCTTCACTCATGGTGGGATGGGCATGAATGGTTCCATGGATTTCATCCACCGTTGCTTCCAAATTCATCGCAAGTCCATACTCGGTAATGAGCTCGGTTGCATCGGATCCAATGATATGGGCCCCCAATATCTCACCGTATTTTTCACCGACAATCACTTTTACAAAACCTTCTGAATGATTTACCGCAACCGCTTTACCGGAAGCAGCAAACGGGAACTTACCAACTTTGTATTCAATTCCGTCCTCTTTGGCCTTTTCTTCGGTTATCCCAATACTCGCAACCTGTGGCTGGCAATAAGTGCAACCTGGAAAGGCATCAAAGGGAATTGGCTTAGAATGATCAAACATACCATTAACAGCCTGTATGGCACGGTATGTGGCAACATGTGCCAACCAGGGTGGGCCTACGATATCACCAGTAGCATAAATTCCGGGGGTAGAAGTTTGATAATTTTCGTCGACATTCAGATAGCCACGATTCAGCTCTAAATTTAAATCTTCCGAAACCGCACCATCAAGATTGGGAACCACTCCAATCGCCAAAAGTAAGGATTCCACTTCAAGTTGTTCTGTATCTTCGCCCTTCGCCATCGATAAAATAACCGATTCATCCTGTACTTCGATATTATCGATTCTCGTTCCGGTCCGGCAATCTATCCCCTGTTTCTTAAAAGATTTTAGCAAAGCATCTGAAACTTCCTTGTCCTCAACGGGAAGCACATTGGGAAGCATTTCCACCAAGGTAACTTTTGTGCCAAAGGCGTTTAGAAAATAAGCAAATTCAGCACCAATAGCCCCTGCTCCCATAATCGCAATCGATTTTGGCTGTTTTTTCATCGCCAAGGCCTCTCTTGATGTCATGACACGCTCTCCATCTACGGCTACCTCATCAAGAGTCCGTGGCTTGCATCCGGTTGCAATCATGATGTTGCTTCCGGAGATGACCTTCCCTGTATCTTCTCCCTCAGTAATTTCGACCTCCCCAGCCTTACGGACTTTCCCTTTGCCGACAACATAATCAACCTTGTTTTTCTTAAACAAAAATTCGATACCCCCACCCATTTGATCGGCAACTCCTCTTGATCTCTTAATAATCTTTTCAAAATCAAAGGAAATCTCCTCACATGATATACCCAAATCTTTAGCGTGATGAAGACTTTGATAAGTCTCAGCACTTTTAAGTAGAGCCTTGGATGGAATACAACCCCAATTCAGACAAGTACCCCCGGCACGCTCCATCTCTATCACAACCGCTTTTTTTCCCAATTGTCCTGCTCGAATTCCAGCAGCATAACCAGCGGGGCCACCGCCCAGTATAATCAAATCGTAAGTATCATCGCTCATAAGAAATTTTTGATAAAGTTGGCAATTTCCTAACAGGAGATAGCGGTAGCGTCAATGCAACGAAACCCATATTTGTCCTTTGGCTTGAATTTTATCCTAGTTTGAGACTAGATCATTCGAAATGAAAATTGAAACCATCGATGTAAAGGATGAATATAGGGATATTGTTCAGGCAAATTTAGATAACTGCCTTACTAAAACGAAGGTCGATTATCCTTTGGAATATCAGGGTAAAGTTCGTGACCGCATCGATATGGGAAAATATTATGCTTTGATCACTACCGATAGGCAATCTGCCTTTGACCGTATCTTGGCATCTATACCATTTAAAGGACAAGTACTTAATGAAACAGCTGCATGGTGGTTCCAAAAGACTGATCATATCATCAAAAATCACATAATAGATGTTCCACACCCGAATGTTACCATTGCTGAGAAAGCGAACCCTTTCCCTATCGAGTTTGTAGTGAGAGGTTATGTAACCGGCTCATCGAACACCTCTCTTTGGACCCACTATCAAAATGGTGTAAGAGAATATTGCGGTATTGCACTCCCAGAAGGCTTAAAAAAGAACAGTAAGCTTGATTCGCCAATCATTACTCCAACAACCAAGGAAGAAAATCATGACCGTCCAATTTCACCTAAAGAAATCATCGATGAGAGATGGATGTCGAAAGAACATTGGGAGGAAGCATCCCAAAAAGCATTAGATTTATTTATTTTTGGAGAGAAGGAATCCAGCAAAAATGGCCTTATCCTCGTGGACACAAAATATGAAATGGGACTCAATCAAAATGAAGAGATTATTGTTCTAGACGAAATACATACTCCTGACTCAAGTAGGTACTGGCTTCAGGATACTTATCAGGAAAGGTTGGTGAGCGGAGAAGAACCTCAGAATATTGATAAAGAATTCCTCAGGCTTTGGTTTAAGGAAAATTGTGACCCATACCTGGATGAACAGTTACCCCAAGCACCCACTGAATTAGTGGTCGAACTTGCTATTAGGTATATCTACCTTTATGAAAAGATTACGGGGCAAAAATTTAAATTTCCTCAAACCTTAAATATCAACGAGGACATAAAAAGGGCTCTTTCTATTTATTTAAATTAAGCTATAAGCCCTCAATTTCGTGCATTACCAAGTCAGAAATCTTTTGATAACGATCGCTGGAATCGAAAGATAATTTTTCTGATGATATCGGACTTCCAATATTTAAATAAAGCTTTTTCCCAATCCGGGGAAACAACTTTCCCTTGCCTAGTATTTCAAAAGATCCATGTAACCTTGCCGGCAACACTGGCACTCCGCTTTTGTGAACTAACAAGCCAAGTCCTTTTTGGGATTTTTGTAAGGTTCCATCCGTAGAGCGCGTACCCTCCGGAAATACTAAAACAGGCTCTCCTCCCTTAAGCACACTAAGAACTTTCCTTAAAGAGCCTAAATCAAGTTGATCCCGGTTGACGGGTATCGAATTTAGTTTCGTGATTAGCAATCCGAGCGGCCAAAAAAACAGTGAATCTCTTGCAAAATAGTGAAGATTTCTGGGAATCCGGCACCCTACAGCAGGAGGATCTAAATAGCTTAGGTGATTACACGCTAAAATAAACCCCCCTTTGGGGGGAACATTGCCTAAACCATTCACCTCAAACCGGTGGAAGCATTTTAGATAACAGTATGATAGAAACTGAGCTAGCCGATATGTATTATTCATCAAAGCGAGCTCAGGGCTTTCATTACCTGCTCATAGACCTCATCTAGAGAGAACTGACCCGTATCTATTTTCATTGCTCCTTCTGCACACGATAGGGGAGCTTCTTTTCTATTCGTATCCATCTGATCCCTACTAATAATTGAGTCGGTTTCACCATCTGAACTCCTTCTTTGCTCACGTATCTGAAGATCGGCCCACAAGAAAATCTTCAAATCAGCTTCAGGCAGGATTTTAGTTCCAATATCTCGACCCTCCAAGATGACACCATTAAATCCGGAAGACTTGGCCAAGTCTACTTGAGAACGCTGGTAATCAAATAAAAGTTTTCTCAAAGCTGGGATCGCTGCATATCGAGAGACATTTTGGTTAACTTGGGGACTTCTTAGATCTTTATCTGAAAAACTTTGTTGGTTGATTGCAATAAAAGTCTTATTTTTAATTATATTTGAAGCGATAGAAACAGATTTCGACTTAATGAACTCATCGACCTTTTCTGGCTCTACACCGGACTCCATAAGAATCCATGATAACGCACGATAATGTGAACCAGTTTCGACATATAAATAATTATTCTTTTGGGAAATTAGGTTTGAGAGGGTGGACTTACCAGTTCCCGCACCCCCATCAATCGCCAAGGTTCTAAAGTTTTTCATTAGTGCGATTGCTTTCGTAGGCCCTCTAGTACCTCAAAGAATTGGGGAAATGTCTTACCACAGCACTGTGGGTTTTTAATTTTTAACCAGCTTTTACCTGTGCCAAACAAATCAAATGAACCAAGGATCCCGAATGACATCGCAACACGATGATCTTGGTATGTTTCTATCTCAATCGAGTTTCTTGCTGTCTCTTTTAATTTATTTAAATCTGGAACAATTCTCAGGCTATCTTGGGTCTCGGTGACTTCCTGTCCAAGTTTTTTTAATTCTTGTGCCATTGCTTTTACTCGATCCGTTTCTTGCATACGCGTATGGGAAATTCCAGTAATTAATAAAGGACTTTTCAATAAAGGACTGACCGCAACCAGGGTTAGGAAAGTATCAGATATATCATTGAAGTCGTACTCCCCGCCTTCCAAGTTATACTTATGGTTAGAAATCAGCCCGTTTGCTCCCTTGCTAACTTCAGCTCCCAAGGCTCGAAGGATTTTAGAATAACCACTGTCACCTTGAAGCATATTATCCCAAATTCCATGCAACTCACACGATCCACCCACAACTAGCGGTAATGTCAAAAAGTAACTCGCCGCAGTTGCATCTGGTTCGACTTTGTAAACAAAGTCTTTCGTTCGTTTATATTGAGCACGAATATTTAGTTTTTCCTCCTCAATTATGCAGGAATACTCATCATCACCGCTAAAGTCCTTAATCATTTCACTGGAGATATTCAGAAACGGCCTGGAAACTGTTCCATAAGGGAAAAAGATGGTATTCGTTTGTCCCTGCAGTGGTGCTATCATCATCAATGCGGTTAGCATTTGACTGCTTTTGGTTGCATCGACGGTCCATTCATGTGGAAGAAACTTTTTTGTATTTGTTTCAAAGGGAAAGAAACCGTCTTTCTGAGTATAACATACATCCACTCCCCCAGATTTAAAGAATTCCAATAATTGACCAATAGGCCTTTCCCTCATTTCATCTGAACCGTCAAACAGATAGTTTGAATTTTCCTGGATAGCCAGCCAAGCAGTTAGAAATCTCGCAACCGTCCCAGCATTTCCCACTTCAATTTCCCCTGTTTTAATTGGAGCGATACCCTTACAACCATGCACTTTCAATACATTGGTATCCCAGTTCACATCCAGTTTTACTCCCACTTTTGTTAATGCCTCAATCATCAGTTCAACATCCTGGCTTTTCAGTACGCCATGAAGAGTAACTTGGTTTTGAGAGAAACAGGATAAAAGAAGTGCACGGTTGGAAATACTTTTGGACCCGGGTACCATCACGGAACCAGTACATGGCTTCGTAAAAGGTAAAATTTCCTTAACAGTTTCCATATAATCAGATTAAAGATTTTTGAAGCAGTGCGCCCTTTTTAAGAAACTCTTCAAGGCCTTCTCTATCTTCCTCGGAAATTAAATTTTTGATCATTCGAATGGAGTCCTCAAAATCATTCAAACCAGACAGAACTTGAGCTTTATTTTCAGATAAAATACCAGTCCACAAAGAAGGGTCTCCACCGGAAATACGGATGGTATCCCTCAGACCCTGCCCGGATAACCGAGAGGCCAGTTTTGCCTGGTCTGAAATGGTAAAAGAGAGAGCAGAGGAAACCAAATGAGGAAGATGACTGAGGCTAGCTATAACCTTATCATGTTCCGCTGAACTTAGTTGATGAACGGTCATTTCTAAAATTTCCCAAAATTCGATTAATTTCCCTAAGTGTATTTGATTACATTTAGGCTCTGGAGTTAGGATTACCGGACGATTTGAAAATAAATCGGCGTGGGCGTGCTCCATCCCAGACTTTTCAGAACCTGCCATTGGATGAGACCCAATGAAAGAAGCACCGCTAAATTTAAATAAATCCTTAGCGTTTTCGCAAATGATACCCTTCACACTGCCTACATCAGTAACTAAACATCGCTCCTCTAAATGATTAACGATGGTGGATAGGATTGATGACATGGTTTCCACTGGCGTACATATTATAACCATATCACTTCCCATCACCGATTTAACTGGATCGGTTTCAACTTCATCTGCAGGGAGTTTACTGCGTGCTTTTTCGGCAGTCTGCTCACTTCTTGCCCATATTACGATACTTTCAGCCAAAGATTTTTTCCTTACAGCCATCACTAAAGAGGCTCCCAATAATCCGGGTCCCATAATTGTCACTTGTTTGAACATGAAAAAAGTTTTAGATTAGAAATTTCGTAAGTTCAGCTGATTTAGTAGAAACAAACCATTGATGCAAAAGCAATTGAAAGAGCAAGAACCAAAAGAGGAGGATAACTGGGGAAGACCCCCTGCTCCAGATACTCCTGAAAACCGAAAAAAGGCAATGAAAGCTCAGATAATACTTGGTATTTTTGGCTTCATAGGGATTTTAGCACCAGGGATTCTCTATTGGATCAAATTTAAATGATTCTATTGTGTCTTTTATCTGGAGGGTTATAAAAGAAAATCTAATGTCTTTTCGAAAATCAAAAACTGCAGGATTCAGTAAGTTGGAATTAATCCTATGGCTATCTATTTTTGCAGTCATAACCTTCATACTCGTTCCCTTTTATAATTCCTGGAAGGTTGCTACATCGGAAAATTTATCTGAAGAAGACAATAACTCTACTTTTCATTTTGAGTCTTGGAATTTTGGTCATGAAGATTCTAATTCTTCAGAAGATTAATGAGTCTATCCGGGCCCTAGACAGTGGATGCCAAAAAAACGACCATATATTTTTCGCTATTTTTCGCTTTTTTAATAAGCTGCTTTTTTTTAATAGATTTATTTCTTAGTCCGAAAAGTAAGGAATATCTGGCAACTTCTTGGACATATTTTTCCGATATCCTGATTAACAACGGATTTCTCTTATTTCTTGCGATTGCTTTTTTGCCAGCATTGATTCTTCCTGTGTCGCCATTATTAGCTTTGGCAGGCATTTGGGGAGAATCGAATGGTATACTGTTATCCTCCGTTTTAGGAACACTTTGCCTCATTACGAATTGTTGCTGGACTTACTGGGTGGCAAGAGTTTTTGGTTTAAATCTTATAAATCGTTTTGTTGGTCTACTGAAAAGGAACCCTATCAAGATCCCTGAAGGGTCTGGAAACACTAATTTTTTTCTTTGGAGTCTGGTTCTCAGGCTCACTCCAGGAATTCCATTCATATTTAGTAATTTAATCCTGGGAGCGGTCAAAATGCCATTTCATTTGTACCTACTCATTTCTATTCCCATCTTAACCTGTTCGTCTTTTGGTTACATCTATGCAACTGCAGGCTTGATTGGCGGTGACTTTGCTAACCTGGGCGGGGGACTTGCGATTATTTTATGTTTTTTTATCGCTGGTAGGATAATTCTAAAAAAGAAAAAGAATGCAGTCTGAATTATTCGAAACGCATCAAGAACACTCCAGGATATGGAAAATCTCAGAGATTAATTCAGAGATCAGAAAGGTTCTGGAAAAAAACTTTAGCCAAGTATGGATAAAAGGAGAAATCTCCAACTTGAGGGCTCATTCTAGCGGTCACTATTATTTTCAACTAAAAGACTCAAAAGCTCAAATTAAGGCTGTTCTATTTCGCGGGGATGCAAGAAACCTGGCGTCTCCACCAGAAGAAGGCTCGGAGTATCTCGCTTTTGGCGATATTACCTCTTATGAAGCTAGAGGTGACTGCCAAATAAGAGTACGTCATTTGATGCAGGAAGGGGTAGGAAACCTTCGGCTGGAATTTGAAAGGCTCAAAAGACAATTGCAAGCGGAAGGGCTTTTTGATCCTGAGCGAAAACAAGAGATTCCTCTTTTTCCAACCCGTATCGGCCTCATTACATCACCGGAAGGTGCGGCAATTCATGATTTCTTGACCATCTTGGAGCGAAGAAATTGGAGAGGTGAAGTTTTTCTCCTACCTTCATTAGTTCAAGGGCCCAAGGCTCCCGAAAACTTAGTTAACTCCGTAAAACAAAGCGGAAAAATTCGCCCTCATGTAGATTTGATTGTACTATCGCGAGGGGGTGGGTCCGTGGAAGATCTGTGGGCATTTAATGATGAAGCACTGGTCAGAGAAATTACCGATTCAAAAATCCCCATTATCTCAGCCATTGGACATGAAACTGATTTTGTTTTATGCGATTTTGCCGCTGATCTTCGTACTGAGACTCCATCTGGTGCAGCCGAACTGATAAGCTCTAATTATCTATCTCAAATTGAAAAATTCTCATTTTTAAAAGATCGATTGATGGATACTAAGAGCCTCTACCTTCAATCCATTCGCGATCAATATGAGTTGTTGTCCGCTAAGCTTAAATTATTTTCTCCTATCAACAAAATTGAAAGGCAGAGCCAGCAAATTGATGACTTGGAAATTAGATTACGCCATTCCGCTGAAAGAATCTTTGAAAAGAAATCTGAAAAAATTCATTATTTAGCAAAATCTCTTGAAGCTTCTAATCTTCAACGCACTTTGGAAAAAGGGTTTACGATTGTCCGTAATCAGAAGGGTAAGATTATTAAAGATGGGGGAGGCCTGGTAAAAAATGAAAAGGTATTTACTACTTTCAGAGACGGGGATAAGGAAATGTCCGTAGAATGATCCTGCTTATTTCTTTCGATTGAATAATTTCATCTCACAAAATTCACCTACCGGTTTACAGCCTATAGTTTGATATAAGTTTTTTTGCTCTAGGTAGTCACTAAACAACAAAGTATGGGAGAAGCCATTCTTTTGGGCCTTCTTAATCATTAAGGAAACGAGATGAGAGGCATATTTCTTTCTTCTAAATTCCGGTGGCGTAAATACCATGTTAATAACCATACGATTGGGCGTATTGCGCCCAAACCCAGCCATTCCCAAGGATTGGATTCCATTCTTCAAAAGATAAAGGTTTTTATTTTTAAGCATCGACTTTGCCATCATGATAGTTGCCTCTCGATTGAGAGCCGGAGATGCTTCTTGGGCAAAATTTGCAGCCCACAACCTGATTCTGGGCCACTCGAATTCACTTGCTTGAACTAACTCAAGATTACCACTTTTTTTTGTAATTTTGGCATTATAAGCACGAGTGGATTCATAAATAATAAATCTCTTAGTGAAATTTTTTGTAGAGAGTTTACTCTTCTCCTCCCACCTTGAGCTAAACTCTTCGACAGTTTCTCTGGTACCCATAATTCCCTTAACTTCCCATTGCTTGGCTCTTCCATAGTCTACTAAGCGTTGGATAGCTTCGGTTTTTACGCTGGAAAGCAAGATATAACCGGTCTTCATCCAAATGGCACTTAAACCAATCTTATGATTTTGAAACACAGAGCCCGCCCAGTTTATTTTTTTTCCAAACTGCCAATTTTTAGTCACTTCCCAAAATAAATTATTCATGGTTTCATTTTGAATGAGAAATTTAGATGAATTTCTCAAAAAAGAAGCCGCTGAATCGTATTGTTGAACTCTAAGCTTAGTTTTCACAGGTACACGTAAACAAAAAGTAATTGCATTGGATCAGGTTTATGATCAGTCAAGACAGATAAGATGGAAGAAAATAATAGATATTCCAAACGAGGTGTTTCCTCGAGCAAGAAAGAAGTTCACGCAGTGGTCGATCATATGGATAAGGGACTCTTTCAGGGAACCTTTTGTAAGGTAACCGAAGATCTACTTACCGGAAACCCCGCACTTTGTAATGTGATTCATTCGGACGGGGCAGGAACAAAATCAATCCTGGCTTACCTCGCTTACAGGGAAAACGGTAAACCTCAAGTCTTTCATGGTATTGCCCAGGATAGTATCGTGATGAATTTGGATGATCTTGCATGCGTGGGAATATGGGACCGCATTGTTTTGTCCAGTACTGTAAATCGTAATGCCCGTAATTTTCCAGGTGATGCCCTTGCCTCGCTGATTGAAGGGACCGAAAATTTTCTGCAAAGCCTGAGGGATCTTGGTATTAATGTTGAAAGCGGAGGAGGAGAAACGGCTGATGTAGGAGACTTGACCGGAACAGTTGCGGTAGATTCTTGTGCCGTAGCGGTGGCGAAAAGAGATGCAATTATTGACAACAAGAATATAACCTCAGGACTTTCCATCATAGGATTTTCATCTGCAGGGAAATCCTCCTATGAAAACAACAAAAATAGTGGCATTGGGAGCAATGGACTGACCAGTGCAAGACATGAATTGCTTTCCAGGCACTACGCTGAGAATTATCCAGAGACTTTCGATCCGCTAACCGAACAAGAATATGTCTACTGCGGTCCGCACCGAATGAATGATCCTCTCCCATCTTCAGACCTAACCGTAGGAGAAGCTCTTTTAAGCCCCACTCGTACATATCTACCTTTGATAAAAAAGATTTCCGAAGAAATTGGCAAAGAACTGAAAGGTGCGGTTCACTGCTCGGGAGGAGGCCAAACTAAATGCTTACGTTTTGGTACAGAGGTAAAGTATGTAAAAGACAATCTATTTACACCTCCGCCAATTTTCAGTGAGATTCAAAAAGTGTCGAAAACATCGCCGCGGGAGATGCACCAAGTTTACAACATGGGACATCGGCTGGAGGTGTTTTGCAAGCCAGGACTGGAAAGCACCCTGATAAATCTGGCAAAAGAATTTGAAATTGAAGCTCAAGTGGTTGGAAGAACAGAACCTTCGGACGATCCTTCAGGTAAAAACCACCTAGAAATCAATCTAGCTGATGAAATCTTAAAATATGAGTGACTCGGTTCTCAAAATAGACCCAAATATAACTGAGTCTGCTGAGTTTTTAAGAGCAAGATGGAAAGATAAGCAACCTACGACAGCAATAATCTGTGGCTCGGGATGGGCAAAGATAAGCTCCGGATTAACTATCATTGACGAGGTTCCATATCATGAAATAAAATGCTTATCGCAAACCACCATTGATGGACACATAAGCAAATTACTTTTAGTCAAAACTTCGAACAGTTATGCTTTGATCTTTCTTGGCAGGCGACATTACTACGAAGGGGTAGGGTGGGACCCGATTGCGAAGCCTGTATTACTCTGTAATGAAGTCGGTTGTAAAAATTTAATTCTCACCAACGCAGCGGGGGGAATCTCAGACAGTTTCGATGTCGGAGACCTTATGATTATTGAGGATCATATCAATTTTATGGGACATAACCCACTTATTGGTAAGAACCAGCTTTCTACTGCTCCTAGATTCCCTGACCAAACTGAAATCTACTGTCACAAGCTCCAAGCACTCGCAAAAAAGATAGGAGAAGAGAAAACGATAACCCTCAAAACCGGGATCTACCTTGCACTATCTGGACCTGCGTTTGAAACTCCGGCGGAGATTCGTGCGTATCAGACACAGGGAGCTTCCGCAGTAGGAATGTCCACTGTTCCTGAAGCGATGATCGCCAATGCCTTGGGATTTAAAATCTTAGGAATTTCATGTATCACAAATAAAGCAGCAGGCATTTCACAGAATCCTTTAAGTCATGAAGAAGTGACTCAAACTTCCTCAGAAAGCTTACCAAAAATGCAAGCTCTGGTTCATGAACTCTTAGATAAGATTGGGTAGTTTTATTTAAATATTAGCGGTGTCTTTTTAAAATATTATCATTATGGATCATCACACTTTAGAAGAAGGAAATACTCTAAACATAGACTTTCAAAAATTAAAAAAAGTGGCCAATTGCGGTGAAGATATTATTCCCGCAGTAGCTCAGGACGCGGAAACTGGTGAAGTTCTAATTGTAGGCTACGCGAACAAACTTGCCTTAGATACTGCTCAAAAAGAGAAAATGGCAACTTTTTGGAGTACCTCACGAAATGAACTTTGGATCAAAGGAAAAACATCCGGGGATTTTCTTGAGATCGTAGAAATATGCGTAAACTGCGAACAGAATTCTATTCTCTACCGCGTAATCCCTAAAGGCAAGGGTGCTTGCCATACCAAGGATAAATCAGGCAGATCCCGATCAGGTTGTTACTACCGCACCATACTTGAAAACAGCAAACTAGAATTCAGGGAGGGAAAAGAATAAATATATTTATTTATATTTAACAAAAGTGAGCTCCTTTTGTTTCAACAAAAAGAGCATAAATAGACTGGCTAGCAGTCATAAAAAGCCGGTTTCTTTTTTCACCCCCAAAACATAGATTCGAGCAAATCTCAGGGAGTAATATTTGACCGATCCTCTTACCCTCTTTGGGCTCAAACACATGGACGCCATCGTATCCTTGTCCTGCCCAACCTGCACTGGACCAGATATTGCCATCTTCATCACATTTAATACCGTCTGCACCGCCTTTAAGTACACGACCGTTAACTTCCATTTCCATAGAAGTAAAAGCTTTTCCGGTACCTAAGGTGCCTTTGTCTGTAACATTCCAAACCTTTATCTGTCTATTGGCCTGCGGGTAGTGGGATGCACCGGTGTCTGATACATAAAGTTTCTTATAGTCTGGGCTAAAACACAGCCCATTAGGCTTAAAGATCTCATCCGTAACTTTGGTAACCTTGAAGGATTTAGAATCTATTCGGTATACCGCCTCCTTTTGCACAGGCTGGACAGTCCCTGTATTCAAACGATTCCCCTCATAATTCATTAAACTGCCATAACCCGGGTCAGTAAACCAAATGGATCCGTCCTGATGAACAACCACATCATTAGGAGCGTTGTATTTTTTGCCCGCAAAATCATGCGTAAGTACGGTCACAGAACCATCTAATTCATACCGCACGACCCTTTGATTACCGTGTTCGCAGGAAATTTGCCTACCTTGATGGTCGAATGTATTCCCATTACTATTTCCAGAAGGCTTACGAAACTCAGTTACCTCTCCATCATCCTGCAGCCATCGCAATTGTTTATTATTTGGAATATCACTCCATAGAAGATATTTACCTACACTACTCCAAGCAGGACCCTCTGCCCATAACATATCCGGACTTGAGTATATACGTCGAATGGATGCATTCCCCAGTTTGTACTTATTAAATACAGGATCCAATGAGATTACATCGGGATCGGGATAACGGGTTGGGTTCCCTCCTGACCAGTCTCTTGCCATAGTGTAGCTCGAGGCTCCTGCTATACCCATTCCCATAATAAATTGTTTTCTCTTCATTATATTGATTCAACAAGGTCCATTATAATTTTAGACTTTTGAGTAACCTGATTTCAGCTAATTTTGGATTGGAAGTATCGATTGGGTTTTATTTACATCCAAGGTTTCTTCTATTTCTAAATTAGACGGTAAAGAACCATAACCCAGGGCCTCTTCGATAGGTGACCGATTAATATAATACCTCTTCATTTTCAATCGATTACGATATGGTGAGAAAAAGACAATGCCCCTTCTGTCTTGGCTTACCTTTATATATTCCTTCATGGATTCAATGTATTTTCCGTCTTTTCGAGTAAAAACCTGTATCTCGGGTGATGTTTGATTTTCAATACTTTTAAATCTTACCGATTTTCCAGGAGCCAAAACTTGTTTTTGCTCACCATAAGCAAGGTAAATATTTTCATTGTATTGCGAATAACAATTAAATGATTCATAGGGTAAATTCTCCTGCTTAAGGGACATTGGGTATGTTTTAATTTTAGCATTTTGCTTATCCTCGATGAGCAATAAGAGAAAATCAGATGTTATTCCTTCTGTTGAATTGAAAGTGAATTCACCAATTTCTTTCAGTTTACTTTCATCTGTTTCTAAGGAATCAAGTGATTGCACCAATTCCTGCTCAAAAAATTTGAGGGGAGATTTACCGTAATAAACAAAAGGATGACTTGGTGAACTAAAACCAACATCAAGATTGATTTTAGTGGCATTTTCTTCTTCATGATTACCCCAAGGAAAATAACATAAGTTTTTACTCGCAAAGCGATCCCAACAGACCGCTTGTAAAACTAGTGAAGGCTTGGGCGAGGGTAATTGAGAAAATACGGATAACCCGAGGAGGAACGAAAATAAAAATATTATATGCTTTGGAATCATTTAATTTTAATCATTAAAGAAAACCGAGAGCTCGGCAAACTTAGTAATTAAACATCCTGTTCTTTAATCCAGCGAAACTTAACAATTTTAAATTTACGACCAAACCTTTGATTAATTCCCATCCTCGAAAATTTCGTGCCTGATGGTTCTTCTTCCAAATCAGCATTAAGTTTCAAATCTGAATATAATCCATCAGCAAACCAGTTTTTCTCATTGGTTCTTCCAACCCCCGGTAAGTCGGGAACTGCACCAGGGAGAGTGGACTCGCCCTGATCGTCCATTCCGTTTTGATTAAGATCAAGCCAATGCTCTACAAAACTCGGATCATTATCCCAATAACCATTAAAGTTCCGATCTTCAAAGGGTTCATGAGGCCGGTGATGAGGGGCATCGAGGTCCGGCTTAATGTAATCAGGAATTCTTTGAACGGTGATTTCTAGCCATGCCCTGGAATTCATTTTTTTGGATCCTATAGATTTCGGCTCGCCCATGACCCGGATTGTAAAAGTATCAGAACGAGCATTACTTACTGGAGCAAGCGGGCTTATAACATCAGATTGCATCAACCAACCAGGTTTGTTGGCAGCAGTCGCCACATTTTCAACAGCTAAAAGATTTTCAGGTGCTTCGCCAAATTCAAAAGCTGAGCTGTAATCTTCCCATCCGGCTTTAAAGCTAAAAGGGGGAGTCCAGTTAAAATTTGCCGGCAACTTGTTGCCGTTTGCATCAGTGCCGGCAAAATAATTCTCCTCAAAACGTTTCCCGACTCCGAAGTCTGCCTTTGTTCTTGCATAGCTATTTTGATGTCGGGGATTAAAATTAGCCCATGTGTGATATATGTAATCGGGATGAAGAAATGGCTGGGTAGAAATCGCATATAGCCCAAATGCAGAACTTAAGTAACCCATTGAGTCAGGAAGACGAAAGAAAGTATTAAGGGTTCCACCTGTATACCTAGTTTTAGGTATAAAAGGAATCATTGGGTTATCCGGCCATTCACCCTTGTTTCCGGTAAATGCACTCCCCGATTGTGACTGTTTTTTAAATTGAGCCTGATTAATCTCTGCTTCTGTAATCGCAGCCTGCATAGCTCCCCTGAATCCTAAGACAGAATCCCTGTTTTCTGGAAACTGACTATTCCATTGAGAAAAAGGGCTATCCAAGCGATTAGAAGTAACGCCTTGAACTCTTCGGTTAACAAAATCAGCATAAGATAAGAAGGGTCCCCTTAACTTTATTTGCTCAACCAAGCAATGAGCGAGAAGCTTAATTTCATCATCGTTGAGAGATGAAATTTCGTTCCAACTGTTTTTCGAAGGGAATTTAGTAAATCGGGGAAAGGGCGTTTCACTGGAAATAGGAGAGGTATTTGCAGGAGCAAGTCCCCGCAAAGATGACAGTTGGCTTATCCATGCGTCCACAGAAGTGGAATTTATATTGAAGGACCCTTCCAGTAATAAATCAGCCGCAATGGTCTGGTATCGGAAATCATCGTCAGATCCAGATCCAGCAGTTACTTCTTCGGATTTATTAGCATATGAAGTTTTTCTCATCCTGCTATTTTCCCAAATAGGCTGTAATCGAGCATTGCGATAGGGGCTGTATTTAAGATTCGAATATGAATTGTTAGAAAATAATTCGGCGGCTTCCGCCTCCATTTGGGGATTGGTTTTTCTCAGCCAATTTTGCCTTCCGACGCCTGTCATAAAATAACCGTCAAGAAGTGCCCGGTTGGCATAAAAGCTATGATCGACAGTGGTATTTTGATGCTCACTTTGTGCGTCCACATTTCGCACGGTTCCATAGTTGTTTACACCTTTAGGTAAATGAAGGTTATTATCAGATATGAACACCTGCCATGGAGATCGATTGTAGCCCGAGGAAGAGTACGCCTCTATGAAAAGATCGCTCGCATACCAATTATTACCAATATCGAAAACAGAACTAAGCGGTTTCCATGCTATCGCTCTTACCCTGCCCCAAGTCTTATATCTTCCCACCTGTGGATTGGC
>CEOC01169198.1_pt1 | contig 16147 bp, 13 predicted proteins | sample 356191 | NCBI WGS metagenome assembly CEOC01 (sample SAMEA2619952, study PRJEB7988) | marine metagenome | biome: marine biome (ENVO:00000447); feature: deep chlorophyll maximum layer (ENVO:xxxxxxxx); material: "saline water (ENVO:00002010), including plankton (ENVO:xxxxxxxx)" | depth 17 m
GAAAAAATTGTCCCTCCAGAGGGAATTAAAGCAGAAATCCTTCCCTGCGCATCGAGCCTTAAACAAATTGCTGATCAAATTAAAAAAACAGCAAGATCATATTCAGTATTTGAAATAGCAAAACTGATTTTATCGCAAAGAGAACGATATGAAATATCATTCAAGTGTGAGAGTGAAAAAGAAAATAATTTATTTTTTGGTACCTCTAACAACTCATTGTGGTTAAGTAAAAACGAGGCTCTGAATAGCCTTTTGGATGAAAATACTTTGCTTAATTACTACAATAAAGAAAGTGTCGAAATAGAGGCCCCTAAAGGTAATTATCATTCAATTGGAATCTGCGGAATAAGCGGCACCTTAATTGGACCCCCCAATCACCACTCATATCAAAAGGAAATAATCAATCTTCACAAAAATAAATTTCCAAATATTGAATTAGAAACTTTCAAAAATAAGATAAAAATCGAATCCAGTGAAGAGTTAGTAGAGGAATGGAAAAAATCCCAAAGTGTACAAGATCAATATTCAGTTAAAAACAAAACTGATGATGAAATAGTTTTAAAGGGCCGAGAAGAAGCTGAAAATCACTTCTTAAATAATTACGCTGAGGAGTTGGTCGAAACTGGTATTAGATTCACAGTTCCAGGTAACATCGAAGGAAAAATGCTCTCCTCTGGTTTACTCGCATTGGTTAAGAATACTTCTATACATGCGAAAAAACACCCAGCCAGTTTAGTTAACCCTATATGTACAATATTGGGCAATGAAGGATTGAAATTTTTTAAAAGAGGTAAGAAAATTTTTGCCTGCATCTCACGGCCTAAACCTCTTTCAGATGACGACACCCTGTCTGAGCCAATCAAAGCCATTGTTACATTCATTCGTAATCGCAAAAGGGTGACCAGCAAAGAACTACTTGATGAACTAGCTCCATCAAAAGAAAACACCGACTCAGGAACCGAAAAAGATTCATCAAAAAGTGATTCGGAAATAGAAGAACTAAATGAAAACCAGCTAAAAGTTTTACAAGATCTGAATTGGTTGCTTAGAGAAGGGGCTGTGATAGCATTTGGAGATGGGAAAATCGAATTAGCAACTCCCAAAAACCCAGGAGCAAGTAAAACTGAAGATGAACCAAAAGAAAAGATCGATTGATTCAAATTTAGAGCCTGAATTAATCGCTTCTCAAAAAATATCTTTTAAAAAATGCCTCCAAATCTCATTACTGATGATCAAACGGCAAAAAAAATTGTAGCTGCCAATCAAGGATGTAAGTCACATGACCTGAATCAAGATCAATTAAATGATTTAGAGTTATTATTATATGGAAACTATCAACCTCTTAACGGATACCTTTGTGAAAAAGACTATTTGTCCGTTCTTGAAAACTTTTGCTTAGAGGATGGTTCTCCATGGTCAAAATTACTTTCTCTTCAAGTTAATAAAAAACTTTATGAAGAAATTGAAATAGGTGAAACGGTTTCACTTCTTGATCTAGAGGGAGTATTAATCGCATTTATTTACGTTAGTAGTATTTTCTGCAATGAGGACAGATATTATTTTGGAGGTGAAGTGATTGGAATTGAACCTCCTCATCGTTCAGGCAAAGAAGTAATGCGAATTTACCAGGATCCTGATTCATTAGAATTCGAGACAATGTTTTTATGTAACAATCTGTTACATAAAAGCGAAATTGATCACTTAAGAAATCATTTTGAAGAGACTAAAAAGAAAATTTTAATTCAAGTCATCTTCAATGGATCCTATGAATGCCATGCAAAATTAAGGTGTATTGTTGCAGCTTTATCAAACTTATCGAAAGAAAGCTTTCAAATATCAATAATCCCCGAAAATCATTCAACAGATTCTAGGGGCATATTAAACCAAATACTGATTGCAAAAAATTGGGGGATAAACACCCTTCTAACTAATTTTGAGCAAAAGATTCCTGAATTTGGTAGCGGAGTTGAGATAATAAAAATCCCCCCAGGCTCTAGAGACAACTCTTATGAAGAAGTGATTAATGAATTGAATCATATAGATCCTCCAAAATTCGAAAAAGGTATTACTCTTTTTTTTACAGGGCTCTCTGGATCTGGAAAATCAACTATTGCTAAACGAGTTCAATCTACATTACTCAATAAGTCTAAAAGACGAGTAACTCTTCTTGATGGTGACATTCTTAGAAAAAATTTGTGTCACGGGCTAGGCTTTTCAAAAGAAGACCGATTGATGAATCTTAGAAGAATTTCTTATGTAGCAAAAGAAATTTGCAACCACGGAGGTATTGTCATATGCGCACCTATTGCACCGTACGAAAGCATAAGAAGAGAAATTCGTAATAGCATTGAAAAAAACTCTATTTTCATTCTTGTCCATATAAGCACCTCACTAGAGGAATGCGAAAGACGGGATCGAAAAGGTTTGTATGCTAAAGCTAGAAAAGGAACCATCAAAGAATTTACCGGAGTGTCAGATCCTTATGAAATTCCCACTAATGCCGAAATAGTTATTAATACGGAGGGAAGAAAAATTGATGATTGTTGTAATGAGGTATTAACCTATCTAGAAGAAATGAATTATCTTAGTCTAGATCATTAACTAAACTCTTCATAATGGATTTTTGTGCGTGCAGCCTGTTTTCGGCCTGACAAAATATTGTATCCGCATTTTTTTCAAACACTTCATCCGTTATCTCTTTTTCTCTATAGGCGGGAAGGCAATGCATTACCATCACTTTTGAAGCCGCAGCTGAAAGTAGTTTGTTATTAATTTGGTAATCATTAAAATGCCCATTTCTCTCACCCTCAAGATCCTCCATTCCCATACTAACCCATACGTCTGTATAAACCACATCAGCCCCCTCCACAGCATCGTATGGATTTTCAACATATCTCGTTTTAACACCTTCAATTTTATTTAAGTACTCCAACGGTGAACAAATACTACTTGGACCCGACAGAATAAGTTCAAAACCAAGTTTTTCAGCAGCCCATACCCAGGAGTGTGCAACATTGCAATTAACATCTCCAAGGAAAACAATTTTCTTATCTTCCCAAGTTCCATTAATTTCTTTTATAGTTAATAGGTCAGCGATAATTTGACAAGGATGCTCGACATCTGTTAGCGCATTAATTGTAGGAAGCTTGGAATAATTTGCAAAGCTTTCGACTTCCACTTGGGAATCATTTCTTATAATCGCTCCATGCAACATTCTACCCATTACTCTCGCGGTATCTTTTATTGGTTCACCTCGACCAAGTTGAAGATCTTTTGGCGATAAAAATAATGCTGAACCTCCCAGTTCCCTAATACCAACCTCAAAACTCAACCGAGTCCGTGTTGACGCTTTGCTGAAAATAATTCCCCAGCACTGATTTTTTAAAGGTTGTTCTCCAAAATCACCTTCGATTCTAGCAACTTTTAGTTCTTCAGCAGAAGAAATTAAAGACTCAATGTACTCCTTTGAGCAAGATTTAATAGATAGAAAATTTTTCATTTAGCCTCCTTATCAAGAGTTGATATCATAATCTGAATTGCCTCTTTTACTTCACTCTTTTGAACATTCAAGGGAGGAAGCCATCTAATAACATCTGGCCCAGCAGGAACTGTAAGCAGTCCATTTTTCGCTAATTCATTTACAATATAAATTGAGGGATTTTGATCAGTCTTTTTAGTTAAATTAAATTTTTCATGATCAATTACAAATCCAATCATCAGTCCTCTGCCTCTTATTTCTTTGATTAATGATATTTTTTTATCATTAAAAGTATTTATGATGAATTTGTATAATTCTTTAGCATATGCCGATAAATTATCATCAATGATGGTTCTTAAAACTGCACAACTGACAGCAGATGCTAACGGCGAACCTCCAAAAGTTGAACCATGAGATCCTGGACCGAGAAGATCACTTAATTCTCCATCCCCAGTGTTTCTAGATTTAAGCCATATAGCTCCTATAGGAAAACCCCCACCCATACCTTTCGCCCATGAGATAGCATCAGGGACTATTTTATCAGCTCCATCAATTGATTGCCACCCATTAAGAGTACCACATCTACCTATTCCACATTGTACCTCGTCAAATAAAAGAAGTATATTCTTCTCATTACATATTGACTGGCACCTTAATAAAAAATCACTGTTCGATACATTAATACCACCCTCTCCCTGAATGGGTTCAACTAAAATTGCCACTGTATTATCACTGACTGCATTTTCTAAACCAGTAATATCATTAAAATCAACATGCTTAAATCCCTCCATTAAGGGACCAAATCCTGAGCGTATTTTTTTTTGCCCAGTGGCAGCCATACCTCCTGTTGTTCTTCCATGAAAAGATCCATTGAATGATATAATCTCTTTTCTCGCTACTCCTGAAGAACTTGGGTTAATCTCACCAAATCTTCTGGCAACTTTTATAAGTGCCTCATTGGCCTCTGCTCCACTATTACAAAAAAAACATTTACCATCGAAACCAACAATTTCTTCAACTATGATCTTTGCTAATTCTCCCTGTATCCTTGGTTGATACAAATTAGAGCAATGAATTAGTTGGGCAGATTGTTCAGCCAAAGCCTCGAGCATTATTTTATTAGAATGCCCTAAAGAATTAACTGCTATTCCTCCCGTAAAATCAAGATACCTAGTGCCATCCTCATCATATAAAAAAGACCCGTCCCCCTTAACAGGCATAATTGGAAACCTGCCATAATTAGGGACTATATATTTATTATATAAATTAATAGTTATTTCGTCGCTATTAGTCATGATGGCACAATTTCCGTACCTATACCCGTGTTCGTAAAAATTTCTAGAAGTAATGAATGAGGGATTCGGCCATCAATCATATGCACCTTACCGACTCCTGACTCAATCGCTTGAATTGCTGAATTCAATTTTGGTAGCATCCCACCAGATATTATACCTTCATCTGAGAGGCCTTTAACCTCTGAACATTTAATTGTATTAATTAACGTCGAATCATCATCAGGGTCTCTGAGGACGCCTAAAACATCACTAATGTACACTAACTTAGCAACGTTCATCTCTGCAGCCAATGAACTTGCCGCAATGTCAGCATTCGTATTTAAAACTGAATCAGAATTTTCCTCCATCGATACAGGAGAAACGATTGGTATAATTTCCTGATCAGTTAAATGTTTCACTTCTGCCGTTTGGCATCGAATAACTTCCCCTACTAATCCAAGGTCATCATCCTCAGAATCGATACAATTAGCCTTCATTCTCTTTGAAACAAAAACCTCCGCGCCGTGAATTCCTTTTGCTTTGCCTCCATGTGAATGAACTAGACTAACTAAATTCGGATTAACCTCATTAACAAGGGTGTCCTCGACAATCGACATTGTTTCTGGATCAGTGTATCTCTGACCAGAAACAAATCGTGGCTTAATTCCAGAATTTGCCATCGCATTAGATATGGCTTTTCCTCCACCATGAACAATGACTGGATTAATACCGACTGCCTCCAGCAAAACAACATCTCTCAATAGAGCGTCTAAAAGCTCTGCATCCTCCATGGCTGATCCTCCAACTTTCACAAGAATACATTTTCCTCTAAAGTCTTGAATATATGGAAGAGCCTCAACAAGAATACCTGCCTTATTGATATGCTCTTTTAAGAACTCTTTGTGAACTGTCATAAATTAATAATACCAAAAGCCCTGATGCTTCGTGGAAGAGACAATCTACTCGACAAATCCAGAGAATCAATGTCCCTGAATTTTTAGAGCATACTCAAGCCTATTAAAAGCCACGTACTCTTCTGATAGATCAGAAGTGAACATACGGTGTGAACTTGTTCCTAAATTAAGATTTATACGAACAGTGAAAGCTTTTTTTGAAACTTCTTTTTTTAGTTTACCGATAGGAGTAATGGCCGCTTCTCCTCCCAAGGCGCCTGCATATTCTCCGAAAAATATATCAACTTTTTGTTCATCGACTTTAGCTCCTGAATAACCGACAGCATCAATAATTCTCCCCCAATTAGGATCGGATCCATTCCATGAACATTTAACTAACGAAGAATTTGAGACGGCTTTAGAAACCTTACGCGCATCTTTAACGGATACAGCTCCGTTCACTTCAAGAGTTACAAATTTAGTAACCCCCTCACCGTCCCTTACCAATTTCTTTGCCAGATCTATCATCACTCGTCTCAATCCCTCAGTAAACTTTCTAAGATCATTTGAATTGGATTTTGGTAGCGAGTTTCCAGCCGTGCCGTTAGCCATAACCATAACAGTATCATTTGTACTCATGTCTCCATCTACACTGATTGAATTAAACGAATCTTCGACAGCACTTTTTGTGACAGCTTTAAGGTCGCTTTCATTGATAGCTATGTCAGTAACAACAAAAGCAAGCATAGTGGCCATATTGGGAGCAATCATTCCGGATCCTTTTGCCGCACCAGTTATAGTAACTTTCTTTTTGCCGATAGAAATCTGAGTGGAGGCGACCTTATTTATACTATCACTGGTCATAATGGATTTGGAAAATCGATTCCAACCATTAGTTTTCAATTTTTTAACCAAATCAGGAACAGCAGAACAAATGTTATCTATTGGTAAGGGGTATCCAATAATACCAGTCGAACATGTAAATACTTGCCATGGTTTAAGATTTAATTCCTGAGCAAGAGACTCTGTCATCAATACTGCATCTTCGTAACCCTTTTTACCGTTGCATGCATTTGCGTTTCCACTATTTACAATTGCTGCTCTTATATCAGACCGGCGAAGATTTTTTTTTGATAATCTGACTGGAGCTGCTTTGATTTGATTAGTAGTAAAAGCAGCAGCACAAGTCGTTTTGTAATCTGAAATTATTAATCCTAAATCTAGCTTATTACCATCTTTTATACCAGAAGCAACACCTGAAGCTCTAAAGCCTTTGGGCATAATCAATGATTTTTGCCTTTTCATGTTTCCCAATTATTAGTTCCTAAGATTGTTGTTTAACAAAAGATCGGATTAAAAATATTTTTAATTTATAGATTAAGACCAGTTTGGACATCAAAGCCACACATTAAATTAAAGCTCTGTATTGCTTGTCCTGAGGCGCCTTTTATTAAATTATCCTCGGCGCTCAACAGCATAATGCGATTTGTTCTTTTATCATATGCGCATCCAATATCTATGTAGTTTGTACCTTTGACATTTTTCGTATCCGGCGCAACACCTTCATCAAGAACTCTAACAAATGGACAATTATCATAAGCCATTTTTAATATTTTATGAATATCATTAGAATCAACGGTCTCTTTACAGGTAACATGTATTACCGTAGCAATACCTGCAGTAACAGGCATCAAAACAGGAGTAAAAGAAATAACAACGGATTCAGATGCAGCAATAGACAACTCCTGTTCAATCTCAGATAGGTGTCTATGTTTTGGAACAGAGTAAGCACGAACACTCTCATTACATTCTGCAAAAAGAAGTTGTGGATTAGGAGTTTTTCCTGCACCACTAGTGCCACTCATACTAACAACATGAATAGTTGATGTATCTATGATCTTACTTTTAACGATTGGTAACAATGGCAGTAAAATACTCGTTGGATAGCATCCTGGAGATGCCACTAAAGATGCAGCTGCAATTTCCTGGGGCCTAATTTCAGGCAACCCATATACTGCTTCCTGAAGTTTTTCAGGAGCAGGATGAGCGTCTCCATAAAATTCCTCATAGGTTACTGGATCCTTAATTCTAAAATCAGCGCTAAGGTCGATTACCCGAATCCCTTCTTCCAGTAATGGAACAGCAAAATTAGCGGCAACGCCATGAGGCAAGGCAAGAAAAACAAACTTTGCCCCACTAGCAACAATGTTTTCTACCGTAGGGTCCTCAAAACAGAGTGAATCGGCTAATCTGTTTCCCCTGAGTCTTGGAAATACATCAGATATTGTTTTTCCAGCCTCTGCTCGAGAAGTAACGCAGACTAAATCTGATTTTCGATGATTTACTAAAATACGAATGAGTTCAGAGCCAGAATAACCACTGGCTCCTAAAACCGCGACTTTTATGGTTTCGTTGTCCGACATTATTGATAACGTCGCTTTCAGCACCACTCAAAGCAACTTTGTTTTTCATTCAGTTAAAATAAAGCCTTTAGTAATTTCTCTTGCTTCATTTTAACTTGTGGTCAAATGTCTGAATAACCTTATAAATTATACAATTATATTAGGCATAACGGGCTATAGCGCAGTTTGGTAGCGCGCTTCACTGGGGGTGAAGAGGTCGTGGGTTCAAATCCCGCTAGCCCGACCAATAAATCCTATGACATCAGGTCTGGTCTATTGTCTTTGGTCCTCTGCAGGGCTTTCTCAAATTTCCAATCTTTAATCTTTTGATGATTCCCAGAAAGCAGGACTTCAGGAACCTTCATATCATTGTATTCGGCAGGCCTCGTATACGCAGGTGCCTCCAAAATACCATCATAAACGGAGAATGATTCTTCTATATTTGATCGACCATCACCCAAGACTCCAGGTATAAGTCGAGTAATAGAGTCAATAAAAACCACGGCGGCAATAGCGCCATTTGTTAAGATATAATCACCTATCGAAATCTCTTCATCTACCAATGATTCTATCACTCTATGATCAACGCCCTCGTAGTGGCCACAAAGAACAATTAAATGTGAAGAGGAATTTGCAAACAACTCGGCACTTTTTTGATTATACTTTTTTCCCTGAGGTGTCATCAAAACAACGATAGAGTTATTCTTTCTAAGATCGTTTACAGCAGAAAAGAAGGGCTCTGGTTTCATTACCATTCCAGGTCCGCCTCCGTATGGTTCATCATCTACCTTTCTGTAATTATCAGTGGTCCAATCCCTTAAATCATGAACTCGAATTTGAATGTATCCATTATCAGAAGCCCTACCCATGATACTCTCAGATAAAGGCACCCTAACTGATTCTGGAAAAATTGTTAAAACATCAATTTCAAGGGGCATAGGCATTGATCATTAGAGAATATTATAAATCTTATTCAGAGGATGCTTTTTGTCCACGTAACTTAGCTTCAATAAAACCATTAATAGCCCCATCCATTACGTCAGACACATTACTCGTTTCATAACCCGTGCGATGATCTTTGACCATTTGATATGGCTGAAAAACATAGGACCGAATTTGACTACCCCAAGCAATTTCACCTTTTTCTCCGTATTGTCTTTCCATTTCAGCTTTTTTCTTATCTTCCTCAATTTGAAATAACTTAGCTTTAAGAAGCTTAAGGGCCACTGCCCTGTTTTTGTGCTGACTTCTCTCAGCGCTACACCTAATTAGGATTCCTGAGGGGTGATGTTTTAAGATAACTGCCGTTTCAACTTTATTCACATTCTGACCTCCTTTACCCCCACTCTTTGTTGTAGTTATCTCATATTCTTTTTCATCAAGCTCTATTTCCGAATCATCTTCAATTTCAGGAACTACATCAATACTTGCAAATGATGTATGGCGTCTAGATTGAGAATCAAATGGTGATATTCTCACTAACCTATGCACACCTCTCTCTGTTTGTAAGTATCCATAAGCATGATTACCACTTATTTTTAGAGTAACTGAGCGAATTCCCGCTTCGTCATGTTCTTGGCATTCCACGATCTCCACATTCAATCCCTTTCTCTCTGACCATCTCTGATATTGCCTCAAGAGCATCTCGGCCCAATCACATGCTTCAGTTCCACCTGTTCCAGCATGGATTGTTAAAAAAGCATTATCTTTGTCATGTTTTCCAGAAAGCAATAACTCCATCTCGAGATCACCGAGCATTAAAGACAATTCGTCTATTTCTTTCTTAACTTCAGAGACTGAGCCCTGGTCACCCTCCTCTGCTGCAAAGGCTATTAATTCATCGATATCAGAAACTCTAGACTCAAGACTACCAAATAGGTTTATTTTTTTTGCTGCTGATGCATGTTCCTCAGAAATCTTGGCGGCCTTCTCGTTATCATCCCAGAATCCTGGGGCTGACATCATTTTTTCAAGCTCATCTTGCTGGGATTGAAGAGTTTCTAGGTCAAAGATACCTCCGAAGCTCACCAATGCGTGACTTTAAGGAGTCAGTATCAAAAGCTTGGAGGTCAATGGAAATTTCGTCCATAAGGGTTACTTTATACACTGATAAGCATCACGCAACATGAACAAATGCCAAGGTACCATCATTCGTAGAATTCCGCTCACAGAATCGAGCATGATTGTAACATGGTGCACTAAGGATCATGGGCTCCTAAAGACAGTAGCAAAAGGGGCGAGAAGACCGAAAAGTCAATTTTCTGGTAAGTTGGACTTATTTTATGAGGCAGAGTTTGAAATAATAAGAAGTAAAAAAACTGACTTACATAACTTAAGAGAAATGAAAATTTTGATGACTAGAGCTAGTATCCGACAAAGTTATTTGAAAACTTTATCAGCTAGCTATTTTGCGAAAATGATTGATAAGGTGTCAGAATCTGATAGCCCAATCAACTCACTCTATGAGCTTCTTTACAGGGGATTAAATTATCTGGAGGAAAACGAACCTAAATTATTAGCAATTCGTCATTACGAGAGGGAGATGACAAAAATACTTGGGATTTCAAATCCAGATAAAGAACCCATTACTTCAATATCTGAAATCTGCAAAATACCAAAAATCAGGTCAGAGATCCTTAAATTAGTACAGAAAAAGCCTGAAGAAAAAAAATAATAAAACTTCTGTAACGTATGTCGTTTTTTAACGTCAAATTGATAGTGACATTGATTTAAATACTGCAATCGATAAAATAATTCTATCCTAACGATTTACGGATGAGCCTAAACCTAGACCATAACACTCCAACAGTACTTAATGTACTAATAGAGAGAATTCAGAATCTAAAAAAATCAGGAAAGTTTGAGGATGCAATTAGAGCAGCAGAAACTGCAGTTGAATCAGCAAGAAGACTTATTGAAGATAGACCTGATCAAATAATAAATCTTGTCACATGCCTAGAACTGTTGGGAAACCTACTGAGAATTTGCGGCAAAGAAATGGAGAGCGAAGCTGTATACGTTGAAGCTTTGAGTTATGAAGGATCTGAAAAAATTGAAATGAGACAACTAGCAAGAATAAAAAGTAATCTTGCCTGTATTTACGACAACAACAACTTAAATGATGAAGCCATAATTCTATACAATCAGGCAATTGATACATTTTCCTCGCTGACACCTTCACCTGAAATTGAAATCGCAAACATTCGAAATAATCTTGGTATGCTGCATAAGAAAAAGAGAGAGTTCGAGGTTGCTGAAAACAATTACATGATTGCTCTACAAGCTTTCGAGAATAACAAAGGAGCAACTAGTGAGGAGGCAGCTGCAGTCTACAATAATCTTGGTACTTTGTTCTATGATTCTGAACTAATAAATCAATCTCGAGAAATGCATGAACAAGCGTTGGAAATTTTAATAGAATCAAAAAAATCCAACAATTCTGATCTTGGTCAATCTTACTCAAATTTAGCCGCTAGCCTAGAAAAATTAGGAGAAACTGATGCCGCCGAAAAGAACTACGAATTAGCACTTGGTTTACTTGAAACCACTCTTAAGGACGCTTTGGACATCTATGAGATTACTTGTGAAAATTATTGCAATTTGCTAATCCGAATAGGAAAGAAGAGAAGAGCTGCTTCAGTACAGAAAAAGGCACTAAAATTAACTAGTAAAATCAGATAATAGAGAAATCGTTAATGAGTTTCTCCCAATTTTTTTTCTCCTCTTCAATGTCAAAAAGAGAACTTCTATTTTGGCAATGAACGTTCAACTGAGCCAAAAATTCCTTGTCTTCCTCGGCTTTGGTTAGAATATCCGATAGCGCTTTTGCGTCGCCTACCGGATAATAACCCTCATAGTCATCACCCAAAATACCTGTTACACCAAGATTATTAGTAGAAATAATTGGAACTCCTAGCTGTATAGCCTCTCCTACTACCCTTCCAGCACCTTCATGTTGGGAAGTAATTAACAGAACATGACTTTCACTTAGAATAGTCATAGCTTCTAGTTTACTAAGACCACCAACCCATTCGTATCTAATGTTACTTCTATTCTCCTGAGTCAATTCTGATCCTAATTCTTCATCCAAACAATATCCTACATGAGTAATTTTCAATTTGGATGCCGGTGAGATTAATCGACATGCACGGGACGCAATTAGTGGGTCTTTAACTGACCTGATATTGGAAATCAAGACGACTCTAAATTCGGAGTCAGATTTCGATCTTTCAGAATCAACGCTTAATTTTTCAATACTTTGATATATTATGGTCGATTTATTTCTATAAAGAGGCGGGACTTGATCTATGCCATGTGACTGAAGAAGCACTAAGACATTCCCCACTTCCATAGAGTCAATGGCTTTGGCAGATGGCTCAGGGTAAATATCAGTACCTGAGAGAATTAAAATAATTTTAGATTGCGGGTTATCTGAATTAAATTTTCTAATATCTGAATTATTCTTATCTGCGTTTATAGCGATTAATACTTCAGCGTCTTGTTCAATGTATCTATTTGCTAACTCAACTCTATGCCCTAGATCTTGTAATATTATTTGATACTGCAAGGCTGAACACAAATTTCCAGTAACAGCTTTCTTATTATCTGGAAAAAGAATCAAAAACTTCATCTATAAATATGTGTAGTTTCTAAATAAATATATAGCAGTATAATGAATTAATTATATGAGTTTATAATTAACTTTTGAATACATACTAATTTAAAAAAGAATGAATATACCAAAAGGTGAATTTGATGCCTACATCTTTGATCATGACGGCACCTTGTCATTATCAATGCATGTTCACTTCGATGGCTGGATCGAATCTTTTAGAAAAAACGGAGGTAATTTTAAATTTACTAGAAAAATTGCCCAGTCATACGCAGGTATCGGAATGCACGATACGGTTAAAATTCTAAATGATAGGTTCGGTTGTAATATGGATCCAGAAAAGGTTGTAGAAGATCAGGAGAATTACTTTTTCAACCATATAGACAGAGTTAAACCCTATGAACCGGTCATTGATTTCGCAAAATCCTGTAAAGCTATAGGCAAGCCAATATCTGTAGCCTCAGGTGGAATAAAGAAAACAGTCATGAAGACTATGGATCAAATCGGTATAACTGATCTGTTTGATGTAATCGTAACTCAAGACGACGTCGAGAAAAGCAAACCTGCTCCCGATCTATTCTTGCTAGCCGCAGAAAAGATGAATGTTGCACCTGAAAAATGTTTAGTTTTTGAAGATAGTCAATTAGGTATCGAAGCTGCCAAAAAAGCGGGAATGCAATCAGTCTATGTTCAACCTGAAGATCCCGAATAAATTACAGCATAAATCAGAGTAACTTTAATTTAGAGATTTTACGCAATAATTTCTTTTACAACTCTCGCCTCTTCAACACCGGTGAGACGTTGATCAAGGCCTTGATATCTAAAAGTAAGTTTTTCATGATCAATACCCATCCTATCTAATATTGTTGCATTCAGATCTCTGATATGAACCGGGTCTTTGATTATGTTATAAGAATAATCGTCAGTTTGACCATAGTCGTAACCTCTCTTAATCCCAGCTCCGGCCATCCAGGTCGTAAAGCATCGACCATGATGGTCCCTGCCATGATTATCTTTGGTGAGTTTCCCCTGAGAGTAAATGGTTCTTCCAAATTCACCACCACATACAACCAAGGTATCATCAAACATTCCTCTCTCCTTGAGATCTTTAATCAACCCGGCACAAGGTTGGTCAATATCCTCACATTGTTGGCGGATTTTCGAGGGTAAGCTTCCGTGTTGATCCCATCCTCTGTGAAAAAGCTGAAGAAACCTTACTCCTTTTTCTGCCATTCTTCTAGCGAGTAGGCAATTCCTAGCAAAGCTTCCAGGCTTCTCAACATTTGGACCGTACAGATCCTTAACATGCTTAGGCTCCTTAGAGATATCCATGAGTTCTGGAACTTCTGCCTGCATCCTAAATGCCATTTCATATTGAGAAATTCTAGTTTGAGTTTCCGGATCATTGAACTTTTGATGAGTCTTTGAATTCAATTTTTGCAAACCGTCAAGCATTCCCCTTCTCATATCTCGATCAATACCAGGAGGGTTATTAAGATACAGAACTGGCTCTCCAGAGGAACGCAGTTTAACTCCTTGATGCTTTGAAGGAAGGAATCCACTTCCCCATAACCGGTCATATAGGGCCTGCAGCTGACCTCTCCCTCTCGAAATCATTACAACATAAGAAGGCATATTTTCATTTTCACTCCCTAAACCATAACTAAGCCAAGAACCCATGCTCGGTTTTCCAGGAGGCTGGACACCAGTATTAATGTAAGTGATCGCAGGATCATGGTTGATGGCCTCAGTATTCATTGAACGAATAATAGTTATATCGTCTACAATTCCAGCTGTGTGAGGAAGAAGATCCTTGTTAACCCAAGTCCCATGCTTACCAAACTTTTCAAACTCAAACATTGGAGCAACACAAGGAAATGATTTTTGCCCACTAGTCATTCCAGTGATTCTCTGACCTTGTCTTATGGAATCAGGCAATTCTTGACCATGTATTTTACGAAGCTCAGGCTTGTAATCGAATAGATCAATATGCGAAGGACCACCTGGAAAAAAAAGATAAATGGCTCGTTTTGCTTTGGGTGGAAAATTAGGAAATCCAGGAAGCCCAGAAGCTGCTCCAGCTGACCCAATCAAATTGGGGTTCCATAAAGAACTCAATGCTGCAGCCCCCATTCCGTGACCTGTGCTTAACAAAAAGTTTCTGCGATTGTAATCATCCATAATGTTTTATTGTTAAATTTAGTTTAACCTCGGGTCAATGTTTCGTCCATATTGAGTAGCATCTGAGCTATAACGGTCCATGATGCATGCTCAACTAAATCAATTTTTTCATCTCTTGAAATTTCACCCACAGACAAAAACTGCTTAGCCTTCTCATTATCTGCATTAAACGATTCCATCTGTGACTTCAAAACTTGGCTGATAACTGAAATCTCCTCTTCGGTAGCCTCTCTTGATAAAGCAACCTTAAAACCATAATTAATTCTATCCTTCTCATTATTACCCGCCTCAGTGATCATTTTTTGAGCAAATGCTCTCGCAGCTTCAACGAATTGTGGATCATTCAAAACAACTAAAGCTTGTAATGGAGTATTTGTGATCGGCCTTTGTATCATGCACTTTTCCCGAGTCGGAGCATCAAATATAAGCATATTAGGCATTGGAGCTGAGCGTTTCCAATAGGTATAAATTGACCTTCTGTAGAGCTTATCACCGGAGTCTCGCTTATAACGAAGTCCTCCATTTAAGGAAACTTCGTTCCAAATATTTGCGGGCTGGTAAGGCTTAACACTCGGCCCTCCAACTGAGTCCACCAATAGTCCTGAAAACGAAAGTGCTGCATCACGAATAAATTCACCCTGAAGACGAAATCTTGGAGATCTGGATAAAAATATATTTTCAGGATCTTTATTTTGAGCAATCTGAAGAATCTTGGATTGCTGCCTATAAGTTTTAGAAGTGACAATCTGGCGAATAGTTCTTTTAACATCCCATCCATTTTTCACAAAATCATTGGCTAACCAATCTAGGAGCTCAGGATGAGTTGGTGGTGATCCTTGATTACCAAAATCATCTGGTGTCTTGACTATTCCCCTTCCAAAAAACATAGACCAATATCTATTAACAGCTACTCTTGCTGTCAGAGGATGCGAAGGGTCGGTCAACCATTTGGCGAGCCCTAATCGATTGGTAGGAGCGTCGGCTGCGAGCTTCGGAAGAATCGATGGCACTCCTGGATTCACGATAGCATCTTCACCTTCTTTTATGGGTTGATCATATTGCCCCCTATTTAGAATATATGTGATTCTTTTTTTGGCCTCAGGATTATCCTGCATAATCATTGAGGTAACTTTTTTTTGAGCCAATAAGTCAGATTTCTTTTTGTTAAGATCGTTTTTTATTGCAACCAATCTTTTATACTCATCATCGTTATTGTTTAGATAATAATTAAGAAGAGTCATTTTCTGTTCTTTGCTTCTCTCTTTTTTATCAATTGCTAAGAGACTCTTTATTGGATCTCCTCCAAT
>CEOC01091396.1_pt1 | contig 16071 bp, 18 predicted proteins | sample 356191 | NCBI WGS metagenome assembly CEOC01 (sample SAMEA2619952, study PRJEB7988) | marine metagenome | biome: marine biome (ENVO:00000447); feature: deep chlorophyll maximum layer (ENVO:xxxxxxxx); material: "saline water (ENVO:00002010), including plankton (ENVO:xxxxxxxx)" | depth 17 m
AGGATGAATACGTAAGAAGAAAAGAGGGTAAGAAAAAATAATGAGTATATTAACTAATAAAAAGAAAAGGACCCAAAGAGTAAGGTTTAAAATTAAAAGAAAAGACAACCTTAGGCTGAGCTTATTTAGATCAAATAAATTTATTTATGCCCAATTAATTGATGATTCTATTGGAAAAACTTTACTATCTTCATCCTCTATTCAAAAAGAATTTAAAAATGCTAAGGGTTCACCCAAGGAAATAGCGTTTCAAATTGGTGAGTCAATTGGAAAAAAAATTCTAGAAAATAAAATAGAACAAAAGATATGCTTTGATAGAGGAGGGTATCTTTTTCATGGGCGAGTTAAGGAATTCGCCATGGGTGTAAGATCAAAAGGAATTAAGTTTTAGGAATATGTTATGGCCGATGATTTAGAAAAAAAACCACAAGAAATAAGCGAAAATAAAAATGATGAGAAGGTTGTTAAACCTAGCCTCTCTGACAAGACCAAAGTTTCAACAACTACTTCAGCTAAAGATAAAGAATTAGAAAAAGATTCATCTAAAACTGATAATAAGAAATTAGAGTCTAAAGAATCTGCTTCAAATACTGATGAAAAAGTTACAGTAGCAAATAAAAAAGTTGAACAAAACAAGAAGTCAGATAATTCAAAATTAGATAAGAAGTCAAAGCTATCTGTTAAAGCTAATAGCTCTAATGTTTTAAAAAAAGATTCATCTAGTAGCTCTCAGGATAAAAAAAATGAAGATCTGTCGTCTAAGAATGCTGACCAAAATGAATTTATTGAGAAACTTGTTAGTATTAACAGAGTTGCTAAAGTTGTAAAAGGCGGTAGAAGGTTTAGTTTTGCTGCATTAGTAGTTGTAGGTGACGGTAATGGGATGGTTGGTCACGGTAAAGGAAAGGCAAAAGAAGTTCCAGAAGCAATTAAAAAAGCAACTGATGAGGCAAAGGCTAATATGATAAGAGTACCTTTAAGACACGGAAGAACTCTTCACCATGACATAAAAGGCAGATTTGATTCAGGTAAAGTTTATTTAAGAAGTGCACCCTCCGGAACAGGAGTAATAGCGGGTGGTCCCATGAGAGCTGTTTTTGAAGCTCTTGGAATTGAAGACATTGTTGCAAAATCCGTTGGGAGTTCTAACCCCCACAATATGATTAGAGCGACATTTGAAGCACTAAAATCATCATCATCACCAAAGATAATTGCTTTAAGAAGAGGTCTAAAAATTAATGATATTACAAAAAGAAGAAAATTTAGTGAGGTTTCAGATAATGTCAAAAATTAGTGTTAAGCAAATAAAGAGTCCAATAGGAAGAAATTCATCACAAAGGAAAATTCTCATATCACTCGGACTGAATAAAATTAACAGAGTTAAAGTTCACAACGATCATCCATCAATTTTAGGGATGATTGATAAAATTAAACATCTTCTGAAAGTAGAAAAGGTCAACGAATGAAGCTTAACGAATTTAAAACAATCAAAGATAAAACAAAAAGAAAAAGAATTTGCAGAGGGATTGGCTCTGGCAAAGGGAAAACAGGCGGAAGAGGTATGAAAGGGCAAAAGTCTAGAACAGGGGTTTCCATAAATGGTTTTGAAGGTGGACAAATGCCTCTTCATATGAGAATGCCTAAACATGGTTTTAAGTCAAAATCAAAATATAGAAAAGTTATTTTGAAAACTGACTTTATTAATCAACTTTTAGAAAAAAAAGTGATCTCAAATAAAGCAAAGTTGGATATTGGTCAAATTTTAAATTATTCAAGATCTAGCAAAAATTCTTACATTAAATTTTTATTTGGTAAGAAATTAGACCAACCAGTTACTATTCAAGCTCATGCGGTTTCTGCAAGTGCTCTTAAAGAGTTTAAAAGGGTAGGAGGTGAGGTTGATGTTATTAAATTTATAAAAGAAAAATCAACTAAACCCAATGGTTTTAAGAAAAATGTTTTAAAAGAAAATAAAGAATCTGATGATTCTAAAAAAATTCAAAAAAAGAAGTTAGATTCTTCAACTGTTAAAAAAAAGCCTTCAAATAAAAAAGTGGAGCAAAAGAAACCTAAAGTAAGTTCTAAAACTTCTAAAGATAAACCTTCAAAAAAAACGTAACTTATAATGGCATCGGTATCTGAACAAATTGCTTCAAGAATTAATTTAGGATCAATCGCTAAAGCAGAGGATCTAAAAAAAAGAATATTATTCACTCTTCTCGCACTTATTGTGTATCGGATAGGCTCATATATTCCCCTACCTGGTATAGATCCAGTTGCCCTTGAGAAGGTATTTAAAGCAAATGTTGGCGGTATTTTAGGTATGTTTGATATGTTTGCAGGTGGTGCTTTAGGGAGAATGACAGTTTTTGCCTTAAATATTATGCCCTACATATCGGCTAGTATCATTATGCAGCTTTTGACAGTTATTTCGCCTCAACTTGAACAATTAAAAAAAGAAGGTGAAATTGGTAGAAAAAAAATAAATCAATATGCTAGATACGGAACTGTTTTCTTAGCTACCGTTCAAGGCTATGGCATTGCAGTAGGGATCGAAAATATGTCTAATAGTCAAGGTATGCAAGCAGTTATTGACCCAGGAATGTTTTTTAGATTTACTACAGTGATTACACTAGTTTCAGGAACAATCTTTTTGGTATGGCTAGGTGAACAAATTACTCAAAGGGGTATAGGAAATGGTATTTCTTTAATAATTTTTACTGGGATAGTGGCACAATTACCAGTTGCACTAAGTACAACTTTTGAACTTGGGAGAACTGGAGCACTTTCCACACTCTTTATAGTCTTTTTATTAGTTATGTCAGTCGCGGTTATTGCATTCATGGTTTATATTGAAAGGGCCCAAAGAAGAATAACCATTCAATACCCAAAAAGACAACCTGGTGCAGGAAATAGAGTGGCTGATTCATCTCATCTTCCTCTAAAGATAAATACTGCTGGAGTAATTCCTCCTATTTTCGCTAGTTCACTTTTATTATTACCAATAACTTTTGTTAGTTTTAATGCTGGTTCAGGACCTGAGTGGCTAAATGTTTTAAGCCAGTTTCTTAGCCGAGGTCATCCAGTTTATTTGTCACTTTATACAGCAATGATAGTTTTTTTCGCTTTCTTTTATACAGCAATAGTTTTTAATCCCAAAGATACAGCCGATAATTTAAAAAAATATGGAGGTTTTGTTCCTGGTATAAGGCCAGGTGAAAATACAGCCAGTTACCTGGACTTTGTCCTTACACGTTTGACAGTTATCGGTTCTATTTATCTCTCCTTTATATGCTTATTACCTGAACTTTTAATATCAAAATACAAAGTCCCTTTTTATTTTGGTGGTACAAGCCTATTAATTGTTGTGAGTGTAACAATGGACACAGTCAATCAAATTCAATCATACCTTCTAGCTCATCAGTACGAAGGTTTGATTAGAAAGTCAAATCTGAGAAGAAGATAAATGAAAAAGGTTGTTCTTTTAGGTCCTCCAGGATGTGGAAAAGGAACTCAATCTAAAATTTTAGTTGACAAATTTAGTTTTTTTCAACTTTCAACTGGTGACTTACTCAGAGAACAGACCACTAATAAAAACTCACCCTATGGTCAAGAAATTAGTGAGATTATGAAAAGGGGAGATTTAGTTACTGATGAAATTGTTATCAATCTAATAATTAATAAAGTTTTAAACCTGAAGGATAAAAACATAATTTTTGATGGTTTTCCTAGAAACCTTAATCAAGCCGAGGTGTTAGATAAATCATTGAATGAAATTTCAATTCAGTTAGATCATGCAATATTGTTTGAGGTTGATTTTAAAATTTTGGAAGAAAGAATTCAGAATAGAATTGCTGAATCAGTCAACGAGAAACGTTCTGATGACAATTTAGAGACCCTTCTCAAAAGGATTGAAGTCTATAAAAATAACACACTACCAATTGTAGATTTTTATAAAAAAAAAAACATTCTTAATAGAATTAATGGTATGCAGTCAATTGAGAGCGTAAGTAAGGAAATATTAAAGATTATTAGTTAGACGGTGTTGACTTAAAAAAAAAAAAAAATATAATCCAGGTTTGTATTATTAGGGGTTAAATGTGGCGAGATTAGCGGGTGTAAATGTTCCCAGTTCAAAAAGATTGGTTATTGCTCTTACCTACATTCTAGGAATTGGCAAAAAGTATGCTAACGATATTTGCACTACTGTTTCAATCGATAAAAACAAAAGGGTTAATAACCTCACAGAGGACGAAATCATAAAAATCAGAGAATGTATAGATAAAAGCTATGTGGTTGAGGGAGATTTAAGAAGGTCTGTCTCAAATAATATTAAAAGACTTACAGACTTAGGCTGTTACAGAGGTTTAAGGCATAGAAATAAACTTCCTGTTAGAGGCCAGAGAACCCACACTAATGCAAGAACTAGAAAAGGTAAAGCAATACCAATCGCGGGTAAGAAGAAAGCAGTTTAATCCTAATGGCGACAAATAAAACAAAATCAAAAAAAAAAGTAAAAAAAAACATTCCATCTGGGATAGCTCATATTAACTCTACCTTTAACAACACTATTGTTACTATAACTGACACCTCAGGTAATACAATTTCATGGTCATCCTCTGGAAATAAAGGTTTTAAAGGCTCTAGAAAATCAACTCCTTTTGCGGCACAACTTGCTGCTGAAGAAGCGGGAAAAAAAGCTATTGAAAATGGTATGAAGCACATTGAAATTGTTATAAAAGGTCCGGGTAATGGAAGAGAGTCTGCTATCAGAGCATTGGGGTCTACAGGATTAAATATAACTGTTATTAAAGATATCACACCTATTCCACATAATGGGTGCAGACCTTCAAAAAAAAGAAGAGTTTAATAGAAATTTTAATTAGAGAGGTAGATTGATAAATAAAAATTGGAAAGGTTTAATTAAACCAAAAAAAATTGAGTTCAATAAAGAAAAAGACAGTTTTAACTCAGCAGAACTTGTGGCTGAGCCCTTAGAGAGCGGGTACGGACAAACACTAGGAAATATGCTCAGAAGAGTTCTGTTATCATCAATCAGAGGAGCAGCTGTTACTTCAATTAAAATAGAGGGTGTTACTCATGAATTCTCTTCGATACCAGGAATAATTGAAGATGTTACTGAAATAATTCTTAACATTAAGCAGCTGGCGATAAAATTAAATGATGTTGAATCTTCAAAAATTTATATAAAAGCTAATGGTCCCAAAGAAATAAAGGCCAGTGATATTGAATGTGGTGCACACGTTGAAGTTTTAAATAAAGATTTGCATATTTGTACTCTTGATTCAAAAGCACAAATTAGTATGACTTTAAATGTTAACGAAGGTAAGGGATACGTTCCTGCCGTAAAACATAGTAATGGGGAGGATGCACCATTAGGTACAATCTTTATAGATTCTTTTTTTTCACCTGTTAGGAAAGTTTCCTTTAAAGTGGAAAACTCAAGAGTTGGACAGGTAACTGATTATGATAAACTAATAATGCAAATTGAAACAGATGGTTCTGTTGTACCTGAGGATTCTGTAGCATATGCAGCAAGAATAATCGATGAACAGTTAAAAATGTTTATTAACTTTGAAGATCCTGTTGAAGAAGTTGTTACCCCAACAAAAGAAGAGCCTCAACTAAATGTAAATCTTTTGAGAAAAGTCGAAGAACTTGAACTTTCTGTTAGATCTGCTAATTGTTTAAAAAATGATGAAATAATTTATATTGGCGATTTGGTTCAAAAAACAGAATCAGAAATGCTTAGAACACCAAATTTTGGTAGAAAGTCGTTAAATGAAATTAAAGAAATTTTAGCAACCATGAGTTTGGAACTAGGAATGAAAATTGAGGGTTGGCCTCCAGAAAATATTGAAGATATTAGAAAAAAACTTGATGACCCTTATTAAAATAGGAAATGAGATATGAGACATAGAATTTCAGGAAGGAAGTTAAATAGAAAAACCAGTCATAGAATGGCTCTGTTAAAAAATCTTGCTAAATCTCTTATAATAAATGAACAAATAGAGACAACTTTACCTAAAGCAAAAGATCTCAGACCCTTTGTAGAAAAAATAGTTCACTCCGGTAAAAATAATAACTTACACTCTAGAAGAAAGGTTTTTAGCTTTCTCAGAGATAATATACTAGTAAATAAAGTTTTTGACGTTCTTGCTAAAAGGTATGCTAACCGAAATGGTGGATATACTAGAGTTCTCAGATCCGGTTTTAGATATGGTGATGCTGCTCCGAAGGCAATTATTGAACTGGTTGATAGAGATGTGTCAGCAAAAGGGTATGCTGATAAAAAAAGAGTTGAAGAACAGAAAAAACAAGAAGATGAACAGAAAATACCTCAAGATAATGTTGTGAAAGATGAAACTCAGATAAAGAATAAAGAAAAAAATCAAAAACAAATTGATGATAAATCAGAAGAGAAAAAACAAAGCCCAAGTTCAATAAAGAAAGAAAAGGATTCTAAAGATTAGGTTTTCAAACTTTTTTTGATGGTTAAAAATTCTCACGAAGATGAATGGGCAGTTGGAGCAGATTACAAAAATAAAAGAATAGACTATTTTTTAAAAAAAAAGTTACCCTCTCTAAGTTATCCGATAATCTGTAAACTAATTAGAAAAGGTCTACTCAAAGTTAATGGAAAAAAAACAAACAATTCATATTTTTTAAAAAATGGTGATTCTATAAAGTTGTATTTTGATGTTTCCAAAACTACAAAAAAAAAAGATTTTTATATTGAGCAAAAAATAATTAAAGAGGTAAAAAGCTGGATAATATTTAAAGATAAAAATATTATTGCTTTTAATAAACAAAGTGGATTTGCAGTACAAGGTGGATCAAAAATTAAGATTAGCTTAGATGACGTTTTGGAGTATATAAAATTTGGAAATACACAAAAACCTAAATTAGTACATAGAATAGACAAAGATACTTCTGGTTTAATTATAGTTGCAAGAAATTTAGAGTATGCACAGTTCCTTGCTAAATTATTTAGGAATAGAAATGTTACAAAGAATTATTTACTTTTAGTTCATGGATTCCCAGAGGTTAAGGACGGATTGATAGATACACCAATTCAGATTAATAACAAAGACCAAAAGTCACTTACTCTTTTTTCAGTATTAAAAACAAAAAAAAATTTATCTTTAGTTTTAGCACATCCAGTAACTGGCAGAAAAAACCAACTAAGAAGACACTTTTCATCAATTGGACACCCAATTATTGGTGATGAAAAATTTGGTTACAGCTATAAAAAACAAATTAAAAACCAACATTTTTTTTTACATTCACTTTCTATAAGATTCAATGAGCCGACAAATAAGTATAATTTATTTGCTAACCCACCTTTTTATTTTGAGAAAAAATTAGAAGAAATGAATTATCCTATTCCAAGAATTAAAAATTATCTCAATCAACTGCAAGAAGACTAATGAACTTTTCTTACAAAAGTAGTAACGAATTTTTTACATTCTATAAAAATAACTCTTTAATAAAAGTTTCTGAAAATAACCCACTATTGGCATTAAGCTCAAAACATGCTGAGTTGATAATTAAAGATTTAAGGAAAAAAGAAATTAAACCAGATCAATTCTCAGTTCTTGGTTTATCAATGTTTGCTAGTAGTATTGATAAAAAACAAATTAGTGAAATTATTTTTAAATTGTTAAAAAATTTGGATTTTGACCTATTACTCTACAGATATTTTGAAGATGAAAAATTAGTAAAATTAATGAATCAAAAATATGACCCCTTTATTAATAAGTTTAACGAGTTATTTAATATAAAATTAAAAATAATTAAAGATTTAATAAAAAATACTAACAGTTTTTTGGATAAACAACTATTTGAACGGTATATACTAAAACTAAATAATTTTTATCTAACTGCTTTACTCAAGCTTTCTGGCATTAGTAAATCAGTAATTTTGAGTTATTTCTTTTTAAATAAAAAAATTAATATTTCAGAATTTGTAGAATTAACAAATCTAGAAAATAGATTTCAGCAAAATCTCTGGGGTTATGTTAACGAACAAAAAAAAAACGATAAATATTATTTATCTATTATACGAAAAATTTCTTTTTTTTTAAAAAATTTATATTAATTTTTTTTTTTTGTTATAATTCCAACCTTAATCATGAAAAATATTTTAAAAAAGCTAAATGAAAAAAGATCACTTGCAATTGTAGGTGGTGGAAAAAAGCGTCAGGATTCGCAGCATAAAAAAGGTAAACTTACCTCTAGAGAAAGAATTGAAGTGTTATTAGATGAAGGAACATTTGAAGAATGGGATATGTTTGTTGAACATAGATGCTCAGAATTTGAAATGGATAAACAAAAAATTCCTGGTGATGGTGTAGTTACTGGTTATGGTACAATTAATGGAAGATTAACTTTTGTTTTTAGTCAAGACTTTACTGTTTTTGGTGGGTCACTGTCAGAGTCACATGCTGAAAAAATATGTAAAATTATGGACAAAGCATTACAAGTTGGGGCCCCGGTAATAGGATTAAACGATTCTGGTGGAGCTAGAATTCAAGAGGGAGTTGCTTCACTTGCTGGTTACGCCGAGGTTTTTCAAAGAAATGTACTTTCATCTGGTGTAATTCCACAAATTTCTGTAATTATGGGCCCTTGTGCAGGTGGTGCAGTTTATAGTCCAGCAATGACTGACTTTATTTTTATGGTAAAGGATACTTCGTACATGTTTGTTACTGGCCCCGATGTTCTTAAAACAGTTACTCATGAGGAAGTAAGTCATGAAGAGTTAGGAGGAGCTACGACACATACTAAAAAGTCAGGGGTAGCCGACTTAGCTTTTGAAAATGATGTTGAGGCATTATTTCAACTCAGAAGATTTATGGGTTTCTTGCCTTCTTCAAACAAAGAGCAACCTCCTGCAAGACCTTCTGAGGATCCAGCTGATAGATTAGAATTTTCTCTTGATACTCTTGTCCCGGACAACCCTAATAAACCATATGATATGAAAGAATTAATAACTAAAGTAGTAGATGATAGAGATTTTTTTGAAACTCAACCAGACTACGCGGCTAACATAATTACTGGTTTTGCTAGAATGACAGGTTCTCCAGTTGGTATTGTTGCCAATCAACCAATGGTTTTAGCTGGCTGTCTAGATAATAATTCAGCTCGAAAAGCAGCTAGGTTTGTAAGATTTTGTGACTGTTTTAATATACCAATTATAACATTTGTTGATGTTCCCGGTTTTCTTCCAGGAACTTCACAGGAGTATAATGGAATAATAAAACATGGGGCTAAATTACTTTTTGCATTTGCAGAAGCTACTGTTCCAAAAATAACCATAATTACAAGAAAGGCTTATGGTGGTGCGTATGACGTAATGAGCTCTAAACATTTGAGGGGAGATGTCAATTATGCTTGGCCTCAAGCAGAAATTGCTGTTATGGGACCGAAGGGGGCAGTTGAAATTATTTTTAGAGGCGAAATAGGAAATAAACAAAAAATTGAACAAAAAACAAATGAATATAGAGAGAAACTGGCTAACCCTTTTATAGCAGGGAGTAGGGGGTTCATAGATGATGTGATAATGCCTAATACAACAAGAAAAAGAATTTGCAGATCCCTAGAAATGCTTAAAAATAAAAGATTAAAGAATCCTTGGAAAAAACACGATAATATCCCCTTATAAATATGTTTAAAAAAATTTTGATAGCCAATAGAGGAGAAATTGCTTGCAGAATTATCAGAACTGCGAAAAGGTTAGGTATTAAAACTGTTGCAATCTGTTCTGACCCGGATGAAAACTCACCGCATGTGAATTTGGCAGATGAATATATAAATATTGGTGGGCAGACATCTGCAGAAAGTTACCTAATAATATCTAAAATTATTGATACATTAAAATCTTCTAAAGCTGATGCTGTTCACCCAGGATATGGCTTTTTATCAGAAAACGTTCAATTTAGAGATGAAGTACATAAAGCAGGAAAAATATTTATTGGTCCCCCAAGTCAAGCAATTTCATTAATGGGTGATAAGATAGAATCAAAAAAAATTGCTCAAAAAGCAGGGGTCTCTGTTGTTCCCGGTGGGCTCAATACAATTAAGAATTTAGATAAAGCAATAATTGAAGCAAAGAAAATTGGTTATCCACTAATGGTAAAGGCTTCTGCTGGAGGCGGTGGTAAAGGAATGAGAATTGCTTTTAATGAAAAAGAGCTTAAGGAAAATTTTAATTCTGCAATAAATGAAGCTAAGTCTAGTTTTGGGGATGAAAGGGTTTTTATTGAAAAATTCATTGAATTTCCAAAACATATTGAAATTCAGGTTTTAGGTGATCAGTTCGGGAACTTTGTTCACCTTGGAGAACGAGAATGTTCAATTCAAAGAAGACATCAAAAGGTTATTGAGGAAGCTCCAAGCCCTTTTGTTGACGATAACCTTAGACAAAAAATGGTCGACCAATCCCTAAAGCTTGCCAAAGCAGTTGGGTATTATTCAGCTGGTACAGTTGAATTTGTTGTGGATAAAGATAAAAATTTTTATTTTTTAGAAATGAATACAAGACTACAAGTTGAGCACCCTGTAACTGAACTTACAACTGGTGTTGATTTAGTTGAACAAATGATCAAAGTAGCCTATGGAGATAAACTTACAATTCAACAAAAAGATGTTAATTTTTATGGAAACGCGATTGAATGTAGAATTTACGCTGAAGACTCAGCTAAAAAATTTTTACCATCCATTGGTAGATTGACAAGATATATTGAACCATTTGGGAAAAAAATACGAATTGATTCTGGAGTTGTAGAGGGATCTGAAATAAGTATGTTTTACGATCCAATGATTTCAAAACTTTGCACTCACTCAAACGACAGGTCATCAACTATCGATGAGATGTTAAATGCTTTGGATCGATATTTTATTGAAGGTGTTGAGACAAATAAGGACTTTTTATCTAATATTCTTCAAAATAAAGATTTTAAGCAAGGAACTTTTTCTACATCTTTTATCGCTGAAAATTATCCAAAAGGATATAGTTCTTATGATACAGATATTAAAGAGAAAGAAATTTTATATTGTGTAGCAACATTTATAAATTTTAAGTATTTGATGAGGGCAGCATCTATCGCAAATCAGCTTAAAGGTTTTAACAAAACAGTTGGAAATATATGGAATGTTATAGATAAATCAAAGCAAATAGAAGTTAAAATTAATTATAACAATTTTAATAACAATTACGATCTTTATCTATTAAATAAACATATTAGTATTAAAAGTAACTGGAAGATTGGATACCCATTATTTTCGGCTATTGTAGATAACAAATTACATTATTTCTCAATACGCAGAGACGGACCCAAAATTAGTATTAATCATAAAGGGTGTGTACTCGAGTTACTAGTTTTATCGAAAAGACATTCTGAATTAAACAAAATAATGAAACCGAGAAAAAAAGAAGATAAATCTAAGTTTTTAATGGCTCCTATGCCAGGGCTTCTAGTCTCTATACTTGTTAAAGAAAGTGATGTTATTGAAGAGGGACAACCTCTGGCTGTCATAGAGGCAATGAAAATGGAAAATATTATTAAATCTGAAAAAAAAGCAGTTATTAAAAAAGTAAATTGTAAAGAAGGAGATAGTCTTGAAGTTGATCAGATCATACTTGAATTCGAGTAAAACTTTTTTTGCGGCCGTGGCGGAACTGGTAGACGCGCAACGTTGAGGTCGTTGTAGGAAATATCCTGTGGAAGTTCGAGTCTTCTCGGCCGCACCAGAAAATAATTGAAAATTTGTGGTAGATATGTAGTATTAATTTGTGAAATATCTTTATAAACATGGTAATAAATTTTGGTATCAAAGAGCTGTTCCTCTTAGACTGGTTGATTTAGTTGGTGTTAAAAACATTAAAGTTTCACTTAATACTAACAAAATACAAACGGCAATAACCAGATCAAAATTACAGGCTATAGAACATAAAAAAATGTTTAAAGAACTAACTGCAAAATCTAAAAATTCATTTTTTGAAATTCTAAAAAACAAAAAAATAAAGATTAAGAATTATGAAATTAATTTTTTAGATGATTACGAAGACTTTGTATCAGATTTAATTTTTTCTAAAGAAAATTTTTCCAAAATTAAAGTTTCATCCATAAAAAAATATTTTTCAGATGTTAATCAGTCTCTACCTCTTTTATCGATTTTCTTCAAGGAGACTTTCATAAGGAAATTTGAATTTAAACCTAATCAATTTCTCAAATTTAAAACAACCGTAAAAGATTTTATTTCTGTTTGTGGAGATAAACCTATAAATTCATATAACTCAGGAGACATCAAAAAGGTTCAACAAATGTTAGTTGATAATAAGGATTTTCGGTTGCACCTCCTAAAAAAAGTTTTTTTGATGGCATTTAGTAAATTTGAATTAAAGAAAAAAATTTTCCCTCCTACTAAATCAATCTCTATTAAAGAAAAAGTAAGCCATGATTCAATTACATTTGACGATTTTAAAAAATTAGAAAATATCTGTAAAAAAAAATCATCAGTTGAAAGCTCATTGCTTTCAATAATGCTGTATACAGGTTGCAATCTGCATGAGTTAATGGGTTTGGAAACTTGTGATATATATCTGGATAAATTTCAATCTTTTATAATAATAAGAAATAATTCAATAAGACAAATTAAAAATGTTTATAAAATCAGAACAATTCCACTCGTTGGAATATCAAGGTATGGTGCTCAATTTATACTTAATATGTTAAATGAAGGTGAGATTATTTTTAATAAAAAGAGAATAAAGAAGGTTGAAAATTCAATTAAAAAAATTTTGATTAATAATGTGTCTGTAAAGTCTTTAAGTATTATAAAATTATCTTTAGTTTCAAGGCTTATTAATATCGAATGCCCTGAGGAAATAATCTTGGAAATAATAGGAAGATCAAAAAAAAAAAATTTATACAATAGGGAAGTAAGTCTCGACTTAAAAAAAAGTTGGCTAGAACAACTTCAATTTTAAAAGAAAATATTGTTCTAAACCTATTTAACGAATTGAATTAATTTTTTATTTTAGGTGAAAATTTTATTTTGAAGACTCAAGCTCAGTAACTGTTATCATTACATTACTTCCATATATAATATTCTCTTTTACTTGAATAAGTGCTAATCTGGATTGATTCTGATAATTTAATATACTGGTTTCAGAAGAGATCTCAGATAATTTTTTCCAACCAAACTTTGGAAGCTCATTTCTAAAAAAATCGTAAACATTAATTTGCTTTTCTGATGTATTGAAAGTTAATCGACCGTACCATCCATCTTTTTTTGAGAATATAATAGATCTTTCTTTATCAAGTTTGGAGTTTAGTGGTATTGGTAGGTCATCAAATTCGGCTAGACTCAATTCAGTTGAAGGGTCACCTTCAGGCCCTTTCACTGGCAGTAAGCTATCTCCAGTACAAGAATGCAAAAAAAGAAAGGTGAATATGTATAGACAAAAATTTCTAAACTGCATAATAATATTAATTAAACACTTTAATTTTCAAATGTAAAACATTAAATTACTATATATGTTTAAATTATTTATAATTATTTTATCAATGTTTTTTTCTACAAAATCTATGAGTTCTGATAAGAGTTTTCACGACTTTAGTATTGAATCAATTGCTGGTGGGGATATAAGATTAGCTGATTACAAAAACAAAGTAGTTTTGCTAGTTAATACCGCATCACAGTGCGGTTTTACTCCTCAATACGCTGGTCTTCAAAAAATTTACGACAGATACAAAGATGATGGATTTGTTGTATTGGGTGTTCCGTCTGATGATTTTAATCAAGAACTTTCAAGCGACGATGATGTAAAAAAGTTCTGTGAAATCAGATATGGTGTTAACTTTCCTTTGACCTCCATTCAAAAAATTAAAGGAGAAAGCGCCCATCCACTCTATAAGTGGATATCTGGAAATACATCAGTTATTGGTCAACCCAGATGGAATTTTCATAAATATTTGATCAGTAAAGAAGGTCAAATTCTCAATTGGTTTTCTTCAATGACTAGTCCAACCTCTGAAGGCCTCTTAAATCAAGTCGAACAAGCTCTTTATAATTAATGAAATTGAATACTGATAACTGTTGTCTATTAATAATAGATTTACAGGAAAAATTACTACCCCACATATTTAATAAAGAAAAGATCAAGTATCATTCAAATAGATTAGTCGAACTTTTTTCAGAACTCAATATCCCGATTATATATTCAGAACAATATCCAAATGGACTTGGTTCGACTATTAATTCTTTAAAAAAAAAATTAATTGATAATAATTCAAAAAAAATTGAGAAAACAACATTTTCTGTTTTTGAAAATGACGATTTCAGAAAATTTTTTACTAAAATAAATAAACGGCAAGTTATTATTCTTGGAATTGAGTCTCATATTTGTGTTTTGCAAACTACCATCGACTTATTAGAAAATAATGTTAAAGTCTATATTGTTGATGAATGTGTGGGATCAAGAAAGCTAGGGGATTCTAATATGGGTATAAATAGGATGTTAAATAATGGCGCCTCTCTGATCAACTTTGAGATGATTTTTTTCGAGTTAATCAGAGATTCCAAAAACCAGTTTTTTAAAAAACTTTCAAAAAAATTTATCAAATAACTATTCTAAACAGAATAGTACATTTTAAATTCTACTGGGTGAGGGGTATGTTCTAATTGTAAAACTTCATCCATCTTTAATGATATATAAGAATCAATTAAATTGTCAGTAAACACGTTCCCAGCTTTTAAAAACTCTCTATCCTTATCTAGTGAGTTTAAAGACTCTCTTAGACTGGCACTTACTGTCGGAATTCCTTTTAGTTCATCTGCAGGAAGCTCATAAAGGTCTTTGTCTGTGGCATCACCCGGGTGAATTTTATTTTTAATACCATCAATTCCAGCCATAAGCATTGCTGCGAATGTAAAGTAAGGGTTTCCAGCTGCATCACCAAATCTTACTTCAACTCTTTTACCATTAGCAGAGGGGGCGTAAGGAATTCTGCAAGAAGCTGACCTATTTCTAGCTGAATAAGCTAATAATACAGGGGCCTCAAACCCAGGAACTAATCTTTTATAACTATTTGTTGTTGCATTGGAAAAAGCGTTGATAGCTTTCGCGTGCTTAATAATACCACCAATATAGTAAAGACAAGTATCTGATAAACCACCATACTGTTTACCAGCAAACAAAGATCCACTCTTAGACCAAATTGATTGGTGAACATGCATACCAGATCCATTATCGTTATAAACAGGTTTAGGCATGAAAGTTGCCGTTTTACCATAGGCCTGTGCAACCATGTGTACACAATATTTATACTTTTGAAGATTATCGGCACTTTCGATTAAGCTTCCAAACTTAAAACCTAATTCATGCTGAGATGGGGCTACTTCATGATGATGTTTTTCCATATCCAAACCCATTTCAATCATTGTAGAAACCATTTCAGCCCTAATATCTGTTGCAGAATCTACTGGGGGAACAGGAAAGTATCCACCCTTATCTTTAGGTCTGTGGCCCATGTTTCCACCCTCCATTTCAGATCCAGTGTTGTAAGCGCCTTCTTCAGAATCAATGCTGAAAAATGTATATTCTTGATTTGTTGCCCATTTGACGTCATCAAACACAAAAAACTCAGCTTCAGGACCAAAAAAACATTTATCTCCAATACCTGATGATTTTAGATATTCTTCAGCTTTCTTACCAGTGCTTCTAGGATCTAGCTCATAAGGTTTCCCATCAGACGGTTCAATTACATCGCAAAAAAGAATCATTTGTGGTTGAGCAGTAAATGGGTCTATAACTGCCGTGTTTGGATCGGGCATTAGAATCATGTCAGATTCATTTATATTTTTCCAACCAGCTATTGAGGATCCATCAAACATTATACCTTCTTTAAAAGTATTCTCATCTATTGTTGAGGCTGTTTGGGCAGTGTGTTGCCACTTTCCTTTGGTGTCAGTAAATCTGAGATCTACGAATTTGACCTCTTTATCTTTTATCATTTTTAAAACTTTAGCTACACTCATTAT
>CEOC01167050.1_pt1 | contig 16036 bp, 20 predicted proteins | sample 356191 | NCBI WGS metagenome assembly CEOC01 (sample SAMEA2619952, study PRJEB7988) | marine metagenome | biome: marine biome (ENVO:00000447); feature: deep chlorophyll maximum layer (ENVO:xxxxxxxx); material: "saline water (ENVO:00002010), including plankton (ENVO:xxxxxxxx)" | depth 17 m
TTGGTTGCTTGGTTGCTTGGTTGCTTGGTTGCTTGGTTGCTTGGTTGTTTTATATATAAAAGGGGCTAGGGGGTTTTACCCCCCTAGCCTAGCTAAAACCGTTTTATTCGGTAGGGACAGGTTTTATTCCGCCCACTTTAATAGCATAAGTAATATCAACCGTACCTTGACCAGTAGAGAAAACTTCTTTAACCGTTTTACCTACCCAGCTTTTGTACTTAAGCGAGTTTTTTTCGCCTAGTTTAGCCGTATTACCTAGTACTATTTTAGCGTTTAAGTTATACTTAGTAGCTATTTTAAGTACCTTAGTAAGCCCTTTAGTTAATTACTATTAGCTAAATTTAAAGGGTTAATAATTAAGCTAATAGGTATATAATACGCTTATTAACTTAAAAGTAAATAGGGTAAAGTAAAATAATTAATAAATATATTAGTTATTATAAGGGTATAACTAAAAGTTATATAGGAAAAAAAGCATTTACTTTTTACTTAACTTATAGTAGGGGGGCTACCCCCCTTATAGCGTGCCTGCACCCTCCCACCCACCCATGTAGGATTTTAAGTCACATTTAAGTACAGATTTACTTTTCCCCATATACCCTATATCATTCGACGTTATAGAAGATGTTGCAAAAATTTTTTTGCAAAATTTTTTTACTTTTGAATTATGGCAGTAGTAGCAAACAAGACAAGTGTCCCAACAAATGATAGATCATTGCGTCAAGGCATCGCAGAATTCTTGGACTATAACAGTAATCCCGATAACCCACCAATCATGGCAATGGGTGCTGGCATATCTAAACCAGTAATAGAATTTATTATGGATGCGGTTCTTGGTTCAAGAAGAACAGATTTACCTACCCAAGCAACAACTCCAAAGAAAGGAGAGGCAGGAGCATCACGACAACCTGGAGGGTATATTGTCACCGACTCAACAGAAGATGCCAGAACTTATGCCAAACTAGGTTCTGGTGGAGACGTAGATCCAGATTACGGTCAATTTTACGACGTCAGGGTAAACCCAGAAGGAATTGAAAACGTACTAAATCTTGATAGGTCTACTATAGATATGTTAAGAAGAATTAGGGGTTCAGGACCAATGGACTACAGAGCAACAGGCGATCAAAGAACAGCAGATGATATATTGAGATTTTTAGAAAATCAATCAGCATACAATGTCCCCGACCTGTTCTCTAGAAATATGGCAGATGCTTTAAAAAGAGAAGGAATAGGTGGACTAATGTTTCCAACAGAAAGAGGCACAGGACTTATACCTTCTCCCACTAGAGGAATAATTAGCTACCAAAAACCTGTTTACCTTACACCAATTGAACAAACTCAAAATATAAAACGACAACAAGAAGCTGCAGCAGAAATGTTAAAACCAGAATTTACTAAAGAAGAATTACTACAAAGGTCTAGGGAATCAAGGCAAAGATTGTTAGATGAAAATACTCCTATACACAAACGCAGAAAAACACTAAAACTGAAAGAAGCAGATGAGGTACTTAAAGATTCAGAACGTAAAGTGAATCTGAAAAAGTACAAAGAACTGAAAGAGTTCAGTGATAAATTTGATCCCAAAAAATAACGTGAATGTACGACATGACCATGTTTGAAATAGAATTAAACGACTTCTACATACAATTTATTGGTTTCTTATTGACCATGCTTCTTGGTCTAGCTGTAAAAGATTACGCAGTAAGTTTTATGAAAGGTCTATTCTTTAGATTATTTTCACCGTTTGATGAAGGTGATAAAGTATTACTAGAAGACCAAACTGCAATGATAGTAAAAATAGGTTTAAATCAAACTGTCTTTGGTGTATATGGTGATGAAGGCTACACATGGAGATACGTACCGAACGAGAGGATTCCTTATTTAAAATTAGAGAAAGTTGTTGATAGCGAATTACACGCAGACTCAGCAGACGAAAAAGCAGAAAAGATACGTAAAATACTCAATAAAGAAAAATGAGCAACGGAAAAAATAAGTATAGTTTTATATACCAAGACCCCACTTTTCCTAAAGCACTAGAAGAACGTTTTAAAAGAATGGACGCTGACACTGGACCCAAAATGAGTGCAGGTCATGGACCTCAGTCTTGGCGAGATAAAGTAAGAGGGTTAGCTCTAGATAAATTTGGTGATACTGGAAGACGCTTTGCCGAAAGTATGGTCGGCATGAGCGAAGAAGATAAAATAATGAATTATTATCAGAGGAATCCAGACGTACAGATGGATGGTACATTTAGTAGACCTATATCCGACATGTTAAAATACGGCATGTCTGATTTTGGTTTAGCAGATGCAATTTTAACTGGTGCGACTTTTGGAACATCTGCCTTGCCGAGAGGTGTAGGTACTGCTGCTGCTATTGGTGAAAGTGCACTAATAGGTGGTGATGCATATGGTGAATATATAAAAGGCAACCCTCTAGCTGCAGGAATCATGGGCACACTGGTAGGAGCCCCTCCACTTGTAAGATATTTTGCAGGTAGAAAACCTCCTCCCAAAGGTCAGATGGAACTACAACTAAAACCTCAAGAAGAAATAGATTTAAAAAGGAGAAAATTTGCTAAAGCTCTAGGTCTTGGGTCAATGGGCATAGCAGCATTAGCAGCAGTACCTGGAAGTATTTTTAGACAAACTGGTAAAGCTGCAGCTAAACTTTTACCAATTAACGCAAACCCTGTAGGTCAAGCTCTGTCGAATATGATAACTGTAGGTAGTCCAAATAGTTATAGGACTATATTAGAAAACATGCCAAAATTTGGAGGAAAAAGTTCAAGAGAACTTCTATTAGATTATGGAGAAGATGCTGGTGATGTAGACGTAATGCTACAAATCGACGGACACCATTGGGGAGATATGGCTTACCCAATAACTGATATTTTTCACGAAGCTGGTAAATACGACAAAGTTCTAACTTTTGATGAATTTAAGAAAATAGCAGAAGATACACCTAAAAGGTATCCCGATGGAATGCCTGCTCCAGAATTTAAAAAGGAAGGAGGAGTTAAGTTATCCTATGATATATTTGAATATGAACCATTTCAAAAATCTGCATATAACGAATATTTAAGATCGATGAAGTTCATTAAAGAAACACCAGAAGGTCAAGACTTGGTATATGAAGCTGAAGAGTTAATGAAGATAAGACGTGAGGCGGAAAGAAAGTTTCCTGGTGCTGTGCCTGGAAGACCAAACGTACCTGATGAACACCCACTCTCAAAAGCACATTTTAAGAAGGACACCGAAGCATATTACAAAGGTCTGGAACTATATGAAGGACCAATGTGGGAAAAACTTCCAATAGTAGATTTTAATGATCCTATAGTGGGACAAGAAATTAGTAAAAACTTTCCTGCGATCAGCATTAATGACCCACTTAGAAAATTTAGTCCATCAAAAGATCTTCCAAATGAAGATACTTCACTCATATTTGGTCCCACTGAAGACGGTATGCAGATGCTAGAAAAACTAGCAGAAAAAATGATAAATAAATGAGCAACTACGATTTAAATGATCTTCCTGAGGATGTACTCAAAGAACATCTTCAGCTCACCGAAAGACTGAAAGAAATTGAACGAGTAGATACTTGTCAAAATAATTTTTTAGAGTTTGTAAAATCACAATGGCCAGGATTTATAGAAGGTGCTCATCATGTAAAAATGGCAGAAGCATTTGACCGTATAGCTAAAGGCAAAATAAAAAGGTTAATTATAAACATGCCTCCTCGTCATACGAAGTCAGAGTTTGCTTCTCACTTTTTTCCTGCTTATTTAGTAGGTCGTAATCCAAGTTTAAAAATACTGCAAGCAACACACACGGCAGACTTAGCAGTAAAGTTTGGTAGAAAGATTCGTGACTTAATTGACACAGATGATTTTAAAACAGTTTTTCCTAACGTGAACTTAAACCCAGATTCAAAAGCTGCAGGTAAATGGGAAACTCAAGATACTCGTGACGCAAAAAGACGTGGAGAATATTATGCGGTGGGAACTGGTGGTGCGTTAGCTGGTCGTGGTGCGGATCTATTTATTATTGATGACCCTCACTCAGAGCAAGATGCATTATCAAAAGTTGCGTTAGAAGATACTTATGAATGGTACACCTCTGGACCAAGGCAACGTCTACAACCTGGAGGAGCCATCGTTATAGTGATGACAAGATGGAACGTCAATGATTTAACAGGCAGATTATTAAAAGACTCAGCTCGTGATCCTAAAGCAGATCAATGGGAAGTTATCGAGCTACCTGCTATTCTACCCAGTGGTAAACCACTTTGGCCAGAGTATTGGCAAATAGATGAACTAGAAAGTGTCAAAGCATCCTTACGAGGTGGACCTAAGTGGCATGCACAATATATGCAGAATCCTTCAAGTGAAGAAGGGGCACTTATAAAAAGAGAATGGTGGAAAGAGTGGCCACACCCTAAACCACCACAGTGTGACTACATCATACAAAGTTATGATACAGCTTTTCTAAAAAGAGAACTCAGTGACTACTCAGCTATTACAACATGGGGAGTATTTTATCCAGAAGGTAGATTAGGTGGTGATGAAATTTATAGTGGTAATAGCCCACACATAATTTTGTTAGATGTTGTAAAAGGTAAATACACTTTTCCTGAATTAAAATCTGTAGCACTTGATCAATATAAACATTGGGAACCTGACGTCACTATTATAGAAGCAAAAGCAAGTGGACTACCCCTTACTCAAGAATTAAGAAATATAGGTATCCCTGTACAAAACTTCACTCCGTCAAAAGGAAACGATAAAGTTGCAAGAGTCAACGCATGTGCACCGTTATTTGAAAGTGGTATGGTATGGCATCCTGATACTAAATGGGCAACTGATGTAATAGAAGAATGTGCAGCTTTTCCTGCAGGCGACCATGACGATTTAGTGGACTCAACTACACAAGCATTGATGAGATTTAGGCAAGGTGGTTTTGTACAACTTCCATCAGATTATGAAGAAGAAGTATTATATCGCAAGAAAATGAGTTATTATTAACGCTTCTAAATTACAAATATGGCTATAGAACGACAAAGATATCCCAACCCACCAAAATTACAGGGATTAGGAGAAGACGAAGAAGATATAAATGTAATAGTGGAGGAGGAAGCAGAACCTACCACGGATTTTCAAATGGGACCAGACGGTCAAATGATCGCGGTCACAGAACAAGAAAGTATTCAAACTAATTTTGAAGTTAATTTAACCGAAGTCTTGGATGAAAGATACTTAGGGGAACTCACCTCTGAGTTAATGTCTTCGTATGAAGAAGATAAATCTTCCAGAGAGGAGTGGCTTGATGGTTTTTCTAAAGGTTTAGATTTACTCGGCATAAAAGCCGAAGACCGTGATCAGCCGTTCGCTGGAGCCTCTGGTGTCACTCATCCATTGCTGTCCGAAGCGACAACACAGTTCCAAGCACAAGCATATAAGGAGTTATTACCTCCGAATGGACCAGTGAGTACCAAAGTCGTGGGGGAAGAGACGCCAGAGAGCGTAGCCCAAGCGAATAGAGTAAAAGAATTTATGAACTACCAGATAACAGAAGTTATGGAAGATTACGACCCAGAGATGGATCAGCTGTTATTTCACTTACCACTATCTGGATCAGCGTTCAAAAAAGTGTATTATGACTCAATTTTAGAAAGACCTGCTGCTGTTTTCGTAAAAGCAGAGGATTTAGTAGTGAGTTATGATACCACTAACCTAGAAACTAGCCCTAGAATCACCCATTGCGTAAATATGACAGGTAATGATGTCCGTAAAATGCAACTTTCAGGTGTATATAGGGATATTGAGCTCGGTGGAGCTTCACCAAGTGAGTATAATGAAGCTCAAGAGAAGGTAGACGAGCTACAAGGTCTGTCAAAACCTGCTTCTGACTACAATAATTACACAATTTTAGAGTTTCATGTTGATTTAGAGCTTGATGGTATAGATGAATATGAGATAGCAGTACCATATATCGTCACTATTCTAGAAGATACAGGTGATGTACTCGCTATTAGACGTAATTGGAACCCTGAAGACACGAGTTTTAAGAAAAAAGAGTATTTTGTACACTATAAGTTCCTTCCAGGACTCGGATTTTACGGTTTTGGGCTAATTCACATGATTGGAGGGCTAACTAAGTCAGCTACAGCTATTTTAAGGCAATTAATTGACGCTGGAACACTCTCAAACCTACCAGCTGGGTTTAAAGCTAGAGGTATGAGGATACAAGGTGAAGATGAGCCACTAAGTCCAGGAGAATTTAGAGATGTTGATGTTCCAGGAGGAGCAATACGTGATGCATTAATGCCTTTACCGTATAAAGAGCCATCCAACGTGTTAGGTCAGCTATTAACAGTACTTATTGACTCTGGTAGAAGGTTTGCCAGTATAGCAGACATGCAAGTTGGTGATATAGGCAGTCAACAACTACCTGTAGGCACAACTGTAGCTATGTTAGAGCGTGGTACTAAGGTTATGTCAGCTATACATAAAAGACTACACTTTGCACAACGTAAAGAATTTAAGTTATTAGCAGAAATATTCGCTAAAACTTTACCACCAATGTATCCGTATGCAGTAAAAGGTGGTCAACAAGAAATAAAAGTTATGGACTTTGATGATCGTGTTGATATTATTCCTGTAAGTGATCCTAATATATTTAGTATGTCACAACGTGTTATGTTAGCACAACAAGAATTACAAATGGCACAAGCTGCACCACAAATACATAATTTAAGAGAAGCATATAAAAGAATGTATGAAGCTCTAGAGGTAAAAAACATTGATGCTATATTACCCCCACCTGTAGAAGTTCCACCTAGAGATCCTATTACAGAACAACAGGCAGCAATGATGGGGTCACCTATAAAAGCATTTGATTTTCAAAACCATGAAGCATATATTGCTGCACATAGTGCGTTTTTACAAAACCCTATGGTAGCTAACAATAAAACAGCAGTATCAGCAATAAGTGCAAATATACAAGAACACCAAGCTATGTTATATAAACAACAAATAGAACAAGCTATGGGTCAACAATTACCACCTATGGATCAAATGACCCCAGAAATGATGAACGAATTAGCTCTAGTGGCAGCTCAAGCTACTCAACAAGTGACAGGTCAGGCACAAGCTATGGCACAAGCTCAAGCAAATGCAGGTATGGACCCACTTCTTGCGTTAAAAGAACGTGAGATAGAAGCCAAACAACAAACTGACGCTTTACGAAGTCAGGTAGATTTAGCTAAAATAGAGTCTAATGAGGCGATCGCTGAAATGAAAATTGCCAGGGATCGAGAAAAAGAAACAAACGAAGCTTTTTCTAAAGTTCTTGAAGAAACTAGAAAAAGTGACACAGACAGCAGAGGTGCATAATGCCAGGTTCAATGAGAAAAAAAGCTAAGCCAAAAACGAAGAAAAACAACAAAAAGAAAAAGAAGTAGTGGCTGATAAGAAAAAAAGTAGCAGTAAATACCATACTACGAAAGATGGTCGTAGAGTCAAAAAAGGACTTTATTATAACATCAATAAAAAACGTAAAGAAGGTAAAAAAATGCGTAAAAAAGGAGCTAAAGGTGCGCCTAAAGCTTCTGACTTTAAAGCTGCAGCAAAAACTGCCAAGAAAAAACCTTCTAAAAGGAAGAAGAAATAATGGCTGAATATAAAGGTAAAAAAGTCACTCTTAACAAACCCAGAAGAATATCTAAAGGGAAACCTGGATATGGAAAGAAAACGAGGGAAGTTTTTGTGAAAAACAAAAATGGAAGGGTAGTAAGAGTGACATTTGGTGATCCAAATTTAGGAGCACATCCTGGAAATAAGAAAAGGAAAAAATCTTATTGTGCTAGGAGTAAAAGTATGGGGAGTGATAAAACTAAGGCTAATTACTGGTCTCGTAGACAGTGGAAGTGTTAGAAAATAAATTTTGGATTCAATAGTATTGATAGAAAGGTTTCTTAGAAACCTCAGGGATAGGAGAGAGCAATTAGAGAATACTCTTATCGCTGGTGGAATCAAGAACATGGAAGATTACAAAAAAATAGTAGGCGAAATATCAGGTCTTAATTTCGCTGAATCTTTAATAATAGACCTGCAAGGCAAAGAGGAGCAAAAAGATGGAAGTTGATCAAACTAAATCATTTGGCGAAGGCACACCTAAAGTATTACCAGACTTGGTAGATAATTTAGGTAAAATGAAAAAACCCGAAGAAGAGAAGTATACCGCAGAAAAAATTACTGAGGATGAATCTCTTACAGAGAAATTACCTAAACCGACAGGTTATAGGATACTAATACTACCGTTCACCCCTAAAACTACAAGTAAGGGTGGCATTATTCTGGCAAACCAAACTTTAGAGAAAGAAAGACTAGCTACTAATGTTGGTTTCGTAGTATCATTAGGACCAGATGCATACAAAGATAGCAATAAATTTCCAGAAGGACCATGGTGTCAAGAAAGAGATTGGGTTATTTTTGGCAGGTACGCAGGTGCTCGTATCAAAATTGATGGTGGGGACTTACGTTTATTAAACGATGATGAAATATTGGCAAGAATAGAAAATCCTGAGGATATTCTTTCAAGCTCGTAAATAATCACGCAACCAAAAGAGGTATAACATGGTAGAAACCGTGCAAGCAGAAGAAGAATCACTGGAAGTGACTCTTGACGAAAACAATGATGTTGTTCAAGAAGAACAACAAATAGCAGTAGAAGAAACTACTGAAACACAAGAAGCATCATCCGATGCTAATGAAATCGAAGAGTATAGTGACTCGGTACAAAAACGTATCAATAAACTTACTTATAAGATTAGGGAAGCAGAAAGGAGAGAAAAAGCTGCCATTGAATATGCACAAAATGTTCAAGGTGAGTTGAACTCTACTAAAGAAAAACTTTCGCTTCAAGATAAAAACCTATATGATGAATACAGTGCTCGAGTAAGTTCTGAACTTACAGCTGCAGAAAATAAGCTAAAACAGGCTTATGAGATGAATGATTCAGAGGCAATCATTGAAGCTCAAAAGTCATTAGCTACTTTGTCAGTAGAGCAAGAAAGTTTAAATAGGGTAAAACCAACAAAGGACGAAACAGAGAAAGAAGTACAAGTTGAAAGTGTTGAAAATACTGAAATACCTTCTGCTCAACGAACTCCAGAACCTGACCCTAAAGCAGTTGCTTGGGCAGATAAAAATGAGTGGTTTGGTAAAGACGTAGCTATGACTAGCACAGCCTTTGCCTTTCATAACCAACTTATTAGAGATGAAGGTTTTGACCCTACCTCTGACGATTATTACGCAGAGTTAGATAAAAGAATTGTAGATGCATTTCCTCATAAATTTGATGGTAGTGCGCCACAAAAGAACGTGCAGGATGTAGTAGCCGTGTCTTCCAAGGGGGCAAGGTCAACCAAAAAAGCACGCACCGTTCGTTTGACACCGAGCCAACTCTCAATAGCGAAGAGACTTGGTGTGTCACCCGAAGAATACGCTAAACACGTGAAAACGTAGGAGTAAAAATGGAAGAAAATACCAAATCAGCTAGAACTCCAAGAGCTGCAGAGTCACGAGAAAAAACAGTTCGTGCGAAACCATGGCGACCTCCGTCTTTATTAGACGCACCTGAGCCACCTGATGGATATGTATACAGATGGATACGTGAATCTATGGTAGGACAAGAAGACAAAGCGAATATGTCTAAACGTATTCGTGAAGGGTTTGAACCTGTGAGAGCAGAAGATCACCCTGAGTTTGAAGCTCCAACTGTAGAAGATGGTAGACATGCTGGTGTTATCGGTGTTGGTGGGCTTATACTCGCTAAAATACCTGTGGAAACAGTGAATCAAAGAAGGCAGTATTATGAAAATATGTCTGCTGATCAAATGAATGCTGTTGACCATAATTTAATGCGAGAAAGTAATCCTGTGATGCCTATTGAAAAACCCAATAGACAAACCAGAATTACCTTTGGAAGTGGTAATAAAGAAGATTAATTCTTTATTACTGTAATTTTAATTTTTGCTTATTAAAGGTGAAAAATGGCAAATGTAAACGATCCTAACGGATTTACTCCAGCATATCATATGTCTGGGGGAACTATCAGACCATCTGAGTTTGCTATCCAAAGTGGTGCAACTGGCGACATCTTCGCTGGTGACGTTGTTAAACTTGCTTCTGGATACGTTCTTCAAGGTGGGGCTACTGATGCTCCTCTCGGTGTATTTTATGGTGTAGAGTATACAGCTACCAATGGCGAAATAGTTTTCTCTAGAAAATGGCCATCGGCTACAGCTACACAAGGTTCTGCAGACGCTAAAGCATATGTATATGCTGACCCTGATATCGCATATGAGGCACAGTACACTGGTACTCCAACTCAAGCTGATATAGGGAAAGTACATACTATCTCTACAACTGCAGGTGATACTAACAACAACCGTTCGAAAGAAGGTGTGACTACTACTACTGCTAGTGGTATTGCTAAGCAAGTTGGTTTCGTCGAAAGACCTGACAACTCAATTGGTCAATACGCTAGAGGGTATTTTACGTTCCCAGCTTCAACGTTCGGTAATGACTAAAAGGTGATATAGATGGCTATCAATAGAGCTCAATTAGTAAAAGAACTCGAACCTGGACTGAATGCACTTTTTGGTTTAGAGTATAACAGATTTGAAAATGAACATGCTGAAATTTTCGATACTGAAACTTCGGAAAGAGCTTTCGAAGAGGAAGTAATGTTATCTGGTTTCGCACAAGCTCCAACTAAAGGAGAAGGTGCAGCAGTGACATACGACACAGCACAAGAAACTTTCACTTCTAGGTACTCTCACGAAACTGTTGCATTAGCTTTTGCGTTGACAGAAGAAGCAATCGAAGATAATCTCTACGATACTCTTTCTTCAAGATACACTAAGGCTTTAGCACGTTCAATGGCGACTACTAAACAAGTTAAAGCTGCGAATGTTCTTAATAATGCTTTCTCAACTTCCTTCCCAGGAGGAGACGGAAAACCATTATTAACTACTGACCACCCTACACTAAGTGCAGGAGATCAGTCTAATGAACCAAGCACAGCTGCTGACCTGAATGAAACTTCGCTAGAAAATGCGATGATTGATATTGCTGCTTTTAAAGATGAAAGAGGCATTAAAGTCAACGTTCAAGCTAGAAAGTTAATCATACCTCCTCAATTACAGTTTGTTGCTGACAGAATACTAAACTCTCCTGGTAGAGTAGGTACTTCTGACAATGACATCAACTCATTGAGAAACATGGGTATGTTGCCTGAGGGTTATGTAGTGAACCATTACTTAACAGATGCTGACGCATTCTTTATCAAAACTGACTCTCCTAACGGTATGAAGCACTTCGAAAGAGCTGCAATGACTACTGGAATGGAAGGTGATTTTGAAACTGGTAATGTTCGATACAAAGCTAGAGAAAGATATTCTTTCGGATTTAGTGACTGGAGAGGAATGTACGGTTCCCCAGGAGCATAATCTTAATATCATATCTCCATGATAAAAGTTAGGGAAGCTTCGGCTTCCCTTTCTTTTGGTCAAAAAACAGTATAGAATTCTTGTATCTAGGTTATTAACTTGTTCTATAGACTGACCTAGCAGACAAGCCGAGACTATAGAACATATTTCCTAAGGAGGGAAATTATGGCAAAATCAACATTCTCAGGTCCAGTAAGATCTCTTGCTGGTTTTATATCTGCAGGTAATGCTAATGTTGTTAGTTTAACAGCTGACACTACTTTAACTGTAGATTCACACGCAGGCAAAGTTTTACTTTGTAATGATGCTGACGGTAAATTTACTTTACCAAGTATCGTAGCTACTGCTCCAGGAGCAGATGATGACCCTAATCAATTAAATAATTTAGGGGCTACATTTACTTTTGTCGTAGTCACTGCAGCAACTGATATGGACGTCTTAACAGATGGTACAGATAAGTTTGTAGGTGGTTTATACACAGGTGTAAATAATGCTACAGGTAAAACTTTTATCTCTGGAGCATCTAATGATGTTATTACTTTAAATGGTTCTACTAAAGGTGGATTAGCTGGAAGTATAATAACAGTGACAGCTATAGCTTCTGCCAAGTATGCCGTTGAAGGTATTACTTTAGGTTCAGGAACTTTAGTCACTCCATTCGCTGACGCATAATAGGAGTAAACCATGGCTGATACCGTATCATCAACAACCATCTTAGATGGTGATAAAGACTTTATAGTACAACTTACCAATGTTAGTGATAGCACTGGTGAGAGTGCTGTGACTAAAGTAGATGTAAGTGGACTTACAGCTAGGAAAAGTGATGGAGCTGCATGTACAGGAGTAAAATTATTTAGAGTGTATTACAGTATTTTAGGTTTTACTAAAATAGGATTACTGTGGGACGCTACTACAGATACTCTCTGCATGGAGCTCAATCCAAGTGCCGATGGTGTTTTAGACTTTAGCCCTTTTGGTGGATTACAAAATACTTCTGGTAGTGGTAAAACAGGTGATATAAACCTAACCACAACTGGAGCAAGTAGTGGTGATTCATATATGATTGTTTTACATTGTATAAAATCATATAGCTAAATATGGCAACATCTGGAACTAAAACTTTTTCCCTCAGTATAGCAGATGCTATAGAAGAGGCATATGAGTTAGCAGGACTAGAAGTCAAAACAGGTTATGACGCAGAAACTGCGAGAAGATCTCTCAACATTATGTTTGCTGATTGGTCAAACAGAGGTGTAAACCTTTGGACTATTGAACAAGTCAGTTTAGATTTAGTATCGGGAACTTCAAGTTATACTCTAAATTCTTATGATTTAGATATAGTTTCTGCTGTCATACGTCAAGTAGCCTCAAACGGCACACAAACAGACCTACAGATAACCAATATAGGTAGGACAGAATATCTTAACATACCTAATAAAGCTAGTACAGGAAGACCTACACAGTATTTTATTGATAGACAAACAACACCTGTATTAAAGGTTTGGCCAACACCAGATAGTGCAGCAACATATAAATTTGTTTCTTACAGAATACAAAGAATAGATGATGTTTCAGCATCAGCTCAAGATCCAGAAGTACCTTCTAGATTTATGCCTTGTATGGCAAGTGGCTTAGCTTATTACATAGCACTAAAGAAAAACCCAGAAAAAGCAACTTTATTGAAAGCACAATACGAACAAGATTTTAAATTAGCATCAGAGGAGGATAGGAACAGAGCTTCTGTGATGCTTACTCCTACTAGGAGCAATTACTAATGGCTTACGCAAGTGGTAAATTTTCAAAAGCACAATGTGATAGATGTGGTTTTGTATATGATTACCCTGACTTAAAAACTGAGTGGAATGGATTAAAAACATGTCCTACATGTTATGAAGTAAAACACCCACAACTTGAACCAATCAGGCACGTTATTGACCCAGAAGCGTTAAGAGAAGCTAGACCAACAGAAAGTGCTCCAACCACAGGATTGGGTAGAGTTTTTTCAAGCAACCCAGTAGACTCTCAAGGTGTGAGTGGCATAGCCCTTAACGGCTTAGCTAATAATGATCCCATAGGTTCAGAGTTTGATATGAAAAAACTTACAGGAAGTCTTGGGGAAGTAAGCGTTGTTATTAGTTAATCTTGTGATATAATTTTCCCATGAGCTTCACACTTTCTACACTCAAAACAGCAATACAAGATTATGCAGAGTCAAGTGAAACAACTTTTGTGACTCACCTACCTGATTTTATTAAAACAGCAGAAGAAAGAATACTAAAAGCTGTTCAACTTGACGTTTTTAGAAAAAATGTCACAGGTACGCTCACAGCCTCTAATACTTATTTAACTAAACCTACAGATTTTTTAGCACCATTTAGCGTAGCTGTAATAGATGGTAGCAATAATTATAATTTTTTAAAATTAAAAGATGTTTCTTTTATAAGAGATTACACACCAGCTGCAGCAACCACAGGAACACCTAAGTATTACGCAGACTTTGATCAAAACACATTTATGTTGGCTCCCACACCTAATTCTAATTACACAGCAGAAGTACATTATTTTTATAGACCAGCGTCATTAACAGCAGGTAGTGATAGTGGTACAACTTGGTTGTCTGAAAATGCACCTAATTCATTACTTTTTGGTAGTTTAGTAGAAGCATCAACGTATTTAAAAAATGAAACAGAAACAGCTTTATATCAAGCCAAGTTTGCAGAAGCTATAACTCTTTTGAAAAACTTAGGTGAAGCAGAAGCAGTCACTGACGAGTTTAGATCAGGGAAGGTAGCAAAACAAAGAATATAAAATGCAAACTACAGGGTTAGAGGGGAAGGAAATAGCAATAGTCGCCATGGGTGAAAGTCAATTAGACTTTCATTTATCACTCATACACAGCAATAAATACGATGAAGTATGGGCAATAAATGCTATGGCAGGTATAATTAAGGAAGTAGATAGAGTATTTATGCTTGATCCAGCATCAAGGTTCCTCGATACGGACGATGCAGGGACACAGACAGGTATAATGAGAAAGATGCTACCTACCCATCCTGGACCTATTTACACCTGTGAATTAGATGATAGAGTTCCTGGAGCAGTCCTTTATCCTTTAACAGATGTAGTAGAAGCTACAGATTGTGCGTATTTTAATAATACTATCCCTTACGCAATAGCTTACGCAATGTACCAAAAAGTAAAAGCAATCAATCTATTTGGTATTGATTTTACCTATAAAGGTAATTTACATTTCGCAGAAGAAGGTAAGGCTTGTGTTGAGTTTTGGCTTTCAAAATGTATAAGTGCTGGTATCGATGTAAAGATAGCACCAAGATCTAGTTTATTAGATACAGATAAACCTTTGAGCGAAAAACTGTATGGTTATCACAGACTTGATGATCCTATAGTAGTTGGTCACTCACAAGGTCAAGGGTTTAAAACTATGAAGGTCAGTGAGTATGAAGCCCTACAAAAAGAACTACAATTACAAAAAGTTAGAGAAGTAGGGACAATACTTGAAGTACCAGAAGCGAAGAGGTATTAATGATAGAAATAGAAACAGTGAGTAATTTAGGTGGTATCACCGTAGAGACACAACAATATAGAGGACACCCACCTGAGTATTGGGCAGAAAGAGCAACTGAAAGGATATGTGGTATTTCTGAAAACGCAGAAGGTCATGTCAAACAACAGGCTGAGGCTTTTAAGGTAGCTATTTACAACACAATACTTTATTATATAAAAGCTGGAATCAATAGTGAAAGATGCACTATGCGTAATTTACTAGAACAGCAAGGACATAAAGATTTAGCTAAGATATTAACGGAGTTAAAATAATGGCAATTACATCTACATTAACAAGCAGTTTTAAAAAAGAATTGCTAGAGGCAGTTCATAATTTTAAGAACTCTGGTGGTGATACTTTTAAACTAGCTTTATACACTAGCTCAGCCACTATGGGAGCAACTACAACTGCGTATGCAACAACTAACCAAGCAACTGGAACTAACTATACTGCTGGAGGCGGAACTTTAACAAGAGTGGACCCTTCACTTGATGGTACAACTGCTATTACTGATTTCGCTGATTTAACTTTTGGAACAGCTACAGTGACAGCCAGAGGTTGTCTAATTTACAATAGCAGTGATTCTAACAAATCTGTAGCTACCATAGATTTTGGTGGAGATAAAACTTCCACAGCTGGTGATTTTACTATAGTTTTTCCTGCAGCAGCAGCAAGCACAGCTATTATCCGAATAGCGTAGGGGGAGAGCATGGCTCTTGTCCTCAACGATAGGGTAAAAGAAACCACAACCACTACTGGTACAGGCACAGTTAATCTAGCTGGAGCCGAAACTGGTTTTGAAACTTTTGTAGCAGGTATAGGTAATACTAACACCACTTATTATGCGATAGTACATCAAACAGCAGATGAGTTTGAAGTAGGACTCGGCACAGTATCAGATTCTTCTCCCGACACATTATCAAGAACTACGATTATCAGCAGTTCTAATTCTGACTC
>CEOC01029144.1_pt1 | contig 16004 bp, 14 predicted proteins | sample 356191 | NCBI WGS metagenome assembly CEOC01 (sample SAMEA2619952, study PRJEB7988) | marine metagenome | biome: marine biome (ENVO:00000447); feature: deep chlorophyll maximum layer (ENVO:xxxxxxxx); material: "saline water (ENVO:00002010), including plankton (ENVO:xxxxxxxx)" | depth 17 m
TACAGATATGTATGTAGATGGAGTTCCTGCAAATTTGATGGCAACTGTCGAAAAAGAAGGAAATATGAATAGTAAAGTAGTGAAAGATAATTTAAATCCTAAAGCATATAATACTATTTATGAGGCATTTTCTAAAACTTATGGAGAAGAAAATGTTTCTTTCCTGCCTGGTGTTTCTTATAAAAAGAATGGATCTTTTTATGACATGATGGAAGATGATATTCAAAAAGTAGTGGATGCAGCTAAATATCATGATTATATTTTATTGTGTTTAGGTGAAAATTGTTATACAGAAAAGCCAGGGGATTTAAATGACTTAAATCTTCATAAGTTACAATTAAAATTAGCCAATGCTTTGTCTAAATGTGGCAAGCCTATTATCTTGGTTCTTAATATAGGAAGGCCTAGGTTAATCTCTGAAATTGAACCATTAATGTCCGCTGTTTTAAATATTTATTTACCTGGAAATTTGGGTGGAGATGCTTTAGTAGATATTGTCAATGGTAAAGTTAATCCCTCTGGTAAACTTCCTTACACATATCCTGCTTTCCCTAATTCTCTTTCTACTTATTATTATAAGCCATCTGAAGTTCAAAATAATTCTCAAGGTGCTTATAACTATGTTGGAGAATTAAATAATTTATACGAATTTGGATATGGGTTAAGTTATACCAATTTTGAATATAAAGACATAGCAATTGAGAATGATTCTATAAATGCTGACGATTCGTTAAATATTTCTCTTACTGTTTATAATTCTGGCGATGTAGATGGACAGGAAGTTGTCCAAGTTTATGTTTCGGACTTATTTGCTTCTATTACCCCTGATAATAAAAGACTGAGAGCTTTTGATAAAGTTTTTATTAAATCTGGAGAAAGTAAAAAACTTTTTTTTAGCATCCCTGCTAAAGATTTTTCTTTTGTTAATTTAGAAAACAAATATGTTGTTGAAAGTGGTGACTTTACACTACACGTTGGTGGAAACTCTAAAGATCTTACTTCTATAAACTTTTTTGTAAGGTAAGTTAATGAAGTATTTATTTATTCTAATAACTTGTTTTGCTGCGGTTTCTTGCGGCAACGAGAAATCAGAGGAATTCCTTGATAATTTAGTTTGGGAGGAAAATTTTAAAGGATCAAGTTTAGATACTAATTATTGGAATATATATGTAGGAAATGGCTGTCCAGAATTATGCGGATTTGGTAATCATGAATTGCAATATTATACGAACGATTCCTTAAATATAAAAGTTAAAAATGGGCAACTTGTTTTAACGGCATTGTATGATTCTATTTCTAAAACTTTTAGTTCAGCAAAAATTACAACTAAAAATAAAGTTGATTTTCAAAAAGGATATTTAGAAGTTGTAGCAAAATTACCCAATGCTGTTGGTACTTGGCCTGCAATTTGGATGCTTCCAACGTTAGATAGATTCTTAAATTGGCCATTAGATGGTGAAATTGATATTATGGAAAACGTGGGATATGATTCTTGTAAAATACTAGGAACCATTCATACTAAAGCATATAATCATACAATAAATACCCAAAAGTCAGACAGTGTCGTTATAAGTACAGCCCACCAAGATTTCCATACGTATTCTCTAAATTGGACAGACTCTATATTGGAATGGTATGTTGATTCTAACCTTTATAATTCTATAATTAGAAAATCAACTGATAGGGAAGAGCAATGGCCCTTTGATAAGCCTTTTCACTTAATTATTAACCAAGCTGTTGGTGGTGATTGGGGTGGTAGAATGGGTGTGGATACCTCTTCTTTTCCTGAAAGTTTAATTATTGATAGAGTTAAACTATATAACAAAAAACCCTTTTAGCTTCAGATTATTGTTTGTCAAGTTGTAATTCAATTTCAATTACAGAATTAATTGTAAATCCCATGGTATCTATTACAAAAGGAATATTTCCATTTAAAAAACAAATGCTTTCTTGTACAGATAATATTTGATAATCAGAGATTAAATTAGTTGTTTGATCGGTAATTAATAAGTTATTATCATTATTTGATAATTCCCATGTACCATCACTAGATACATCAATAGGAATACCAGGCAGGGTTTGACCCAATATGTTTAATCCTTCAGTAACAAAACTCAATGAATTAGAACATGTATATTCAGGATATTGAAAAGACCAAGATCCAGCATCATACGCTTCACCCGAAATGGTTTGAGTTCCAACTATTGGTAAATCTATTTGTGTTTCATATTGTAAGTTGGTAATATTCCAATTTCCGTTTAATAGGTAGGAGTTCGAAAAAATACAAGTTCCATTATCGTCAGTTGCATCTGGGTTATAGTTAATAGCATTTGGATCAGTGCAACCTAGTATAATACACGAATTATCATCACTGGTTGCATCTGGGTTGTAGTTGGTTGCAGTAGGGTCAGTACATCCATCTTTAGAGCAAGAAGCAATTAGAAGACTAAATGAAATAACATAAATTGATTTTATAAATTTTTTCATGATTTTTTAGATTTGTATATTTTAATTTCTGTTCAAATCCCAATTTAAACTGTAATTGTAATTAACTTCTGCACCTGTTGTTGGATCAGTAGTGGTTTGAGATTGATATGAATATAGTCTTAAAAAAGGTCCATAAACAGAATCAATAGTGAATATCAAAGAAGTGTCTTGTAAAGTCATCAATAAATCATCGTTTGTTCTAATCCATGTTCCATCTTCTGATGGTTGATTTCTATAGTGTATAGTCAAGGTTCCATCATTAATAAAGTCCAGTCCTGTAGGATCCAAAGAATCTGGGTGTATAGACTCTGTTGTAGAGGTGTCAATTAAAGGGAATCCAAAAAGGGTCATAGTTACATTAATATTGACTTCCTGAGATGTAGAAGTCCAAGAACCTATTTGATCATAGATACATTCACTGCTAATAGTGGCATTTGAATCATAATTTACGGCCATTGGATCGGTACATCCCTCATAATCACAAGATCCATCATCTGTATCCGCTTCAATGTTGTAATTAAATGCCATTGGGTCGGTACATCCTTCCTTAGAACAAGAACTAATTGTAATCCCTGTAAATACGATTAAAAAAGTTTTTATAAATGTTTTCATTGATTGTGGTAATTATATAATAATACGTAATTATTTCAGAAAGGTTGGTAAATTTCCACTTAAATTCTTAAAAGTATTATACTTTCATATATTATATATCAAGTTTATGAATATTAATGTTCAGGTAATAGAAAGCGATTCAAATAGTCTTTCAAAGCAGTTAATTCAATTTATGTATGAAACCAATCAGTTAAATATCCCAGCTTTGGGATCTTTAAATAGTTTAGGTCATGTAAAGGAACTATTTGTTGATTCAAAATATATAATAAGTGTCAAAAATGAAATAGATTATATAGGTTTTGCAGTTGTTATGAACAATAACAGTAATTATAAATCTTTAAATTATCAATATTTTAAAAGAAAGTATACCGACTTTTTATATATAGATAGAGTAGCTGTAGTTAATAAAGCTCAAAGAATGGGGGTTGGTTCCTGTATATATAATAAACTATACGAATTAAACAGTGAAGTTCCTATTCCTATTTGTTGTGAAGTAAATACTATCCCCTTAAATCAACAATCATTAGATTTCCATAGCAAACAAAAATTTATAAAAATTGAGGAAGTTAAATTTGGTAAAAAGAGGGTCGCAATGCTAGTGAAGTATTGAAACCCTCCTGAATTAATTTTATGACTTTTATCTTAAAATTTGTAATTGTTGTGTTGATATTTTGTCATTTGAAGTAATTACAACATTATAGACCCCGTTACTAAAAGAGGAAACATCTATATTGAAATTATCTAATGTTGATGAAGATGTAAAACTTTCATGAAGAACAACTTCACCAAGTAGATTAACTAATTTAACATCTATATCATTTCCTTGAACTCCCATAAATGCAATAGTAGCTATATCATTTGAAGGATTAGGAAAGACCATAAATTTATTTAAGCTGGTTAAATCTTCGTTAACATCTAAAACTAAAGAAGCTGTCGTAGATTGTAAAATTTCTTTAGTAACATCATCTTGAATCCATACTGCCACACCTAAATTATTGAAATCTTCTACAGTATGTTCTAACATGTGGTTAACAGGTGAATTGGCATCTGCTGGTAGCGTGTAATTTCCTTGAAATGTATATGAAAAATCATAAGTTTGTTGAACACCTGCTTGAAGCGGATTTATAACGTATCCACTTGCATTTGGTAACATCTTTTTCATGACATTGGCAAACTCAATTTCACCATTTGAAGATGCATTGTTATAAGTTAAGTATTCAAAAATTCCAGTATGAAGAGATAAATTATTACTACTCATATTTTCTAATGGATCTATGCTAATGTTTACATCAACAGTTTGACCACCAATAGAATAATTGGCTGTCAAAGTAGTAAATGAAGGAATAGAAGCGTAGTCATCAAATTCTTGAGAAGTAAAACCATTTGGATTTGAATCGTAGCCTCCGTCAATTTCTAATCTTGGTACAGAATTCACTCCATAAAATACTCTTCTGTCGTAACCTTCATCAGTAAAGTAAGGATCACCATTTCCAGGCCAACTCATTTGATACTTTATTAAAGTATATAAATCTGGATAGTTAGATAAGACATTTGCTAAATTAATATTTCCTTGAACACATGGACCACAAGTTGAACTAGTAAAAACTTCTAACATTGGTCTTCTTGTTTCAAAATTGGTAAATACGTTAATAACTCCATTGATAGTATCGTTTGAAGGATCCATATCACTAGCACCATTGATATTACTAGCCCAAATGGCGACATCATAAGTTCCTGCTGTAGTTGGGTTCCATGTGGTAGCATGGTCAAATGGATAGTTATCATAAGTGTTAATAGTTAAATTAGAAAGAGACTGAGTTACAGCAGCTCCACCATTTATAGAATAATTTACATCCATCGATGTAATGGCATTAGATCCTAAATTGGTTATTTCACCAGAAATAGTGAAGGGAGCATTAGCCAAGATTAAGTAAGGAAATGTAGTTACCGCTATTCCAGAAGCGTCAATAGCACTTTGAGAGCCATAGATAAATTCATAGTAGTGGTTATCATCAGGGAGAGCACTGCTTCCAGCAACATTGGATAATTGTGGAGAACCACTTACCATAGTAGCAGTAGTTGCATCTATTTGAATTCCTGCTGTTACAAGTGGATTGGCTGCACTACTGTGTCTTTGATCTACAATATAAATTTTATTAGATCCTTCTTCTAAAACAATAGACCAGTAAGACCAGCTTCCAGCAGTGTAGGACGTGAAAAATATCCAGTGTTGTTGACTTCCAGCAGTTCCAAAAGTTTTAGTACAAATATTATCATTAGATCCTGAACCCTCAATTCCCCATACTAAAATTGAATTATCTGGTATAGCAGGGTCCGGTATTGCTGCATTTCCAGCACCAGGAACAGCAGTTACTGAAGTAGAGAAAGTTAATACACCAGTAGATGAAACTTTGTATTGTGTAACCGGTGATCCATTAAAATCAAAATTAAATGGGATAGTCTCGGTACTTGACCAGATAGGAGTAGATTGGCTTGGCCCTAGAATTACGGTCCATGATGGGTCTAATCCCGATCCACTAGGGTATTCACTATCACCATTCAAGCCGCCAGGGTTACCCGGAGTTGCTGCAGGTAAGTAATAATATTGTGAGAAAGAGTAGGAGGATATAAATAATATACCAACTAAAAATGTAAGAAATTTATTCATAATATGATTTTTGATTTTATTATAAATGTATGAAACAAAATCTATATTCTCAATTTTCTCATTAAATAAAGAGAAAACCATATAATAATACCAGAAATAAGTCCCCAAATCAAACCTGTTAATATTAAGAGAAAACTCGAATTTATATTAGTCATGGAGTTAATTAAATTAGCATAAAAGGGGTTATTAATTAAGTAGGTATCTATGAAAATTATTTGAATTAAGCTGCAATCAAAACCCCATGAAAGTCCAATAATTATACTGTGTAATAGTATTTGTGAATTTAATTGTTTGTTTAAATATAGAATGGTAGCAATAATCATAACAATCAAAATATATATTTCTTTTTCTTGGCACCATCCTAAAGTAGTTGAGATTCCCATAAAGACTCCAAAAATTCCAGTTTGAAGAATAATTTTTTGATTAAGATTTGTTAAATTCATATTTCATACGATTTAAGCCTTAAATTAGTAAAATTCTATGGAAGAAAATATAAATTTAAAGGACATTTTAAAGAGTTCTGATACCACGATTATTGACGTAAGAACAGAGGATGAGTTTATGATAGAAAATTCAAATCATTCAATAAATATTGTTTTAGATCAAATTCCTGATAATGTCAATGAAATAGCTAAAATGCAGCCTGTCGTTTTATGTTGTGCTGCTGGAGTTAGAAGTGAACAGGCTGTAAACTTTTTAAAAGAGAATGGATTAACCCAAGTTTATAACGGGGGTTCTTGGATTAATGTTCAAACCATGTTAGATAGTTAAAAAATGAATAGATTTTTTATTGTACTCATTTCATTTTTCTTGTTGTATTGTTCCAATGGTGATGACAGTTCATTTTTAGAAGTCCCTAATAAAGTTCTTGATTTAGAATCTCATCAATTGGTAGAATTAATTAAAGAAAATCCAGGGGTTATATTAGATGTTAGAACGCCTAATGAAGTAAGCGGGGGGCATTTAGAAAACGCCAGCTTTATTGATTATTATGATGAAGATTTTTTAGAGAAAGCGAGTTGGATTAAAAAAGATCAACCTATATATATCTATTGTCATGGAGGTGGAAGAAGTGCAAAAGCTGCTAATCAGCTAATTTCTTTAGGGTTTAAAGAGGTTTATAACTTAATTGGTGGCTACAGTAAATGGAAAGCTGATGAGTTCCCAATTGTTGAGGGAGTAAATAATAATTTGTCTGTGTATAAAACTTACTCAGAGAATTCATTAAAGAATATAATTAATCAGTCTGAAGATGTTGTTTTAGTTTTTAAAACCCCTTGGTGTTTGCCATGCAAAAGATTAGATCCAGTTCTTGATAGTTTTAAGCTTTTAAATCCATCATGGGATGTTGTTATTATCAATATGGATAATAATAAAGATGTTGCAAATTTATATGAGGTTAATTCTGTTCCTACCGTACTTGTTTTCAAAAATAAAAATTTAATTTTCAAAGAAACAGGGTATTTAAACCACGAATATTTGATGGAAAAAGCATTAAAATGACAAAATGTCATAATTAATTTTTAAATAATGACATTTTGTCATTATAATTCATACTTTTTTCTTTATTTAGGTCATTTTTTCAATTTTTACAGTAAAGGCATAGCGATTGTACAATGTGATGTATAATTATTAAATAAAAAATATGAAAACTTTAAAAAAATATGAATCGCCATTTGAAACTTTACTAGGAAATTGGTTAAATGATGAATTTATTGGTTTGCCTACACGTGAGCATTCTTTAAAAACATTACCTGCAGTGAATTTAATTGAGAATAATAATAATTTCTCCATTGAGCTGGCAGCTCCAGGATATGATAAAAAAGATTTCAAAATTGAGCTAGATAATTACCAACTTTCAGTTAGTTTAGAAAAAAACACTGAAAATAATTCTATCAATTATTCAAAGAAAGAATTTGATTATTCTTCTTTTTCAAGGTCTTTTAAATTGCCTAAAAGTTCAGATTTAAATAAAATAAATGCAGCATATCAAAACGGAATATTAAATATTTCAATTGCTAAAAAGAAAGAGGCAATTCCTCTTCCTGTAAAGTCAATTAAAATAGCTTAATATAAGTTAAAAAATAATGTTTGATAAGACGGGGCTTGCTCCGTCTTTTTTTTATATATGTAATTCAAACATGGCAAAAAGTATACTTCCAAATGAAAACATCATTACAGAATTAATGACGGTGCTATACCTGAGTTCATCTCTATTATATCTTGATATAAAATAAGCAGGAACATATAAAAAATTAAATAATATTATGGAAGAGAGCATGAGGATTGTCGCCATAGGCCAATGCATTATTTTGAAAATGAATCCTAGTCCGAGAACAGTACCTAAAATTATTCCAATACTGTAAATTATTTGATCCTTTGAAAAGGATTCTTCCTTAAATTTTTTTAAAATTATGAGAGGAATAAATAAAAAAGCAAATGAAAAACTCCCAAGAATAATCATAACTGCAGCACCTGGCCAGTGCATAATTTTAAATAAAGAACCAGATACTATCAAAAAAGTGGTTATTAGTGCAATAAAGTAGATGGTTTTTTTCATGATAAGAATTTATAATTTACATTAATATATAAATTTTAATTTTAATGACTCCTTTTCAAAGTATTTTTTAGATGTATTAAAATCTATATTTACCTTTATAAAGCTTAAAAATTCCATTTTGAAAGTTATTTTATATGTATCCTTTTTTTTATTTACTTCCAAGAGTATAATTGCTCAAGTAAATCCAAATAATATTGAAATTGTCAGAGGAGAATATGGAACACCACATATATTTGGTCAAACAGATGAAGAAGTAGCTTTCGGATTAGCTTGGGCTCATGCTGAAGATGATTTTAAAACAATTCAAGAAACATTTTTGCCTTCAAAATCATTAATGGGACATTACCAGGGAAAAGAGGGAGTGAAGCTAGACTATATATCTCAATTATTAAAATGTGAAGAATTGGTAGAAAAAGAAATGCGAAGTTTTTCACCTAAATTTTTAAGTGTCGTAAATGGATATGTGGAGGGATTAAATGCCTATGCCAAAAAATTTCCAAATAAAGTTTTGGTAAAAAAATCATTTCCAATGACTAGTAAAGAATATTTAGTTGGGTTTAATTTTGTTATTCATTTTTTCTCTGATATATCAAAAGTTTTAAAAGATTTATATTCTAATGACATTCCTCTAATTCAAGATTCTGTATTAAATAATATTGGCTCAAATGGTATGGCCTTCAACAAGAGTAAAACAAAAGATAATAAAACATACATAAACATTAATACTCACCAACCACTGGAAGGACCATTTTCTTGGTATGAAGCTCATTTGCACAGTGAAGAGGGTTGGAATATGTTAGGAGGTTTATTTCCTGGATCTCCTTTTCCATTTATTGGTACTAATGAAAATTTAGCTTGGACTCACACCTACAATTATCCAGATTTAATAGACGTGTATCAAATGCAAGTTCACCCCAAAAAAAATAATTATTATTTATATGATGGAAAATGGACCAAATTTGATATTTCGAGAGCTAAACTGAAAATTAAACTTAAAACAGGTTTGGTGATTCCTCTTAGAAAAAAAATTCTTTGGAGTAATTATGGTCCAGTCGTGAAAAATGATAGTGGTTTATTTTCATTTCATTTAAATGCTTTAGAAAATATCTCTGCCATTGAGCAATGGTATCAAATGAATAAAGCTGAAAATTTTACAGATTTTAAAAAAGCATTACAAATAATGGGGATACCAAGGTTTAATATTGTTTATGCAGATAAAGAGGATAATATATTTTATATGAGTAACGGTCAAATACCACTTAGAGACTCTAACTATAATTGGGCTTCTACACTTCCTGGAAATACTTCCAAAACTAAAACAAAAGGATGTTTTTCAATTGATGATTTACCACAGATGAAAAACCCAAAAAGTGGTTATATTTTTAATACCAATAATACCCCATTTAACTGTTCACATAAGGATGATAATTTAAGAGAAGAAAATTTCCACTCAGCTTTAGGATACAGAGAGAAGTATAATAACCGTAGTTTAAGGTTTGAGGAGTTAATAAGTAGTTATGATAAAATTTCTTATCAAGATTTAATTGATATTAAGTACGACCAACAGTATGCTAACCCTATATTTTGTCCATTTAAAATCAACAAGGTTTTTGATTTTAGTTGTGAAGATTCTTCAGAATTTAATGATCTTCTAAAAATTATACAAAGTTGGGACAGAAAAGCTGATGTAAATAATATTGGAGCAGCTCAGTTTAGTATTTTTTTTAAAAATCTAAGAAAAAAACTTAATAAAATAGAATTTGATTTTGAGGAAGAGATTCCTGACACAATAATTAGAGAGTGTCTTCAGCTAACTCAGAACCATCTCATGAAAAACTTTAATAAATTAGATATTTCATTAGGAGAATATCAAAAACATATAAGATTAAATATAGAAATGCCAGTTGGTGGATTAGTAGATATGATAGCAGAATCATCCTCCAAGAAATATAAAAATGGTAAAGTCAAAATTGTAAAAGGTGATTCTTATATCATGCTTGTAAGATTTGGAGATGGACTTCCTGAAATAGAAACTGTTTTACCTTACGGAATCAGTAATGATTCAACGTCAATTCATTTCACAGATCAAATGAAAATGTATGTTAATCATGAAAGAAAAAAAATGACTTTGAATAAAGCAGAAATTTATAATAATTCTTCAAATATTTATCATCCAAAATAATGATATAATAATTTTACTTAAATTCATAAGGTTATAATTCACTATGTTAAGATTGTTATTATTTATTTCTCTGACTTTTAAACTGTTCTTTGTCTTTCCACAATGTGTTATAGATACCAGTTATACAGCTCCCGGAATTTATCCAGATCCCTTACCTGATGGCTATGTCGGTCAACCATATTCACAAGACATAACTTTCATTATGCCATTAGATACAATGGGAGCAGTAATACAAAACTTTGAAATTGTTAGTATTGGACTTCCAGTAGGTTTAAATTGGATTTGTAATAATGTTATAAATAACTGCAACTACAATCCTCAAAATAACCAATATGGATGTATCAATGTTTTTGGAACTCCTCTTTTGGTAGGTCAATATGATGTCAATGTGAGTGTGTTGGTAGATGTTGTTTCTGCTGGACAAAACATAGATAATGTACCTATAGATTTTCCTATTACTCTTAATATTAACAATCCTTCTTTGGGTAATTCTGGTTTTTCGTCATCTCAAATTTTAGGATGCACTCCCTTAGACGTCAATTTTACCAATAACAATCCTGGTTTATTACAATATTATTGGGATTTTGGAAATGGTCAATCTAGCACCTTGGAAAATCCAACAACTCAAACTTATAACAGTGCTGGAGTGTTTCCTATTTATTTTGAAGGATATAACAATATGGATACAACAGATTTATATACACTAACTAGTGTGACTATTAATAGTATTAGCGGAGGTTGGGGTCCAGAATGGATTCCATTTGTTTATACTTCAAACAAACCTGATCCTTATTTTATATTGAGAGAAAATGGCAATTTAATTTATCAATCTAATTTTGTTTTAAATGATAATGGCCCTAATACTTGGAGTGTTAATATAAATTTAAATGCTGACAGCGTTTATACTATAGATGTTATGGATGCAGATCAAACTGCTGCATCTGCTAATGCTTGGGAATTAACTTTTGGTACAGACGATTATATAGGATCTTATACTATTGATTTTCAAACATGTATTCAATGTAATGCAGGGAGTGATGCTGTGATAAGTGATTCTATTACTTACCAACAAATTTTACCTGTACCTGTAGTTCAAAGCGTGGACACTATAAGAGTTGGTATCCCTCCTGGCAAACCTAATATTAATTATGATTCACTTAATTATGTAGTCTTTACAGATTCGGTAGATTATTCGCTCCAGTGGTATCTTGATAGTAATATTCTTTCTGGACATACTGATCCCATTGATACCATAACTCAGTCAGGGTTTTATTACTTAAACGTTTATAACAACTTTGGTTGTGTAAACAGTTCAGATTCTATTTATGTAATTTATTGTGATCCATCTGTTGGTTTTAATATTGATTTAGATGGTGCATCTAATTTATACGTAACTAATTACTTAAGCGGTTATCAAATCAATTGGCTTAATAATGGACAAATTATACCTGGATTAAACACGAATATAATTTCCCCCACTGTAAGTGGAGATTATCAGGCTTTGTTATCAACTTTAACTGGCTGTAAATATTTTTCTAACATATACAGTTACTCACTTCTAGTTGAAGAATCTAATTATGATTTTAAGTGTTTCCCAAATCCTTCCAATGAACAATTAATTCTTTCTTGGGAAGGTCAAGAAATCCAATCACTAGAGATTTATAATTACAATGGTCAATTGATTGATCAGTTAGATCTAAATTACTCTCCTCATACGGTTAATACTGCCAACTATGCCAATGGGTTCTATTTACTTAAAATAAATATAGATAAACAAAATTCATTTTTTTACATTAAACACCTAGTAAGACATTAATTATCTATTAATTTGTAGAATAAAACACAATCAAATTATCTGGATTTGTTAAGTTATTCTGTCTACAAAAATAAAAGCTCCATAAAGTGGGTAACCTTTATTCATGGAGCAGGTGGAAGTAGTTCCATCTGGTTTAGACAAATAAGAGCCTTCAAAAAAGAATTTAACGTTTTATTAATTGATTTAAGTGGACATGGTAAAAGTAAGTCAAGGTTCAAAGAACAAAGTAAACAAGGATATACTTTTGATTTAATAACAAAAGACATTAAAGATGTTTTAACCCATTTAAATGTTAAATCCTCTCATTTTATTGGAGTTTCATTAGGAACCATTATAGTAAGAGATTTAGCTGAAAATCATCCAAAATTAGTGGAGAGTTTAGTCTTGGCTGGAGCTATTTTAAAGTTTAATATTCGTTCTAATTTTTTAATGCGTTTTGGAAATTTTTTTAGATCGTTAGTTCCATACATTATGTTATACAAACTTTTTGCTTTCATTATAATGCCAAAAAAAAATCATAAAGAATCTCGTTCATTATTGGTTGAAGAATGTAAAAAACTTTATCAAAAAGAATTTATAAGATGGTGTAAATTAACAGCAGGAATTAATAAGATACTTAAAGTTCATAGGTCTAATGATATTAAAATACCTTCTTTATATATTATGGGAAGAGAAGATCACTTATTTTTACCATCTATTAAGCAGGCAGTTGCTTCATACTCCAATGCTATTTTGCATGTAGTTGAAAACGCGGGACATGTTGTTAATGTTGATCAGCCGTCGGAGTTTAATTCGACAGTAATTAAATTCCTTAAATCACAATAATTACTTTTAGAGAACATTATTTGCATATTTGCCAAAAATTAGCATTTAAAATGAGAATATTTTTAGTTTTATTTTTCTATGTAGTGTCAATAAATTCTTTTGCTCAAAAAGGACAAGTGGTAGGAAAGGTAGTAGATAATCAATCAAATGCTTCAATATCCTATGCCACAATAAGCTTACTTCACTTAGGTGATTCTTCTTTTTTAAAAGGTGTAATTTCTGATGAGCAGGGAAAGTTTAAAATTGAAAACATAGTCTTAAATCAATCTTACTTGTTAAGAGTTACATTTATTGGATATAAGACTTTATTTAAAAATATTGATTTTAAAAATGATAAATTAATCAATCTCAATGAAGTTGTGATTTCTCCAAGTGCTGAACTCCTTGATGGTGTTGAGGTTAGGTCAGATCAGCCTATGGTTACTTTTGAAATTGACAAAAAAGTAATTAATGTTGAGCAAATGAATACTGTTGTCTCTCAAACAGCAGTTCAAGTATTGGCCAATATTCCAAGTATTTCAGTTGATATTGATGGAAATGTTTCTCTAAGAGGCTCACAGGGTTTTACGTTACTTATTGATGGAATACCATCTACTATGCCAAGTTCAGAAGCTTTACAGTTAATACAAGCTTCTAATATTAAAGATATTGAAATAATTACCAATCCCTCTGCAAAATATGACGCTGAGGGAACTGCTGGAATCATTAATATAATTCTAAAAAAGAATATTCTTCAGGGAGTTTCAACATTAATAAATATTAATGGGGGGAATTCAGCAAATGGAACTGATTATTGGAATTATGGAGGTGATTTTATAACCAGTATCAATAAGGAAAAAGTAAAATTGAATATTGGAGGTCAATGGGTTAATAGAAATCAATTTAGAGATATTGAACAAATTAGAAAAACTACTCTAGGCAATCAAGAATCTAAAATTAAAAGTGAAGGCTTGCATCGTTATTTTGGGACAAATTACGGAGGAAATGTGGCTATGGAGTATAGACCAAATAAGAATGATTTTTTGAGTATAGGTACCAGTGCTAATACTAGGCAGTGGAATGCAGCAGCAAACTATTTTTTTGAAGAATATTTAGATGATTCTTTGACTAATTCTTACGAAAACAGAGAAAGAACTCTTAGAGATTTTTTATTTCTTTCTTCAAGTTTTGCTTACCAACATTTGTTTAATAACGATAAAGAACATTATATTTCTTTGACCTCTACTTACAATTTGTACGACGGGAAGGAAGATGCTCAAGCAGAATTTTTTTCTGAAAGTCAATTACAATTAGGAGGAAATAGGAATACTGAGATTGGTCCTACAAATGCTATTCGTGTAAGTTTAGACTATCAGTACCCTATGGTCAACAACTTAAAATTACAATTGGGAGCGAGAACAGATTTTGGGTATAGTAGTGATAATCAAGATTCTTACAGCTATGATTTGAATACTCAAGATTACTTTCGTTTAGATTCTTTTTCAACAGATGTTAATTATGTTCAAAATGTTTATGCTGGGTATGGAATTATTAATGGAGAAATTAATGACAAACTTGGTTTTCAATTTGGGGTTAGGGGAGAATATACCGATCGTTCTATAAAGCAAACTTTAGAAAACAATGAGTTAATAATTAATAGAATGGATTGGTTTCCATCATTGTTTTTCTCCTACAAATTAAATAAAAAAAATCAGCTTAAAGCCAATGCTTCTAGAAGAATTAATCGTCCAAGAAGTTGGCATTTAGAACCCTTTATTTCGTGGGAAGATCCTTATACTGTTAGACAAGGAAATCCAAATTTACTTCCAGAGTATATTCAGTCTTACGAGTTCGGTTACATAAGACAATTGGAGAAAGGTAGCTTCTCAATAGAAATCTATGGCAGAAATACCAAAAATATAAGAGAAAGAATACAAGAAGTTTACGATACTAATGTTATAGTAAAAAGACCTGTAAATGCTGGCTTTTCTCATGCTGTTGGCGCAGAATTTGCCATAAATCAAAAATTAATTGATTGGTGGGTTTTTGATTTAGGTGCTAATATCTTTTACTTCAAGGTTGTTGGTCAAATACCAGGTTCTAGTTTAAATCAAGAAAGCGTTACATACAGAGGAAGAATTGCCAATAATTTCATACTGCCAAATGATTTTAAAATACAGTTTACAAGTAATTTTAATTCAGATATCATAAGCATTCAGGGCTTAGATAAAGGTTTTACATCTTTTGATTTGGCAATAAAAAAAGATTTTAAAGAGGGAAGGGCATCAGGCACATTTCAGTTCACCAATATTTTTGCTACTCAAAGAAGAGAGACTTTTATAGATACTCCGGTGCTCTACTCTTATCGTTTAGCAACACCAAGATGGCCATTTATTTCTCTTTCTTTTAGTTTTCGTTTAAATAACTTTGACAATCTTGATAAAATTAAAACTGATAAAGGGTCAGAGTTCTAAATCATAGTTTTTCAACAATTGTTTAAAACTGCTGTTCGTAAAGTGTTGATATAAAACTAGTTGTTTATACTTGATTATATTTTTAATTATAGTAAGTTAGCAATATTAAACAAGAGATGCGAAGAGCACGAGAGTGTAGCATTTGAGAGTTTTGTTGATTACAATTTCTGCGAAAGATGTTGGTAGGTTTAAAATCTTCTAACTTTGAGAGACTTGTTCCGAAAGCAGATTTGTAATAAATGATAGAAAAGAAATTTTTTAAAGTTTGACAAAGCTTTCTAAGTTAAATTTCATGTAAGTGAGTTTAATATAAAACAAAGTAAAACCGGAAGGTTTGAAAAGTTTAGGCAAGTTTTACTTCAGGGTAAAATAAGTAAAATGTGAGAGATGGATTTGCCTTT
>CEOC01087720.1_pt1 | contig 15929 bp, 18 predicted proteins | sample 356191 | NCBI WGS metagenome assembly CEOC01 (sample SAMEA2619952, study PRJEB7988) | marine metagenome | biome: marine biome (ENVO:00000447); feature: deep chlorophyll maximum layer (ENVO:xxxxxxxx); material: "saline water (ENVO:00002010), including plankton (ENVO:xxxxxxxx)" | depth 17 m
TTATAGTCGGGATGTGTAGATGATAAAGAAGCACATTGTTCGGCACTCAATTCGTCTATTCGAGTTGTTGAAATCCCATCATACAGTTGGTCAATGACCTTCATAGCTAGTTGTGTATAATTTAGCTTTAAATCAGCCTCTCTGCCTACACGTTTCATTCTTTGTAAGATTTTGTCGAAAGATACAGTTTCTAAATTACCATTACGTTTCATCACATTCATCTCATCATTTAGCTGAATTGTGGACATATGTGAAGGATTTACTGGGGAAGTCATATGATTTATAAAAATAACAAGAACGGTTTATATGCTTTTTTTTATTTGAATATTATATAACACAACAAAAATGATGAAACTATTCCAAATGTGTGGAGTTCTAAAATCAATGGTGTTTGACCCAGTGACTGACTTGAGTGAAAACCCAATGGAAAACATTGTTGGAACCCTTGTGAAACAACAAGTTGAATCCATTTTGGATGAGTTTTTAGATACAATTGCCAATACTGACGATGAAGCTTCAAGTGCTGGTGCTGAAACTAAACTGCTCTTCCAGAAAGTAAAAGATACAATGAAAACAAAAAAAGAAGCCGCCTTGAAAATGGTGGAAGAAGCTAAAGATGCCGCACAAGCTACTCTTGACGCAGCACAACAGGCTGTAAAAGAAGCTGAACAACAAGCAGAAGAAGCCAAAAAGAAAGCCGATGATGCTGTCAAAGAAGCTAAACAAAAGGCCGAACAAGCAGCTGAAACCGCCAAACAAGCTACTGCTCAAGCTGCTAAAGATACCGTAAATGAAGCCGCTAAAGTAGCAGTAACAGAAATCGCCAAGGAAGCCCCCAAGGAAGCCCCAAAGGAAGCACCTAAGGAAGCACCTAAGGAAGCACCTAAGGAAGCCCCTAAGGAAGCACCTAAAAAATAAATCTAACACAAATAATCAAACACATATATATTGTATGAAATTTATATGTGTTTTACGATATTGAGTTGTTTAGTGAATACGTATCGTTCGTGATACATTGTGCGTCGACTAATATTACAAGATAGACATGCGATTTCTAGATTTCCATAATTATGTCCAATATCATTATTGATTCGTTCCAATGTCCATTGTTTAGGTTCTCGAACATATTCATAGAATAGTTCAACTTCATTCAAACAATAGAAACATTTCAGAGATGATTTATGGAATAGGTCTAACACGCCAGATATGTCAATGAAGTTTTCTTCATCATATAATTTTTTATCAATATCTTGTGTTTTATATCCATATAATTTTCGATTGATTTGTTGTATGAAAAACCGTTGATTTTCACTCAATTCGTCTAAGTTCAAATCATTGAGGTTCTCAAACAGAATATTTTTATCCTTGTTAATATGATTCCATTTAGTTGTGTGTGTGATTTTCCTTTTGATTTTCTCTTTAGGAACTTCTTCGCGATGTTCTTTACTTTTTTTACGTTCCTTCTTTGGTTTTTCATCTAAACAAACAGTAATTACTTTAGTGGAACTGGAATCTTCCATATGTTGTTAAAGATTTGATATAATTATATATATTTTTTAAATGAAATAAACATTATTACAGAATACATATATAAAGATTAGTTGATTTTATAATGGCTTCATCAAAACAGACACCAAAAGAGCCCGAAGAAAATCAGATTGATTTGAAAAACTACAATAAATACAAGACAAATCCATCATCGTCGGTAAAAGGGATTGAAATGGATTTGAATGATTTAGACAGATTGTTGGAAAATGAGCAACAGAATAAATCAGAGAATTGGAATAAGTTGGATAAAACACAAAAACTTCAAAAATTGAATAAGTATGCTGAAATGTATGGTGAAGAGAAGAGTTTATCGCCAAGTGAAATAAAGGTATTGAAGACGTTTTTCAAAGATTCATTGAATAAAAACAAATTACAAAAAACGAAAGACTTACAATATGATAAAGATAAAGGAGTTGTGTTGAACATTCCTTCCTTGACTTTTAATTCAACTAATAAAATGTATACACTGAAAAATATGGACCCCAAACGTGTTTCTACCGTGAAGTGTTTACCAAAGAAAAAGCCTATTGTAATAACAGATGAAGTTGCCGAAGACGTATGTGAAAAAATTGATTCACTTTAAATGATTTATAAATATAGCATCATATTTATAAATTAAGATGGAACAACAAACAATAACTCGAATCATTTATGTGTGTGAGAAATGCCAGAAAGAATCAGAAGAAAAACCAGCGTGTTTAGAAATACAAGATATACTGGAAAGTATTACACGAGAAATAGAAGATGATTCAGAACAAGAACCAGATGAAATAAGCAATATGTTTGATAAATTGAGTGAAAGTGAACTGGAAGACCTCAATAATACAATAGACACATATGTCCAAGAATATATTGAGAACAATTTAGTCAATTATTCAAAAGGAAAATTCGAAGTAGAACTATCGACAAGCGTTTCGTATTTACTGTATGAGCCTTTGTTCGAATCAGATATTCTGAATGAAGATGACTATGATGATTTGTATGAATACGTAATGGATGTATGTAAACAAACACTTGAAAATATGGAAATACCCGTATATTGTCAGAGTCAAATCGATGGCGAACCAGACACAAAAATCGACAAAGAATTCATTGAAAAATTACACAATGTAAAATTTAGGAAACCTCGTTCAGCGAATGTTCAAGACGAATCCACTGAAGACGCCCATGTTGTCGAAATCAAACAACGGTCGAATGAGTGGTATGAAATCAGACATCATATACTCACCGCGAGTAATTTGTGGAAGATATTTTCAACAGAGTCCCAACAAAATAGTTTGATTTATGAAAAATGTAGTCCATATGTCCCGAGGAATTACGATTCTATGCCAGTAAATACGTCGTCGCCTTTACATTGGGGTGTCAAATACGAACCTCTTACAGTAATGGTGTATGAGAAAATGAATGACACAATTATTGATGAATTCGGATGTATCCAACACCCCATTTATGACTTCATTGGTGCTTCTCCCGATGGAATAAATGTAAAGGAAGGTTCTTTATATGGACGAATGTTGGAAATCAAAAATATTGTCAATAGAGAAATCATCGGTGTGCCAAGTGAAGCTTATTGGATACAAATGCAACTTCAAATGGAATGTTGTAATATCGATGTGTGTGATTTCGTTGAAACAAGATTCAAAGAATATGAAAACGAAGAAGAGTTTTATCAAGATTTAGAAAAACAACGTGGTATTATTCTACATTATATCGACAAAACTTTAGAAAAATCGCACATACCTCACTATGTGTATATGCCATTAACTGTTGAGCTCGAGAAAGAATCCATAGCTTCTTACATAAAAACAAAAAACGAAGAACTCAAAGAAGAATATGTTCTGTATGAAACCAAATACTGGTATTTAGACGAATATTCGTGTGTGAGTGTCCAAAGAAATCGCCTTTGGTTCCAAGAAGCATTGGTAAAAATACAAGACTTTTGGGGATTGATTGTAAAAGAACGTGTAGAAGGTTATGAACATAGAGCACCGAAGAAGAAACCGAAGCAAATCGCGAGTAGTCCTATTCAAACAGTTATCAAATTGGATACTGAGCCTTTATGTGATGTTGTGTTGGATGATGCCATATGATTATATGTAGGCCTCTGTAAGTTCAGTGCTTTCGTTCAATGCTTCGGGATAATTTTTTTTCAGAAAATCCGCGAATTGTTTTCTGGAATGCTTACCGCGGTGTTTCAAAAACCATTCACGGGGTTTATAAGTAGTCTTCAAAATCTTGTCTAGTGCGTATGTTAAATTTATTTCATTAGTGAAAAATTCGCCGGTTTTTCCGGGTATCACATTGTGCCAACCTCCTAAAATATTTTCATTTACTACTACCGGCATATCATAACACAAGGCTTCTGTAATGACTCTTGGAGAAGCATCGGCAATATTAGGAACAAACAAAAACCGGCATTTCTGCATTGTCTTTTGGAATTCGTGGAATTCCATAAATGGAACAAATTTGATTTTGTCTGAGCACAAATCGGTGATTTTACAGTTGGTACGTCCTACAATAAGTCCTTTGAGATTATATTTAGAACACATCACTTTTAGGCATTTTTTGCCGAGTTCCCAATTACGATTGTAACTTTGCCATCCGGGCTGACATTTCTTATTGTCGTCCAAACACACATACATAAAATCATATTCCTTTTTGATGGACCTGTCTGGACTGTAAGCGTCGGTGTCTTTCATATCTGCCTCGGTTAATTGTATGAGGGGTATTTTCGCATTTTTCATATTTGTAGATGGTTCGCGTGTACAATATACCCACGATGATACCATCTTTAAATAGTTATGATTGCGTTTTTCGTGAAAACGGTCCTCGTATGGATTGAATATTTTTTCTGGGAAATTCAAATAACTAGATATTCCTAAAAAGTGTACACCTTGGTCTTTGTATTGTTTATATAGTTGTTCGTGTTTTTCTTCCCTAAATGGTGCTGAAATGGCAATAATATTCAGATTTTCTCCCCGTTGATTTTTCACATTTTTAAATGGGAATTCTACACTGGGAACTTTCGATGTAAATCCTTCAACATATTTATATAATGAATTTTTGGTCCTATATATCAATGCAGCAACAACTATAATAACTAGCAATAGTATTATAAATAAATATTTCCGTTTCATTTATTTATAATATGTTATGAAAAAATAATACATAAGAATTATACAACCCTTTATGAAGGTCGGACAATTTCGAAATGAAAATCCAACAAATTGACTTCTATTTTGTTTGTTTCTAATACGTATTTGATATATCTCTCGGAAACGATTCGTCCCTGTGTTCGTCTATATTCCAACAAATTATCTATTCGCTTACCATATATGTGTGCCAATTTGTAAGGAATAATCGCAAACCGGTCATTATAACCTTCATAATGATATTCATCTGGTATACTGATTTTATCCGGATTATTTACAATAGCTTGTATGATTGGTAATGGGTTACTTATAGAAACATCTGGACGAACATACATAATGAATTTGTATGAGTTTCCTTCTTGAACACGTTTTTCCACCATTTCTAGACCTCGTTTTTGGGATTCTAAAGAACATAAATGATTTAAAATCAACAAAGGAAACCATTCGCCATCGTCACAGTCACCTTTATCGTGAAATAATTGGGCATAAAAATAGTCATTAATATTGATAGATTCTTCAAATCTATTTTGATTATGTATTTGATAAAAATCAGGATTGATTATTTTGTGGTCGTCTTCGTCAATTAAAACACTCACATGGTCATTAAAAACCCGTTGTTTATTATCTTCGGTTGTCCACGTATGCATAAATGTTTGATAAGATATATTATTTTGTTTGAGAACATTGAATATATGTGTTTGATGAGTTTCGAATACCTTTTTTAATGAACGGGTCATTCCAAAATATACTATTGCTAAATCATAATTCATTTATGAAAACTAAACAACAATGTTTTATATTTTTTTTATGGCATAAATGAATTTAATCCTACACAATACGGTTTATGTTCTTTATATTTGTGTTTTTGACATTCAAGACTACAATAATATACTGAAAGACATCGGCCACATTTATACAGTCGGATTTGTTCAGTTTTTTTAATCTTACAAAAATCGCACTCTTTTATAATGGTCGAATAAGATGGCATATTTCATGTCTTTCTATGAATACTACAAATAATAATCAATTTTATATTGTATCGAAATCTAGATGGTAATATATATAAATACAAACAATGTCAATACATTTTGTGTTAGATTCTTTTACTGGAAGTGCTACGATGACTACATTGGCAAGTGTAGATGGATTGGATGAAGAACCATCTTTAGATGTAAGTGCTATTGCTGTGTTTTATATGTCGAAAACGGATATACAAAATATATTCAAAGTTCGAACTGATTCTAGTGATATTACCGACATTTCGTATGATGATCTTATGCATTTTGTTCATATGGACAAATGGCCATACAATATTACATTGAATCCAGTGAACGCTATGATGGATAAATCACAGTCCACTAACGCTATTTATTTAGTAAATGAACCGAATAAAATGATGGTTAAACACGATTTTATAAGATATTTAGCAGAAAAATTGTTTAATACACATCAAGGTGTAGATTTAATTAATAATGAAACAGAACTTGTGACAAATCTGACAACTATAGGCAATGATGCGTTTCAAAATGATATTAGCAGTGTTTTGTGGAAATATTCAACAAATGCCGATACGCCATTAGAAACAGGTTATGTGCTTGATTCCGTAACTGGGTTGAAAGCAACAACAAACGATAATACAACTGACGCAAATATTTGTTGGATTTTGTTGAATCGTCTATTAGAGTCAGTTCCAGAGAGGTTTAATGATATTGGAAGTGTGGTCGATTCTAGTGGGGTATTTCCATTACCTATTCAAGAAGGAGACACACTGAATTTCACATTCATCATAAATCCAGCCACAAACCAACACGTTTTAACCAACGTCTCTGAAATTCCAGCCAGAAAATACCAAATTAAAATTGTCATCGATGACGGTAGTGGATTAAATACATTACCATTAGATGTTGGCTCATCATTATTAAGTTATTCGGGAAATATCCAACCTGTATATGGTGGCATAACAAACAATCAATACCCATCCATTGATGGATACGAATCATTTTATATAACCGGTGGAAGTGGTAAAGTAGTGTTTGATAGTGGTGTAGATATTACAGATATATTTCTTGTAGGAGGTGGAGCCGGAGGAAGTTCCGCGGGTAATGGCGGGACTGGTGGAGATGTGCTTCATTATAACACTCTTACATCCACTGGTTCAAACACATTAGAATTTGATGTGACAATTGGAGAAGGTGGAACGTATGATACTAGTGGTAATCCAACATTTTTATATTCAAATGTGTTGGATCTATCTGCCGCTGGTGGAATTGGACTTTCAAAATCGATTGGAACTGAATTTAGTAAAAATAATCTTTATTATGGCGGCTCTGGTGGATACGTCGATGTTGATGCGAGTGGTGCTGCTTATGATGGATATTTAGGAGGAGGTGGTGGTGCTGGTGGTGCTGGTGCAGTATATGGTGTTAATGCCAGCACAGATGGTGCGTTTGGAGGTGGAACATCAAACAGTATAGATGGTGGTGAAGGTGGAGAAGGAGGAACTAATGTGGGTGGTGGAAACAATCATGGGTATACTGGCGGTGCGGGTTCTTCGAGCTTTGCTGGAGGAGGTGGTGGAGGTGGCGGTGGTCCTCCTACAAGTAGTAGTAAGAATGGTGGACAAGGTGGGCAAGGAGGTAGTGGAGGAGATGGACTGAGTGGTGGTGGTGGAGGTCTTGGAATAAAATTAAGAGCTGGTGGTGGAGGAGGAGGAAATGGAGGCGTTGGAACCGGTGGTGGAGGCGGTGCTGGTGGATTAGGTGGCCAACAAGGAGACCATTATATTGTTGGAGATGCTGAAGATGGATATGGTGGAAGAGGAGGTTCTGGTGTTTGTATCTTTATTTATAAACGTTCTTCCTAAATTTTCTGGATTTTGATTTCTTGGATTTTTTCTTATAAGAGCGTCTTTTTTTGGATTTTCTACCTCCAGATATAGAACAATCTCCTAGACTACAATCTTTTTCTTTATTTGTTTTCTTGGTTCCGTCTTTGGCATTGATGTTTTTTTCTAATTTTTCCAATGCTTTGTTCATATGTTCTGTAAAATTATCAATGTCGGTATTGATAACATCATTATCAAAATGAATTGTAATGGATTGTTTTTGGGTGTTTGATGTTTTATTTCGGTTTCCTAATGAAAGAAAAGTTGCTGTATTGGAGGTGGGATTTTTGTTGGATTTAGTATTCGGTATTGGAGATATTTTTTTTTCAGAAATTCTTTTAGCAATTTTTTTAGCAAATTCCTTTAATCTTTCTGATTGTTCTTTTTCTCGTTCCATATTTGTATTTGTGAGTATATAAATATAAATAGATTTATACAAGAATCAATAATAAATATAAATGATACCTATTCATTCATTTGTTCAAACAAGATTAGATTCGTTTTATGATTCTAAAAAAATTCCTAATTTAATATTTCACGGTGGTTCTGGAACGGGGAAACGAACAATTGTCCACAACTTCCTACACAAAATATACGACGGAGATAAAGGTAAAATGAAATCCAACATAATGGTTGTGAATTGTGCCCAAGGAAAAGGAATCAAATTTATCCGAGAAGAATTGAAACTTTTTGCTAAATCCAACATCCAATATAATAAAGGGGTCTTGTTTAAAACTATTGTGTTATTTAACGCGGATTTTCTCACGAATGACGCACAGTCTGCTTTAAGAAGATGTATTGAATTATTTACAAACAATACACGATTTTTTATTGTTCTCCAAAACAAGAATAAATTGCTAAAGCCTATATTGTCCAGATTTTGTGAAATCCATATTCCAGAATATAAAAACGAAGATGGAAGTTTGCTAAATCTTCATAAAGTAAATTTAGCGACAAAATTTCCAATAGAACACAACAGTTTTGATGAAGAGTTTCATAAATTAATACATTCTAAAGTTCTCAAAAACAAGAAAAAAGATTACGACCAAAGTCTTTTCATTGAACTTTCTACCATTTTGTATGAAAAAGGATATTCAGTGTTGGACCTTATAAAATATATCGAAACCCACGAAATATTCGATAAACAAAAAACTATCAATATATTGATTCATTTTAACAAAATCAAATCGGAATATCGTTGCGAAAAATTGTTATTGTTGTCTGTGTTGGACTACGCATTCATTCAATGATAAGTGCGTTTTAATCAAACACAAAATATCTAAGGAAAATGTAATAATCACATTATGGATGACTTTGTTATTTCCAATTTACACGAATCTAAGAATGAATGGTGCAGTAGATTGGTGTCTATTTTTACACCATTAGTTACAGAAGGAATTCGATCTATGTTTAATGAAGCTTGGAAAATCTGCGTGGATACAGATGAATTAGGAAAATACCTGATGACCTTCCAGAACTTGTTGTCGCGTGTTCCTAAATGGAATGCCATTATTATCGAAGAAGAACGAAAGCGAATCATTGAAAGGTCGGGTTGTTCCTATTTAGAAGATTTGATTACATGTGTTCATATTATTCAATTGAAAGTCCTCACATGTATTCGTGTTGGAAACAAACAGAAACAAATCGACATTGCAATTCCTAAATTGGATAATTTCATACACAAGGTTTACATCCACGTGGCACGTAAAATATACACCAATGTATATTTGTTTGAGAAGAACATCAGTCCATTACAGGTTCAAAAACACAATCGTGAATTGGAAGTCATCATACAAGAATGTATTTTGACGGCTATTCGCGAATCTATTCCAACAGAAGAAATCATTCGGGCTTATATGGATGAATCAGTGGAACATGAAGAAGAGGTTGTAATTGAGAACATTGAAGAACCTGTTATTGATGAAGAAAAGAAGGAAGATGGAGCGAATGACACTAAAGACACTGAAGAAGGTGAAAAGACAATGGAAGGAGGAGAAGAAGAAAAGAAAGAAGAGTCAGTAGTTGAGAAGTTCCCAGAGCCTAAAGAGGAAGTAATTCCCGATGTGGTTCCTACAATAAAGAATGTGGATGAAGAACCGGTCATTACCAGATTGGAGTTCAATGATTATGATAGTGTGTTGGAGAAAGACGATAGTATTGAAACCGTATCAGCACCGAAAACGATTGAACGATTGGAAACTATTAGCACCGAAAGGAATTTACAAAGGAAATTGGATGAAATGGATGACGATGATGATGAAAAACTTACTATTGGAACCGACATTGCTTTGGATAGTTTAGATATTACAGATATGAATAAAGCCGATGATTTTGTTTCATTGGATGACATTGTAGAATTGAATTAGACGGTCCATTCGTAGAAATTTAGCATTTTTATTATGAAGAATTATTATTAAAAATGGAGAACTTGTTTCTGTTTGCTATTTTGACTACAATTTTATATTGTTTAGTAAAAATTGTAGAAATGAAGTATGTAGAAAAAGAAATGAAACCGTTGAAATTTATCGTAAGAGACGCTGTGATTGTATTCATATCTTCATTGGTAGCATCATATACATATTTTTATATGAATGATTCATTTACGGATTTTATGAATGTTGTCACAGAAAACAAATCCCTAAATTTAGAATCCACGCAGATTTTCACAGATGTTCCTAATTTTTGAAACTTCTTATAAATATTTAGTCAAACAAAATTATCATATGGATTATTTCATCGATATGATATGTGATGGATATTAGATATAGGATGGAATATCATCAATGTCAATAATATGTGTATCGAGTTCCATATTTAGAATATCTTCTTCATTTTTGAGAACAAAGTCTTTAAATATAAATTTTGACAATTGGTTTTTAGGAGTATGTTTATGAACGGTCCTTGCGATCATTTTGTATAATTTGAAATTAGGATACCGTTCATCGCCATTGGCTTTATATAAAATATTTTTACCGTTATCATCACACACCCATTCTAATATGAGCTTTTGAACTTCGGATAATTCTTCTGTAGGAGGAACAGGAACATCATCAAACACAAAATCAAACATAGAACATCCTAAACGACAAATATCGAAGGACATATTGGGTTCTAAACGGGGTTTAGAAGAATTGAAATAAGGCTCACAATTGTATTGTGAAGAAGCATCACCGGTTTTGTCGAAACTATCACTACACAAAATACGCCCTTGATACTTGTAAATGGCACGTCCAAAGTCAATAATCTTGTAAATTTTGCCATACGTAGGAACACGATAGACTGTTTTATCATATTTGTAATACAAATACTTTTGAGTAGTTGTCATATACATAATATTATTTGTATGAAGGTCATTGTGTGTAAACTGGAATGCTTTTTGATAGGTTAATAAAGACATAATCACTTGAAACAATGCCGCAATAATTTCATCGTGATTAATGATTTTGTTTGAAAACAAGTCATCGATTGTTCCTTGGCAAGATTCTAAGAAAATCATTTGTGTAGGAAAATCCTTGATATAGGCATTCATCACCTCTTCTTCGCTGTCTTCGTCACTGTCTTCTTCACTAGAACCCTCTTCTTCGCTATCTTCATCTAAGTCTTCATCACCTTCGGATTCTGTGTTTGAATCATCGCTGTTGGAAGAACTTTCTTCGTCACTATCCGATTCAGTATCACTACATTTACTATTATTTGAACTGTTTAAAGAACGGCTAGAGTTGTTTGACTTTTCATAACATAATTCAGTGGTATCAACCAATTCAGAACTAGGAGTTTCAAACCGGTCCGTTTCGATGGTTTCGAAGTCATCTAAATCGATTTCAACGTCTTCTTCTATTTCGAGTCTTTGTTTATTACATCGAGAACCAGTATTTATATATGGACTATCGGTATCATCAAACACATATATATTGTTGTTGTTTTCATTAAAGTAATCGGATTGTAACAAATAATCAATGTCATCGGCAACATTAAATTTGAAATGTTTTTGAATTCCTAAAAAACTACCATAATAATCAAGACCATTGGAAAACTTATGGATGTGTAATAACTGGGAATTTAGATAATAAAAGAAGTTATCGATGTAAGAAGCATTATTTGGACAATTCAATTTAGCAATACAAATATTGGATACATCGGTGGATGTTTGAGAGTCCAGAATAGGTAATACTGGTGTCATATTTTCATATTTACCAATCAAATATTTAATGGGGTCTAACAATGGGGCATATTTAATGAAAACTGGGATTTTGATATCTTCTTTTGATTCAGTGTTGATGACTGTTTCTAAATCTTTGATTTGATATTTCTGATTCAAAGTAATAGAATTAAAATTGTTGGAATTCATTTCGAAAAATAGAGAATAAATTGGATTATATGCTTGTAAGTTTTCAATGTCAAATGGTTGAAAAGGAGGTTCTCCATATTTTTCTATGTATTGAGTTTTCAAATACTCTAAATCGATATTGTTTATTTTATTGTAATGTAGATTCAATTTAGGAGATTCCATATATTTGAACAAAACATATTTTAATGATGTTTTTAACGGAAGTTCGTTAGGTAAGTTTATATTGACTAAATAATTTGTGTGTGACATATATAAAAATATTCAAATATGACACTAGAATTGAAAAAATTTGATATGAAAACGATTACATTCAATCCTAATGAGTCTAAAGCTCCTGTAATTATATTGATTGGAAGAAGAGACACCGGTAAATCCTTTTTAGTCCGTGATTTGTTATATTTCCATCAATCTGTCCCAATTGGAACGGTCATTTCGGGAACAGAAGCTGGTAATGGATTTTATTCAGCTCATGTGCCTAAATTGTTCATACATGAAGAATATAACACTGTTTTGATTGAAAATGTATTACGAAGACAAAAGATGGTTCTCAAACAAATGAAAAAGGAAAAGGAAATGTATAATAAAACAAGCATCGACCCTAGAACGTTTTGTATATTGGATGATTGTTTGTATGATAATTCTTGGGCTAAAGATAAATTAATGCGATTGTTATTCATGAATGGGCGTCACTGGAAAGTAATGTTGATTATCACCATGCAATATCCTTTAGGTATACCTCCTAATTTGAGAACAAATATTGATTATGTATTTATTTTAAGAGAACCTTATTTAACCAACAGAAAACGTATTTGGGAAAACTATGCTTCTATGTTTCCTACACTTGAATCTTTTTGTTCAGTGATGGACCAAACAACTGAAAATTATGAATGTCTAGTAATAAATAACAACACGAAATCTAACAAACTAAATGACCAAATATTTTGGTATAAAGCCGAAAACCGTCCCAACTTCAAGTTGGGCTCTAAAGAGTTTTGGGAAATATCCAAAAATATGGATTCCGACGATGAAGAACAATACGACCCTTCTAAATCTAAGAAAAAATCCGCGGGACAACAAATCACCGTCAAGAAGAATAAATGGTAAATTATTTGATTAGTTTCTGTTTCGCTTTCTTGATAATGTCATCAATTACTACTTTGGCATCTTTTGTGTGACGTAAATGAATACCACAATTATCAGTATAAGAACGTTCTATAAATCCATTTTTATTACACGATTGCTCATATATGTCAAAAAAGTAATAGTTATGAACTTCACACAAACGTTTTAGCTGGTTATTCATATATTTAGTATACTCTCTTCTTTCTTCGTTTGTGCCTAAAAACGGAAAATCAGGATGACCTTTTGCAGTAGTATATAGTGGAGGAACTACATTGTAAACACAAACAAACAAGTTATTGTATTGTTCAACATTCTGTTTTATAGCTTTGAAATAGTTTTCGACGAGTTCATTTATAATATCTTTGTATGTTCTTACACTATTTATATGTTTATGAACATGACATCTACAATCAATTTCTCCAAAACAAAATATTACAATATCATTTTCTTTTACTTGATAATTCGGTGATTTTATATTACAAAGACTTAATCGTTTGGAACCGAAAGAATACATTAATTTAGGCCCTAAATGATGGTCTTTAATGTTTGACATATTATGGTATCCCCATTGAGAGTGTTCCCTAGATGAATGACTATCTCCAAATGTATGAATATTCATATATATTTATATGTGAATATTTATGTTAAATATATTGGTATGGTCATCCTATTTACATAGGACCAGCCATACGAAGACCACCGGCAACACCAGTACCAATGGCGAATGAAGCACCTTGTCTGGCACCAGCACCCATGGATGGGATGAACACGTCCAACACACTAAATGTGGCAGCGGCCATAAGGGCAATGACAATGATTTCTTCAACGTTCAATGACTTCTTAGGAATCACGTATGCGGCAATGGCAACAATGATACCTTCTACAAGATACTTGATGATTCTCTTGACAAGTTCGGTAAAGTCGAAAGATCCAGACATTTCTAATATATTATATAAAAACAAAAAAATTACAAATATATATCAATGAAAATCAACTTAAATAAAATTTATAATATTTCTTATAGTTTATAAGATGTCTGGCTTTGAGCGTAAAGTGTTAGAAAACGGTCAAATCAACCCTAATTATATTGATTTGTGTGATGAAGACCCGCCTATTGCCGGTCAAAAATTCGCTTGTTTATCATTCATTTCTCCTGAAAAAGTCCTAAAGCAAAGGGAAATGTTTTTGTTCGAAGAATTCCTAAAGCAATGGGATTTCAAGAAATCTATGGATAAATTTTTCGATTTCATCCATTTCATTTCATACAAATATGGATTAGATGTGGAGGCTCTAATTGCGGATTACACCGATTATGTTCAAGACGAAGGCACTAAATTAAAGGCTCAGGGTGCTGAAGATGATTTCAAGAACTTCATGGATAAAAATGAAGATACATTAAATGCTAAATTCCAGAAAGAGCATCAATTCCAAACTTCTGTGCGTGGATTGAAAATCCGTGGTGTATTTCCCACACAAGAAGAAGCAGAACTAAAGTGTAAGAAAATTCGCGAGTCTGACCCTAATCACGATATTTTGGTTGGACCTGTTGGTTTATGGTTGCCTTGGGACCCAGATGCTTACAAGACTCAACGTGTGGAGTTTATGGAAGACGAGCTAAATCAATTACACAGTGAGAAAATGAAGAACGAGGCCAAGGCCAAGGAAGAATTCGAAAAGCGTGTAAAAGATGCTAAAAGAAAGGCCATCGAAGATAATATTAAGAAGGCTGAAAAGAGCGGAAATGTTCTTACACAAACATTGGATGACCAAGGTAATTTGGTGGGTGTTACCGAGACCGTTGATTTCGAATCTCGTGAAGCTACTACTGAAGAAGAAACTAAGAAATACAATGAAGAGTTGGCACAAAAGGCTCAAACACAAAGTGAAGAAACTCCCTAAATAAAAAATGGTTTTGTATGAATCTATTTTATGAAATCATTTATTTCATAAAATTGAAAGGCCTTTTTCTTTATATTATCATTTTTATCTTGTGTTTGATTTTTAGATGGAAGTAGTGATAACATACATAAAAGGATATCCTAGTAAAACGAAACTAACATATAGACACGAAGATGTTGTCCAACGTATTGTTTCTGAATGGTCAAACAATACAAAACCTACAACTCGTCAGCGTCAGCATCAGAATCAGAATCGTAAATGATCTGGAGTGTTTTCCTGTCGAATTTGCCCAATTCATCGTGTGTTTTCAAGTTGTATAATGTATCATTGGTGTCGATCAAATATGTAACATTATGTATTACGATCTTCGTCACCTCGATTTCATCTTCGGACTCTTCCTCTTTTTCTTTCGGTTTTTGTTCGTCCTCTGATTTTTGAGCCTCTGGCTTTTCGTCTGGCGGTTTTTGACAATTACGAATAATTTCATCGAGTAATATTTCTTCGGGAGAGCGATTATCCACGATTTCCTTTCTTTTTCTTCCTCGCTTTTTAGGTGGCTGAGCTGGGTCGACGGTTTTTTCTTTTTTTACTTTTGGCTTCTTATTTTTAAGGCGAGTTTCTTTTTTTAGATTTTTATGAATCATTTTGAAATCTTCTAAATAATGGTCGAAGAATTCCTTTTGTATTTCAACACTGTGAAATACGTGGAATTTCTCCAAGCATTCGGTGAAAGACTCGTCGGTCAATTTGCCACTACTCTTCAGTTGGTTCAATATCCAATATGAATATACTACAAGTTGATTATGTTTGGCAGGAAGTGATTTCTTGATTGGTGTTTGAGAACTCATATTTAATTATTGATTTACTAATTGTTGTTTTATGCTGTTCTAGAATTTTTGAAAAAAACATTTCAATTTTTTTACATTTTATAATTAAATTTGGACATAAAATTAATACAAAAAAAAATACTATAAAA
>CEOC01032392.1_pt1 | contig 15848 bp, 16 predicted proteins | sample 356191 | NCBI WGS metagenome assembly CEOC01 (sample SAMEA2619952, study PRJEB7988) | marine metagenome | biome: marine biome (ENVO:00000447); feature: deep chlorophyll maximum layer (ENVO:xxxxxxxx); material: "saline water (ENVO:00002010), including plankton (ENVO:xxxxxxxx)" | depth 17 m
TCAAATCAAGTAGTCGTTACTTGAACCAAGTGAATTGAAACCAAAAATCATAAATCAAACCTAAAAAACCAAGACCACAATAAACATATGTTAGATAACCCCAAACAGGACTTTGCTTTTTTTTTTCTTTTTCTTTTACATATTTTCCTGTGCACTCCAATAGAGCAATAATTGTATGAATCACAACATAATAATATGGCAAGATTAACCAGTGATGAATTGCTTCACTTAAATATCCAAATATTAAACCTACTATCGCTGTAAAAATAACACCAAAGATCCAAAAAGCAGATGCAAGGTCCAACGTGTATGATACATAAAATTTTTCAAAAATGTTTTCTTCTGTTTTTGCCATAAATAAATCCTATCATTGTTGTCAGATTGTTGCCAAGTTAAAAATATATTAAGATTATTGTTGTTAACAAATGTTTATTTAAACTTTAGCAATTGATTTGTAATCAATAGGTCCGCGGTTCGAATCCGTGCGGGGGCACCATTATGAGGTTTCTCTTCTTAATTGTTCTATCTTAATCTTTTTTTGTAAGCTTTTGTTTTGATCGTATAAAAGATTAAACTTAATTTTTTGATTGGTTTTAATAATAATATTTTTTGCATTTCTAACTTCAATATTATCTGCCACCGCACTAATAGGTCTTTTTTTTGGATTTAAATTTCTGATAACTATTTTTGATTTATCACTTACAATCTTTCCTTTCCATCTTCTTGGTCTAAATGGGCTAATTGGTGATATGGATAATTTTTTAGAATTTAAACTTAGAATAGGTCCATGAACAGATAAATTATAAGCTGTACTCCCTGCAGGTGTAGAAACAAGCACTCCATCTGAAACCAGTTTTTTAATAACTGACTTTGAGCCATGGCTTATAGATAAAGATGCTGCTTGTCTACTTTGTCTTAAAATTGAAACTTCATTAATTGCTATATGTTTTTTAATTTGATTTTTATTGTTCTTAACATGCATTTCCAATGGTGAAATGCTTGTTATTTTTGCTTTATATAAATTTTTAATAATATTTTGCGATGAAAATTTATTCATCAAAAAACCATAATTGCCGGAATTTACTCCATAGAAAGATTTTTTTGAATCTTTATTCTTTTTTAGTGTTTGAAGCATAAAGCCATCACCACCAATTACAATATTGAAATTAAATTTCTTTACTCCTTTTTTTTTAATTATTCTTTGTATTAAAGTTTTAATTCTCAAAGATTTAGGATTTTTATCTGAAATAATTTGAACTTTATTCATTAATGGTGCCCTCGGCCAGACTCGAACTGGCACTCCGCAAGCGGCAAGGATTTTAAGTCCTTTGTGTCTACCAATTTCACCACGAGGGCAGTATAGAAAGAAGTGTTTATTACTTTATTTGTCATCAGTTTTCAAACTTTATTTTTTTCTCAATTTTCGAATAAATTTTAAAATCATTTTTAATAAATAATTAATAATATAAATATTTTTATTTTGAGTCGTATAATTTATAATTTCATTAAATGAAGAAATCTGATTTTTATTTTTTATAATGAAATTTTCAAATTTATTCATATCTTTTTCAGACCACATATTTAGATGAATTTGTGTGCATTGTGTGCCCAGAGGTAAAAAAATTAGATTATAAAACAACTGAGGTATAAAGATAAGCCTGTGTTGATTATAAGGTAGTAATCCATATCCATCAATTACATACTTAATACCTGAATCATATAATGATTTGAATGTATTAATATCATATGTATGACTGGGCGCAAAAAAAGATCTAATTTCTATATTTTCATCTTTAAATTTTTTAATACCATTTGAAATTTTATTTTTTTGTGTTTCATATTCTTCACCAAAAAATTCAGTTTTTCCGCCATAACCAAAATAATCTCTACCGTGAGTATCCTTATTATATAAATGATTGTAACCATGCATTGAAATTTCCCATCCTTTGTTTTGCCAAGAACGTACTATGTCCCAAAAATTTTCTTTTTTTGGCCATTTCTTAAGATCACTGTCAAGATTTGAAGGAATAACACCTATTAAAGGTTTTATTTCATATTGATCAAATATTTTTTCACATCTATTCATAAAATCCCAATTCATATTTTCGCAAATATCATCAAATCGAATTAAGATTTTTTTATCTAACATCATTTTTTATCAATTTTTTGACAAATAAGATTTACCATTTTATTAATTGAACCAAATTTTTCTTTTGTCAGTTCATCATCTTCAATTTTTATTTTCCATTTATTTTCAATAAACGTAACAGTATCAATTACACCAAATGAGTCCATATAACCCAATTCAACCAAAGATTTATCCATAGGAATTTCTTTAATCTTATTTAATACAGGATTACCTTTTTTAAGATATGTAATTAATAGATCGTAAACTTTATCTCTTTTCATTATTTAATTTTAGATATTATACTTTTGAATATCTATATCATAATCTTTTTTTGGTAATTGAATCCATTTTTTTGAATTTTTTCTTAAACAAAAGTCAGATAAGGCAATTATAAAAGCAGTGTTTTCTCTGAATCCAAGTCTCTGGTTAATATTAACATCTTTAAGTTTATTAATTAGATTCTCAAAGGCATCATTATTAAAATTATCATTTTCGCTAAGGTCATCCATAAATTCATCAATTATTGGATGGTTGCCATTTTCTGAGAAAAAAGCTGTAGCTTCAGGTGCCTGATAAGCAATTTTAGGTCTCTCAGTAATCTCTTTTGGAAGCAATTGACTGAAAGAATTTCTTAATAAATTTTTAAGTTTAAGGTTTGAAAGTTTCTTTTTTGATTGAATTTGGGATAATGTGAAACAAAAGTCATCATCTAAATAAGGATACCTTCCCTCCACTCCATTAGCCATAGACATTCTATCTCCTTGAGAAGAAAGAAGGTAATTAGATAAAAGAGTTTCAATTTCTAATATTTGTGCTCTTCTGTCAAAAGATAAAATTTCAAACTTTTCAGAATATATTTTATTAAAATTATTAATCACTTTACTATAATGATCTTCAATTTTATCTTTATTAAAAAATGTATTAATGGATTGAAATTGATCCCATCTCACTAAATGAGAGTAAAATATGTTTTTAGTATCGTCTAAATTTTTTAGATAAAAATCTTTAATTATCTCAAAATATCTAGAATTTTTAAATTGAGGAAGATAATTGTATAATTTTTTAAGTAATTGAGGTCTTATTTTAGAATTTTTATTTTTACTCCAAAATCTTCTAATTCTGTTTTCAGCAAAGATATCATAACCCAAAAGAATTTCATCAGCACCTTCTCCAGTAAATACAACTTTATGACCACTTTCCTTAACTAATTTTGAAAGTAAATACATTGGAACTGGAGCTGTCCTAAATAAATGAGTTTCAGTATGATTAATTGTCTTTTCAAAATTATTGGCAATATCATTTTTATTTATTTTTATAGATCGATGATTTGAATTTATAAATTTAGCTACTTGTTTTTGAGAATTGCTCTCATCGTATTCATTATTCTCAAATTCAACTGAGAAAGTGTCAATTTTTTCTTTTGTAATTTTTGTCAATAGTAATGCAATTATCGAACTATCAATACCACCAGAAAGATATGATGCAAAACCTACTTCACCATGAATTTGTCTATTTAAAGCTTTTTCTAATTCTTCAATTAAAAAATTTTTACTAATATCTTTGAAAGACTCCTCATTTTCATTAAATTTATAAAGTGAGTTTTTCCAATATTTATTTTTTAATATTTTACCATTTTGATAAACAAGATATGATCCAGGTTCCAACTGATGTATATCATCAAATGCAGTTAATGTATCATAGTTTGTCCATAACATTGATGTGTTAAGTATAGATTGAAAAGAAGTATCAACAGATTGATTGTAAAAGGCAAAAATACTTTTTATCTCTGAAGAAAAAACAAAATCTTTTTTTGTATATTTGTAAAATAAAGGTCTAATTCCAAATCGATCTCTAAATAAATAAAGTTTATTTTCTTTAATATCGAATACTGAAATAGCAAATTGACCCTCGATTTCATTTATAAATTCAATACCCTTTTTTTTAAAAAGTTCTAACAATAATAAGATTTCAGTATTAATATTTTTATTTGGAAAAAATTTTTTAATTAATTTTTTGTAATTAAATATCTCACCATTAAAATTTATAATAATTTTTTCTTCCTTATCAAAATATGGTTGGGATCCTTCTTTTATATTTTCAATCTCAAGTCTAGCTGTTCCAGAACAATATAAGTTGGAGCAAAAAACTTTTGATTTATCTGGTCCTCTATGATTAATCAAATCCAACATTTGACAAATTTTCAAAATTGGATCTTTTAAATTTTTTGAATTATAACAAAATCCTGTAATACCACACATATCTACCTAACTTGTATAATCTCCTAAAAAAATAAAGGATTTCAAAAACTGCTCATCAAATTTAAAATTTTGAGTGAAAATTTTAATTAATTTTTTTTGATCAACTTTATTTTTAATCATTGTTCCTAAAATACCTCCACCACTACCACCGACTTGAGCTCTAATTTTTTTTCTATTTATTATATTTAATAATTTTTTATCAATTATTTTACCGTTAATTCTATACTTAATATTTTCATGATTTAAATAACTCTGAGGTAAATTTTCAAAAATGTCTAATACAGAAGAGTATGGTTGAAAGCTTGGTATATGAAAATTATTAAATATACCATTTTCTCTATCTGAACTTTTTAAACCATTAATTAAAAATTGTTGTTTTCTTTTTTTATCTTTTATTGGTATTTCGTAATATTTTTTTTTATTTATTTTTTCACTCTTGTAATCTGCAACAAATTCATTCATGAAATCACCGGTTATTAATGGTTGAGATTTATATTTCTTGTCTTTTTTTAAAGCTTTGGCTATTTGATAATTTAAGATAGCACAATGCACATTAAAATCTCTCCAATCTTGGCTTAATAACATTACTTTTTTTAAATCTTTTAAACAATCTAGTTCATTAAAAATGATAGGTTTAAATTCAATTCCTAATATTTCAGAAATCTTCTTAGCTGTTAAAAAATCTTGAGAAAAAAGACTTCTATCAATTTCATCTTCAGGATTCAAATTTTGGTAATATTTTTTAGAGTCAACAAGAGTGCAAGAAATCGCTGTTACTTTTTTAAAAATTTTAGAGGCTAGGAAAGCAATCACGGTACTGTCCAGACCTCCAGATAAACAAACATATACCTCATTTCCATAATTTGCTTTTAATGCTTTTAAAAAAATATTGATTTTATTTTTAATCAAAATTGATAAATTTTTATCATTTATATTTTTAGGTAATTTTGTTTTAGGTTTATTAAGTTTTTTTAAACTAATAATTTTACCATTTTTTTCAATAATTGTTAAAAAACCAGATCTAAAAGATCTAATATTTTTATTAGATTTGTCTAATTTTGATAGTTTAATAAAATTATCTGATAATAAAATATTTCCTTTTTTAATTAACCAAAATAATTTTTTTGTACCAAGATGATCTCTTAGAATAAAAAATTTTCTATCTTTTTTTTTTATTATGCAAAAATTTCCATCAATTTCTTTAAAATTTAAAATTTTAGATAAGCCTAAATCTTTAAAAGATTTTTTTTTATGAAGAATTAAATTATACATTTTTTTTAAATTAAATTATCACCATCAATTAAAGAAAAATCCCAGATATTTGTATTTTTAAGCATTAAATCTATTTTTTTATTTTTAGACTTATATAGAAAAGGGAATGATTTGAGTTTAAAGTTAAAATGAAAAAAATTTTTTAGTATTTCAAATTTTTCTTTTGAAAATCCCTGAGCTTCTATTACATCATATTTTTTAAATTTAGGATTTAAAAAGATATTATTAATTATATTATCATATAAATTTTTATCATCTTTATGAATAATAAAATCAGCAAGTTCTAATCTTTTTAAATTAATATCATTATTATTATTTTCAATTAAACCAATTAAACCAATAATCTTTTTCTTTTTTAAAATTAAATAAAGAAAGGACTCCTTTATATTTGTTTTACTATAGTTCATATCAAACCAATGCTTGTCTCTTAAAAGAGAAAGTTTGTTTTTTTTTTGGCTTTTATTCAAAAAAGTTTTGATTTTATTATTAAATTGTTTAATTTCTACAAAATTGAAATTTGGGTCTTTCTTTGTATTTTTTTTTTTAAAATTAATGAAATTAATTATTTTGCCGATTAAATTAATTGCAAAATAAGGAAGATTAAATTTTCTTTTTTTTAAATATGAATTAATTAAATTTTCAACTTTCAATATATATAGAAGTTTTCTTTCAATTGTTATTTGAGGTATTTCATTAGCTCCTAATTTTTTCCATATTTTAAATGTTGAGTCATTGGGTGTACTATTAAAATAAAATGATATGTTTTTTTGATTAAAGTACCTTCTAAGTAATAAATATGTATTTTCTCTATAATTTTTATCTACTACTAAAGAATTAATTGATGAACTTAAATAATATTTATTTTTCAACGTATATTTTTTTATCAAATTACCAATAAAACCTCTGATCTCCCCTTTGTCTTCTAATACCCAACCAATTGGATTTTTTTTTGAAAAATATGAATAATTAGCAACAAATTTATTTTTATATTTTAGTATACTTTTTAAATTATGTCTGGATTGTAATTTGCTAATGTAAATAAAATCTTTAAATTTGACTTCCCTTACCTTCACTTTTTGTCTTTCATTTAGTGTATAATGCTTAAAATTAAATTAATTTTATTAATTATTATATTAGTCAAGTGTTTAAGCTAACATTAAGATATTAACAAGACTAATATTTAACATTTTATTATTAACTTGTTAATATCAATTTAAATTAAAATGGATGAATTAAAAAATATAGTTGATCAAATTAAAAAAAAAGATCTAGATAAAGCCCTAGAACTTTGTGATTTAAGTGAAAACAATAATAATAAACATATAATTTTAAATTTGAAGGGTGTTGTTAATTTATTAAAAGATAATCATGATCTTGCTGAAAGTAATTTTTTAAATTCAATTAATGAAAATAACAAATTTGAAGATCCTATTAAAAATTTATACATATTATATTTAAAAAAGAAAAAGTATAAAGAACTCCTTATTTATGCAAAAAAATTAATTGAAATTGATAAATTAAATCACCAATATAATTATCAATTAGCATATGCTTTAGAACTAAATGATGATTTTGACTTAGCTATTAAATATTACAAAATTTATCTAGATTATGATGTCAAAGATAGAAAAAAAGCACTTAATAATATTGGAAGTATATATTTGAGAAAAAATAAACCAAAAATTGCTTTAGATTATTTTTTAGAGGCAATTAAATCTGGTGAGGATAAGATAATATTAAACAATATACTAAATTGTTATATAAAATTAAGAGATATAACTAATATAGAAATCTTTTTTGAGAAAGCTAAAAAAATAGATCAAAATTATATCGAATTTATTTATAACAATGCTGAATATTTAATCTTAAAAAATAAAATCAATGAGGCAATAAAAATTCTTGAAAAAAATACTGATAAATCAAAATTTTTAGTATCACTTATAAGATTGTATTTTAACACAGCTCAAAATGACAAAGGAAATGAGCTTTTAAATAATTCAAGAAATCAATTTAAAGATAATCCAGAATTATATAATTACTTAGGACTAAGATCACTGTATGAAGGTAATTTTAATGATGGATGGAAATATTATGAATATAGATATTCCAAAAGAAATGATTTTTTTCCAGAAATTAAAGAATGGACAGGAGAAAAAATTGATAAAAATAGTATTGTTGTTTTTAATGAACAAGGTTTAGGAGATGCGATACAATTTTCAAAATATTTAGTGCCTTTAACAAAAATTTGTGAAAAGGTTACTTTTGTAGTTCAAAAAAATATTAAAAATTTATTTAAAGATGAAATCAAAAATTTATCTATTGAAACATTAGATAAAATAAAAAATAACGATTTTGATTTTAAAATTTCGTTAGGTTCTTTAATAAAATTTTTTTATAAAGAAGAAATTCAAATAAAAAATACTTTAATACAATCTAATAAACAACTTGATCTCAAATGGAAAAATCAAATAAAAAACTCTAATTTGAATATTGGTATAGCTTGGTCAGGATCTTTTAATGGACCAAATGAACCTTATAGATCAGTTCCTCTAAAAATGTTTGAAAAATTATTTAAACTTAAAATAAATTTTTATTCTTTACAAAATGAAATTTGGGATAGGGATTTAGAATATTTAAAATCATTAAATTTAAATAATTGCGGTAAATATAAATTAGACGAAGTTGCTTCAATAATAAAAAACTTAGATTTAATACTAACTGTAGATACTTCACTATTACACTTGTCGGCTAGTTTAAACAAAGAAACTTGGGGGATATTCAGCCTTTATCCTGATTGGAGATGGGGTAAGTTTAATGATATTAATCCTTATTCCAAATTGAAATTTTTTAGACAGAAAAATTTTAATGACTGGAATGATGTTGTAAATAAAATTTATGAAGAATTAAGGTTAAAAATCAGTGATTATAAATAATCAATTTATTTCATAACAATTTATAACAGAAACAAGTGAATATTCACCATGGTTTATTAAATCATCACAATTATGATTAAGTTTTTCTTTATTTATTAAGATGTGAGTAATTGTTTCTATCTTATTAATATCAACTAAAATAGATTTTTGTTTTTCTAAATTATTAGAAGCATAAAAATTCTTAGCTAAATTCATTCTTTTTTGCCAATGAATAATTTCATTATATTTAAATGCATGATGTTTCCAATCAATAAAAATAGGTAAACCAGTATTCATTCGAATATAAGTTAAATCAACAGGTATTAATATTCTTTCAATAGAATTATAGTTTTTAGTTATTTCCTGAGTTAATTTTAATTTATCGTAAAAAACTTTATTTGAATTTTTTATAAAATGATTATCAACAAAAAAGAAAATCCATAGAATAATAAAAATAAAAATGCTAAATAAATTAAATTTAGATTTTTGAATATCTATTTTTTGTAAAAAAAATGATATTATAATCATAGTTGAAAGCGGCACTAAAAATACTGATGCTCTCCATGGAAAAATTAAAGCTAAAGAATTAATTTCTGTAAAAAATTGAATTAAAGTAATGAAAATAGAAAAAAACCCAAAAAAAAATAAAGGAATAAATGCTCGTTTATTATTGTGAATTAAGAATAAAGAAACTACATAAACTAAGATAGATAAAATATCTTTGTACGAAAACCAATTATCTATTAAAGCATGATGGGGTATTCTTTTTAGTAATATATTTTGGCCTTCAGTTATAATTTCCTTGTCTAGTAAAAGAAAATTATAAATTATATATAGTGTAATGGGTAAAATAAAAATAGAATATGAAATTAAAATTTTAAATAATTTTTTATATTCTTTTTGGAAAAAAAAATAACTTAAAATTCCAATCATTAAAAAACCTGAATGCAAAACATATGATGGATGAAATGATGCACTCAAACAAATAAATAAAGTAGCATAAAAATTTTTTTTTATTAAAAATAAATAAATTCCAATAAAAAATAAAACACCATAACTTGCTGGTTGATAGCCCTCATTAATGATATCTTGTCCAGCTAATCCACCAAAAAGACTGTGCTCATGATAAACAAAGATAAATATTGAAAACCATAATATTGATTGAAAAATTTTATTTAGATTTGGAAATATATTTTTACAAATTAAAAATAAAAAAAATGAGCAGAAAAGTAATAAACTAAAATGGATAATATGTAAAAAATTGATTGGAAAAATTTTTAAAAAAAGTTTATTAACAAATGTGAATAAAGGTAAGTGATCTGTTTGATTTGCTATCCAGTCATTTTGTAAGTTATTAAATTCAAAATCTTTAATGGCATGAAGTAAATGAAGTGAATTCCCTTTAAAAAAAGGGAATTGTTGAACTGTTGTGGCAAATAAAAAACTAAATAATAGATATAAATATATCTCTTTTTGTTTTTTTAACTCCATAATTAATAAGACAAAAATATTTTTTTCGTTAATTTATAATCTTTGGTTTTGGTAATGGCATAATGAATTTACCTTTGTAACCTTTGTTTCTAAGATTTTTCATCACATTTTTTCCATAATGCCAAGATAAAATTAAAGCATAATCAGGTTGTTTTTTCATCATATGTTTTTCATCAATTATTTTTATGTGTGTAGAGGGAGTAAACATATTCAATTTTAGAGAACTACTTTGTTCAGCAATGTAATCAATTAACTGATCTGTTATATTACAATAAGCTAATAAAGTTACACTTCTTCCAGGACATCCAACACCAACAATTTTTTTATTTTTCAATTTAAGCTTCCATATCATTTCATTTAAATCTTTCCTTACTTTTTCGGTTCTTTTTGCATATTGGTTATATTTACCTTCACTATAGAAACCTCTGTTTTTTTCTTGATTTAAAATTATTTGTACACTTTTTTTTGTTTTTATTTTTTTATTAAGAGTAGCAGTAACTCTTATGGAGCCAGCATAATTTGGTATTCTTGATGCATCAATAACTTTAAAACCATATTTATTTAAAAGAAAAATTAAAGGTTTTAACAAATAAAACCTTAAATGTTCATGATAAATGGAATCGAATTGCATCTCATCAATTATATTAACCGCATAGTGTGACTCAGTAACAAAAATACCATTTTTAAAATCTAATAAACTTTTTACACCTTTCATTAAGCTATCAAGTTTATTTATATGAGCAAAAATATTTGTACCAGTAATCACCTCAGCTTTTTGATATTTCTTTTTAATTAATTGAGCAGTATTTTTGTCAAAAAATTTTTGAATTGTTTGTATTCCTTTTTTATTTGCTAATTTCGCAATATTAGTTGGTTCAACACCTAAAACCTTAAAACCTTGATTTTTAAAACCTTCAAGCAAAGTTCCATCATTAGATCCTATATCTATGGCTAAAGGTTTTTTTGAAAATTTATAATTGTTAACACAATAATTACTTGTGCTGTGTAGTAAATGTTTTAAAGTTTTTGTAATACCACTTTTATATGGATAGTCTAAATGAAATACTTCTTTATTGTCGACTACATAATTTATTTGAAGTAAATGACAATTTTTACATCTTAAAAGTTTTAGTGGATAACTTTTTTCAAACTCATTAAGATCATTTTCTAATAATAAACTATCACATAATCCTGAATGACCTAAATCTAAAATTTCATATATCTTCTTTGATTTACATATTTGACACTCTTTAATAACACCAGGTTTTAGATCAGAAACATTCATACTTTATTGAATAATAAATACCTTTATATTAAATAATAACAAGTAATTAAATTAAAATGAAATACGATTTAGATATTATAATTCCTGTTTTTAGAGAAGAAGGTAATATCAAAAAAACAATTCAGGAAATTCTAAAAATTTTAAAGATTAATTTTAGAATTATGATTATTTATGATTTTGATTCAGATCCAACAATACAAGTTGTAAAAGATAATTTTAATAGAAATGAAATAGTCTGCCTTAAGAATGAATATAATGGATTTAATGGTGCAATCAAAACCGGTTTTCAAAATATTCAATCAAACGCTGCAATACTCTATCCTGCTGATGATCACCAAAATTTTAATCTAATTTTAAAAATGTTTGATAAATATAAAGAAGGTTATGACATAGTTTGTGCAAGCAGATTTGTGGATGGAGGTAGTTATCAAGGTGCTCCATTTTTAAAAAGACTAATTGTCAAATTTGTTTCTTTTACATTGTCTAATTTTACTACATTACCTACTAAGGATGCTACAAATGGATTTAGATTATTTTCCAAATCTGTTATAGATAAATTTCCAATTGTATCAAAAAAAGGGTTCACATTTAGTATTGAGCTTTTGGCAAAAGCTCACAGAAATAATTTTAAGATTACTGAGTTGCCTGAAAAATGGCCAGTTAGAACCAGTGGAAAGAGTAAATTTAATTATTATACAATACCTTTTTATTTCAGGTGGTATTTATATATTTTAGTTTCTAGGTTCTTAAAATGAATTCAAAAATTAATGTTGCTATAATTGGAAAAAATTTTGGTTATAAAGTTATTTTTAAGGTAATCAACAAAGTCAAATCCTTCAATGTGATTGCTTTTTGTTTTAAAAATAAATCAAATATTAATTTTGATAAAAATATTAAAATTTATGATAACTGGAAAAAACTGCTTAAAAACAGAAAAATCAATGCAGTTATTATAACATCACCTCCAAAAACTCATTTTAATATTATAAAAGAATCTATTAAAAGGAACATCCACATTTTTTGTGAAAAACCTGTAACAATATCATTAAGTCAAATTTCACAAATTTGTAAATTAATTAAAAAGAAAAAAAATATAAAACATTTTGTTAATTTTGAGTTTCCTAGAATAAGTGCATTTGAATTTTTTAAGAAAAAAATATCTAAAAATATTAAAATAAATAAGATATCAGTTGACTGGTTTATTCAGATACCTCACCAAAACAGACCTTCATGGAAAAATGACCATAAAAAAGGTGGTGGAATCTTTTTTAATTATATTTGTCATAGCTTGTATTATTTAGAAGATTTATTTGGAAAATTTTTATTAATTAAATCACTTAAAAATTCTTCAAATTATAATGCAATATTTCAAAATCAAAATAAAAATTTTAAAATTCAATTAAATTTAAAAATACTATCATCTAATTCTAAAAAAAACCCAATCCATAAAATAAAGATTTTTAGCAATAAAGGTATCTTTTATTTAGAATCTAAAACTAAAAGTCTTCGAAATGAATTTATATTGAGAAAATCTAAAAAAGTTTTATTTAAACCAAAAGTAAGTACTGAAGATTTTCGTTTAGAGCCAACTTTAAAGAATTTAAAAAATTTTGAGAAAAATATTATCAATAATGAACTAACAAAACCTAATTTTTTTGATGCAAAAAGAGTTCATCAATTGATAAACAAATTAAATTCATAATTATTAATACAAAAAAAAAGGGCTCCGAAGAGCCCTTTTTAAATCGATTATTTTAATGTTTAGAAGCTTTTAGCTATTGCAATACCTATAGTAGTAATATCACCACTACCAGTTTTCTTTACACTAGAACTTCCGTTTGAAGTTGTCGTAGCAGACACATCATCAAGTGCTGTATAAGTAGCTTCTAGTCTTCCAACAATGCCACTTGCAACTTCTCTTTGAAAACCTACACCAATCATTGGTCCTTGAATTGCATCATCTTGACTAACAATAGTAGACTTAGATGTAATTGTTCCAACATCTGCATGAGAGTAACCAACTTTTAAAAATCCACTTACATCTCCAAGATCTCTAGAAATTAAAGCGTAAATAGTTTTGTAGTTACTTACCTCTGCGCTTGTGCTTGCGTTAGCGTTATCTAATGAAACATCAGCTGATAATGGTATAAACTCTGCACCAATAGATAATCCATCAACTGCATCAACATTTACCTCTGCAAATATAGCAGCGAATTGGCTGTCTTTACTAGCGCTTACTGAAGCATAAGATGTACCACCAGCTGTGTAAGCATCGTTTTCGGCATCAATCTCACCAACACCAACTTTAACACCCATTAAACCGGCTGCTTGAGCTGTTGAGGCTAAGAATAATACACTAAACATTAATGTTATTAATTTCTTCATTACTATTCCTTCTTATTAAATAATTAATTATTTACGTAATGAAGGCACAATATAAAAATTTGATGATTAGACAAACAAAAAACTTAAAAGAATCACTAAATTTTTGATTTAATTATTAAGTGTTGTAATATTACAACAAAAAACCCCTTATTTTATTTGAGAAAATTGATTATTTTTAATTAAATTTGATAGATAAAATTTACCCTTTAAGAGCCTCTATAAGGCTTTTTTTATCTATATTACAGTCCATGTATCCCTTTTTAACAATTTTTAGGTATCTATCAGTTGGATAGCTAAATGGAGATTTTTTAACCATCGTATAAGTCATCACTTTTTTTCCATAATAATAAAAATAATATTTTTTGTATAAAATTGGATAATCCTCATATACATCTAATTTTTTTTCATCGCTTTTTGATATTTCAAATAAACCACCAGGCACATAAGAGTTTTTTTTAGGTTCAATATCTGCAGCTCGATATTTACTACGGAATGTTAATTTAAAATCTCTTAAATTTATTTTTTTAATGAAAATACTATCCTTACATCTTCTCTTCATTTGAAAATGGTGAAGATTACTTCCATAAGCAAAATATAGCATCTATCTTTCCACTATCTCAATTTTTTTTTCTTTTACAAATTCTAAGATTTGAGAATTACAAATTTCAATTTTAGATTGATTTTCTGATCGAATTACTATTGAGACACCTAATTTTCCAGAATGAAAAAAAGGATAACTTCCTATTTCCACATCTTTATTTTGATTTTGAACTTTTGTTAAAGAGTTTGCAATTTCGCTCTCAACAGTTCTTAAACTAATTGTATGACTTAATATTGGTTCTCCTCCTACTATCTTATTTTTTAATCCACCTAACATTGATTTTAAAATTGATGGTACACCCGGTAAACAAAAAACATTGTCTATATTAAATCCTGGAGCTCCACTTGTAGGATTTAATATTAATTCTGCGTTCTTTGGCATCCATGTCATCTTTTGTCTTCCTTCATTAAATTCACCTGGTTTATAATATGACTCTAAAATTTTGAATGCTTCTTTGTGTATCTCGTAATCAACATCAAAAGCTTTTGCAACAGACTGAGCGGTAATATCATCATGAGTTGGTCCAATACCACCAGTTGTAAACACATAATCGTTATTTTTTCTTAAAAAGTTTAAAGTATTGATAATATCTTTTTCTACGTCAGGAATTATTCTTACTTCGGTAATTTTAACTCCAATAGAGTTTAACCATTTAGCTAATGTGCTTGTGTTTGTATCTTGAGTTCTGCCAGATAAAATTTCATTACCAATAATTAATATACCTGCATTTACTTTTGTGTTTTTTTTCATATTTTAAATGTATAGTTATAATATGCAATTTACCAAGTCTTTAATAAAAGGCAAACTAATCAGAAGATATAAGCGTTTTTTTGTTGATGTTAAAATTAACAAAGAAATTGTCACAGCTCATTGTCCCAATACTGGTTCAATGAAGGGTCTTCTTAAGGAAGGTAACCAAGTTTATCTTTTAAAAAATGATGATCCAAAAAGAAAATTAAAATATGGATTGGAGATTATAAAAGCTCAAAATAATTTTGTTGGTATTAATACACATATGGCTAATAAAATAGTAAATCATGGATTATGCAATAATCTTATAAAAGAATTAAAAAACTCTAAAAATATCAAATCAGAAGTTTTTTTTAATAAAGAAACAAGATTTGATTTTTTAATTGAAAAAAATAAACAAAAAATTTTTGTGGAAGTAAAAAATGTTACACTTTTTAGAGATAAATCAACTGCTGAATTTCCTGATGCTGTCACTTCTAGAGGATCCAAACACTTGCTTACACTCATTGATGCCATAAAAAAAGGATATAAATCTTATTTAATCTATCTAGTTCAAGTCCAAAATATGGAAAATTTTAAAATAGCCAGTGATATTGATAATGAGTATTATAGAAATTATACAAAAGCAAAAAAAGCTGGGGTTAATTTTTTGGCTTATAGATGTAAAATAACTCCGGAAGAAATTTATATTGATAAAAAACTCAAAATTATAAATGAATAATTATAAAGAAAAATTCGAAAAAATGAGAATTGCAGGAAAACTTGC
>CEOC01164884.1_pt1 | contig 15836 bp, 17 predicted proteins | sample 356191 | NCBI WGS metagenome assembly CEOC01 (sample SAMEA2619952, study PRJEB7988) | marine metagenome | biome: marine biome (ENVO:00000447); feature: deep chlorophyll maximum layer (ENVO:xxxxxxxx); material: "saline water (ENVO:00002010), including plankton (ENVO:xxxxxxxx)" | depth 17 m
GTCAAACCTTTTGAGGAGTTATGGGTGAGAAAGAATAGAGAACGAGTAGAACACATTTTCTTAAAAGATCCAATAGAGAATAAGACTGGTAATTAAATAGTCTTTAATCGGCCATAGACCCCCTATTTTTTGCGATCTAGGGTCTTGGGGTACTTATCCCCTAGACATCTCTTTCCATGCTTTTCTGATGCGTTTTTGAGAGGATTTTGTAAAGACCGATAGTGGATACACATTGGTATCTCCATAGCCTATGTCATCTACATTCTGATAGGATGCAAAAGTTCTTACAAACTCGTTACCTTCCTCTTCAAACAAATCATATAGATATGCCTCGGTAACTATTCTTGCTGCCTTTAGTTTGTTAAACTCATAATCACTTTGTAACGCAGAGTTGCCACAAATATCTAACCACTCAACCTTTATCCATAGATGTCTTTTGTTATTGATCGTAACAGCTTTAGCCATTAGACCAACTCACCGATCCATTTACCATCCCGGTCAAGTAACATTGGGATAAGAACTGGCCATCCATTTATTATCATCCCGCAGCCGATTATAAATCTTAATCTAAATTGTCTTGAATAATTAAATGCCATGTGCTTTTGGTTTGTGAGACAACCAACTTGCATAGACCATACTAGATTATCTGGATTAGAAAAGTATTGTATGTTGAACTTACTATGAAAATGCCCCTGTGTTACATGTTTTCCATATTGCATAGCTAACTTTAAACCATCAGCAGATATACCATGAGTAAAGAAACACTCTTGTCCACTACTTAATTTTATATTGAGATCATCTACCCACTCCCATCCTTTACCTACCTCAAGAAAATCATTGTAAGATTTTAGATATGCTTTAGGCATACCATGTTTTAATGCTCTTCTATAAATTAATGATGAATGATTACTATGAAGTAGTATCATCTCTGGAAACATTCTCTCTAGTTCTTTAATATATCTTTTACTTATAGACAGCTCATCACCAGATGATGGAAGATCTGGATCTGTGTCATGGAAAGATAGTCCATGCTGGTCTAGTTCATCTCCGATATTTACAACAAGGTCTATATCTTTGTATTTTTTTTTGATAGCTTTTAGGAAATCAAAACTTTGTGGGTGATGATAAGGTATGTGAAGATCTGATATGACCAATACACACCCATATTTTTTAGATGCTTTCATTTGTTAGTCCAATAAATTCCTCTGCAAACCACTCACCTACATCAAAACCTGGACAATCGGCTTTGTTATCTGGATCTAAATCACAATGACCTACTACCTCTGCTTGAGGATAGATCATCATTAACACTCTTATAAGATCATGTAGTGCTGCCATTTGATTATTTGTAAAATTATTTTCTGATGTACCATCCTCTGCCATACCACCTACTAAACATATACCTACACTCTCCCAATTATGTTTAGCTACATGAGCTCCCGGTACTGATACATGTCTCCCTAGTTCTATGATTGGATTACGATCTCTAGTAATTACAAAATGATAACCTATGTCATCCCAATTTCTAGGTGGATCTGTATGCCACTTTCTTATCTCTGCTGCACCAATATCCATAGATGGTTTGGTTGCTGCACAATGGACTACAATATAATTTGTTTTATCTCTTAAATCTATTTTTCCATTCTTCATACTACTCTCCCTTGTATTATATTTTTATTTTAATATCAATTTTTTAATATGTTTATTTCCTAACTTATCAGTTTCTATCTCTGCATCTGATTTGATGCATTGATATTGCACATTACTACCACCCTTGAGCTGTCTCTCGGCTACTCTCTTACCTTTCAAACAATCACTCATAGCTGGTTGGATCCTGTGTTCTACGATCTCGTTATTGACTATTAATAAAAGGGCTACAATAGTTTCAATCATGATCCATTACCATTTGTATATTTAAGTTGTCTATTACTATCTTTTAGTTTCTCTACATCTTTTAATAATTTTTCTATTTGTTTTGTATGAAACTCAATATTAACTTTGTTAGTCATGTTCTGCTCTTGAGTTTGTTGTAACTTTTCTACTTGTTTATATAAGTCCTCAATCAACATGAATTGTTCACTATCTGCTGGAAGAGATCCTAATGTACCCCTTGGCCATCCTATTCTAAATTCAGTATTCTTTTCTAAATCACTCTCCATTAATTTTAGAGTGGTAGAATGTTGATTTAGTTTTTCTACAATACCAAAGTATGCCCAAGTACCAACAGCTACCATCGTGATTAACGATGCAACTGTTTTCATTGGCATTGATACATTAGTAGTTTCGCTTATCTTCATATTATTTATTGTTTATCTTCTTAAGTTTATCAAAAGATCTGGCTCCTGTTAATCCTAATAATGCAAACAAAGTAGTTGTTAAAACATCTGATGGTAGAGTTGGCAGCTCAACTACTTTACCACTCAATGCACAATACCAATTTGTTATAGGTATAACTAGGAACTGAAACATAAAAGCAAACACACATACCCAAGCAAGAGTTGGTCTCCATAACTTTTGTATCCATGCTAATCTTCCAGTTGCTTTTGCATCTTCTCTATTTATTTTTGCTTGTTCTTTATCTACATCTACTAAAGCCTTGACTAACTCTTTTTCAAGATCTGCTTTTTGTTGATGTAATTTATTTTTATCTGGTACCAAACTAACAGCTTTGTTAAGTATTGGTAGTAACGCACTCAATCCTTGTATCATGTTGATATTCCTTTCTCTTGTTTGACTTTAGTACATCCGAACTTAATGTATATGCCACTCATATTAACCTCATCTTGACCAATAGCTTTTGTAGTTTCTAATGATCTTTCATAACCAGTAATCATGCAGCCATAAGCATCTACAAATCTATCTTCATAAGAGATAGGTGGTAAACAATTACCCGCTACAGATGAGCATATCAATAATACTAAAGCATATTCCATTAAATAAATTTTCCAATTTTTAATGCTCCTATTATAATTGATAATACTCCTCCGATATAGAAGATCACTTTAAGACCACCTCTACCCATGGCCACTTGTTCTTTGAGCTGCACTATGTCTTTGGTATTTTGCTCTACATCTTTGTGGATGTGGTCCAGCTTTTGACTAATATGTTTTAGAGTTACACTCTGGACTGTTGCTTTCTTTGTAACTCTCCCCATGGCATAAGCTAGTATTGAAGGGAAACCCCTCTAATACGAGCCTCCTTTGAGCCAGATGCTTGATTAGCAAATTCTAATTTATATTTTAAACTTGTTCCAGCATTTGAAATTGTCAAATCATTTACTTTTGCCATCTTAATTCCAGATGCAAAGTCTGGCATAGCAACTAATGTAGCAGTTGAATAGTTAGAACCATTATCAGCAGAAAGTTTTAAAACTATATCTGTGTTTAATGCGTTAGTACCTGCTTGGTCTTGATAAGTAATAATAGCACCCATAGAAGATGTACTTGATGGTGCTGTAATTGCATTGCTTTCAAATGAACCTGTAGAAGAAAAAGTAGTTTCAGAATATGGCAATCCAGTAATTCTTGTCATATTTGCTCTATATCCTACATTGTTAAATTGTCTTGCAGCATTAGTTCTACCAAAAGCACAAGCCATTGCTAAATTTGCAGTAGAATTAAAATCACTTTCTGAAACTGTGTATTTTAAAACATCTGCAAAAGAAATATAAATTCTACCATTCATTCTTGCCATCTGAATTACTGTAGAAGCACTTGCAAGTTCACTTCCATTAATTGTAGTAAGATAAGTTTTTGTATTTCCACCAGAAACTTTTATAACTTTTACATCTCTTGTTTGACCACTAAAAGCCATAATGATACCTGAAAAAGTTCCTGCATTTTGAGTTAATAAAGCAGTATTTGAAATTCCTGTATAACTATCTAAAAGTCCAATTTCATAATATTCTGAATCTGCATTATTTCCTGTTCCACTTCCAACATCATTATTAACACCATCAAACCAAATTTTTCCATTACCAACAATTAATGCGTCAGCACTATCTGGTGTGTGTGGATAATCAGAACCATCACTTGAAGAAAGAAAATTATAGTTATAAGATGTTCCATTATATCCTAAATCGTTTCCTGTTCCATAAGTATCTCTAGTATTATCTGCTGACCATCTTGTATTTGAATCTCCAAAGTTAGTATCTGAACCACCAACATTAGAAGTTGCAGTTCCTGATGAAGTTGAACCTGTACTCATATATTCAGAATCATTTCTTAAAACATTGGTTAAATTTGTAATTCCTGTGCTGTCTTGAAACACATCAACATACATTGAGTTAGTATTGTAAGCTGCTTTGTTTTCGTTAGATGCTTGTCTTAAAGCAAGTGTAGAAATATCATTTACAATTTTATTATCGTCAAAGGTACTAGCATATTGTTGAACACTTGATTGACTTAATCTTGCATCTGCAAAAGTACCAGAAGTAATTTTAGATGCAGATAAGTTTGGTATATCTGCCTCTGTAAATCCACCACTAATTAAGTTTGCAAGATCTCTAGCTTTAGTCAAGGAGCTATCCTCCTATCATCACATTAGCCTCTTCCTCTGTAAGAGGTTCTCCAGCTATGAGTTTTGCTTTTGCACTAGCTTTTAAATCTTTTTTAGCTTGTGCGTCAGCAGCTTTTTGTGCTTTTTCATCTTCACCTGCTTGATAAGACGCTTCAGCCGCAGAAATTTCTTCAGCAGTCATATCTACCAAAACTCCTTCTGGATTTTCTGGTGTATGTATTAATTTTTTTGTCATTTTATTTTACTCCTTGATTAATATTTAATTCCATACACAAACGCTTTATTGCCGTTTCGTATTTTATTAGCACTATCTTGTGCTGAAAAACTTACGCCAGTATGGCGTGTACTATTAGAAATAATACAGCTACCTCTACTTTGAGCTACTCTAGTCAAGTCTGTACCACTAACCATAGCGTTGTGCATAATACTTGACTGTTGGTCATCATTGTAAGGTTTAGCAATAAATACTTGAGCAAAACAATGTTTATCTGCATCTGCTGATAAATCAAAATTAGCAATTTTATACATAGATGTATCCCAAGCACCATCATTAGCATTGGTTTCTGAACCACTGTCTCTTTGTATGTAATTAACCATATATCTATAAGCACCTGCATTATATTCAGCACCTGAAGAACCACCTGTCCTAAATCTCATATACCATTGTAAGTTATTACTTACATGTCCATAATTCGTTAAATAAATCATATAGAAGTCGTAAGTTGAGGAAAAAATATTATCTAACGCCCAATATGTTGGAGTTCCAGAAGATGTAAATTCAGCAATCTTTGTATGTGAACCTGCATCTATTGAACCAAATTCTAAAGCTGATGCTCCAGAGTTGACCTTAACTACTTGTCCAGCCGATCCCAAAGATAAACCAGCATTCCATATACCACCAGAACCAGCAGCAAATTGCGACCAGTAAGTTCCATTAGTTGGAGCATTACCAGTTGTAGTTTGTTTAGCTATGTATGCATTACCATTCGTTGAATAATACACCACATCATTTTTTACATATTGGGTTCCAGATGCATAATCCCCTTTATGTGTAAATGTTAAATTGCCAATATTTACTGTAGCCAAATCAGCCTCCTATATTTGTTATTATTATTAATGTTGTTTTCTATATTTTTATACATAAACATTTAGAGTACACTATATCGTTGCTATTAAGTTTCCATCACTAACACTAAAAGTAAATCCAGTAGATGCAAAGATTACATCATCAAATGCTGCGTATGTAGCTGCATCTATATTATCAGCTCCAGCATTAGTTGTTGTTACTTGAACCTGGTTATTTACTGCTGCTGGAGTATTTGCAGTTCCACCCATACCAGAGTGATTTGTACAATAGTAGTAAAGTTGAGGAGCTCCAGTTGGCACTACATAAGTCAATGTGTTAGCCGAGCTATCTCTAGTTACTCCAGTTGTATATTCGGACCCACCACCATGCGTACCATCTGATGTAGTTGATAACGCAAAAGGATGAGCAGATGGATAAGAGAATACATAAGTGTTACCCTCCATAAGTTCTAAAGTATTTTGTGGTATTCCTAAAATATGAAATTTATTTCCTCCACCATAAGATGCAACAGTTACAGTATAGTTTACAGTTGAGGCAGTAAATCCTAAATTAAATCCATAGACCTCTGCACTTGATGTATTGGCCAGATCAAATCCATTTTGAGCTGTATTGACTACTAATGCTTTTCCAGCTTGACCAGAAAAATCAGATGTAGTTTTACCAGTACCACCTCTTGCTGGAGGTAAAGTACCAGATGTAATAGCTGTACCAGCATTAATATTAGCAACATTAAAAGTACCAAAAGCTACACAATCTACTACATCTCCATTTGTGAGAGCTGATGCAAAGACAATACTGTTTCCAGATGTAATTGTTACATCAACACCATTTACTTGTTTTACCCCATTAAGGTAAACATCCATAAAATTAGCATCATAAGCTAATGTGTTTCCACTATCATCAGCACCACTTATCGTTGTTGGAGTTCCAGATACAGTAAATTTAAATCTAGCCGAGGTACCATTTGTAACCGAACCAGCAGATTGCCACCCACTTGATACTGAAAAAACTCGTAAAACATTTGAGGTAGTATTAAAATATAAATCACCATCCTCTAGTGCTGAACCATCTGTATCTGTTGTTGGATTAGATGCGTGAGCTCCAAGGTATATGTTTGCAAAATCAGCTATACCAGATAAATTACCAGCAACAGTATTTATATTTGCAGCATTAGAACTGACTGCATTAATATTACTAGCATTAGAGTGAACTCCAGATATAGCAGATGATATTCCAGAAAGTGTTGTTAGTTCAGTTGATAATCCAGCTAATGTATCAATAGATGTACTATCTGGTCCAAGTTCTAAAGATGTACCAGCTGAGTTATATCTAATTATTTTTCCAGAGTTTGCAGTTGTTGTACTATATGGAAACTCTAAAGGACCAGAGGTACCAGATCCAGTTACAGTTCTTGGAGTAGTAACTTTTAATTGTATAGATCTGTCTGTAATCTCTTTTAGTTGTTGTTGTCTAATTAATACATTGTCAAATTCTGTTTCTAATGTAGCTGGATTGTTTGCTTGACCAGTTTGAAATACAGTAGTTCTTGATAATGGCTGATCACCAATGATAGTAATTATTTCACCAGCTGTAGTTGCTGATCCAAAAGTTACAGTTCCAGTACCATCACCATTTAAAGATACACTATAATGTGTGGTTTCTGTTTTTAAAGTATCATCAATATAGACCTGGAGCTCAGATGATGCGTTTACTTGAAAACTAAAATTAAACGCAGTCTGTCCAGTAGATGTATATTGTATCCTTCTATCTACAGCATTTATATTAAAACTTGCCATCTATCTTTTCCCTGTCTTGTCTATTTTCTCTTTTAAATTATCTACAGAATTTTTCAATTCTGGGTATAGACTATATAACTTATTCTTACCTATTTCAAAATATTTTGTTTTCACAGCTCTCAACTCTCCTAACTGACTACCTACTGATAAAGTATCCCACTCTAAACTATCAAACTCTGCATCCATTTCTTGCAACATATCACTTATACCATCCCCATCATTATCTTCATTCATGAACATTATAAGTGCATTATATTGCTGCGATGTCATAGCTATACCATCTATTTTGTTTCTAGGCATAGATAATCCAAGTCCATAAGTTTGTAACCAATCATCAACTCTTTTGTATCCTTTTTGATTTAATATCTTAACTGGACTAAATACTCCTTGTTCTGGTCCTTTCATTTGTTCACCCCATAGATTTAATCTTGGTTCTAACTCTGGGTTAAAGAATGGACTACCTTTTAATATTTTATTGTAAGCCTCATAGAATGATCTGATTGGATAAGGTATATCACCATCAAATGTATTTCTCCAAAACTCTGCTTGTTGATCATTTATTTTATAATCATAAATATTAGGATCTTGCATCCTTTCTAAATAATTACCAAAAGTACCAGTTGGATTTAGTGCAATACCTACTGTACCCTCGGTTACTTTTTGTATTGCAAGTCCAAAACCATTTATAATTTTATTATCAGTATCCGAACCTGGAGAGTTAAATATTCTACCTATCTCACTTATACCAGTTAAGAATGGTTGCTCACCCATGTAAGGGAAGATAGCACTTACACCATGCATCATTAGTTCCATCATTTCATCTATGTGGTTTGAGTTACCATATTGATCTGGTCTTGATGCTGCGTAAGCTATATCGGCAGAGATTGCTAGTAAAGATGATATAGGATCAAACCTTGAGTAAGTATAAAATTTAAAGTTACCATCATCTTGTCTAATACCTATTGAGTATGGTTGATAACCATTTCTAAAGAAAGCCTCTCTTTCTGCTTTATTACCTGGAGCTCTTCCTGTAATAATATAATCACCAGATCCATCACTAGCTCCATAAGCATATTGGAACATACCATACATGATAGTTGCACCACTCATTAGTTTAGCCATAGCAAGTTGTTTTTTTGCTGGTCCATTTACTCCCATAAGATCTCTTCTTACTGATGGCATCAAACCAGCTAACATTGGATTTCTTTTAGAACTTTCAAAAAAGATATTAGTTACAGTTTTATAGAATGGTACAAATAATTTAACTGCTGGTTCATTCATAAAACCTTGTATGTTTTTAAAGAAACCTGGTGGTAGATCTTGTTGGAAAGTACCTTCTTTCATAGATTGTAATACCTCATCCCTAACACTTGTAGGTGGATCAGCTATTGTTCTTAAATATAAATCCTCTGCTTGTTCTTTTGTTGCACCATCAGATAATGCTTTATTAAATCTTTTTGTTGCAAGTCTTTCTAATTCCATTTGAAATAATACACCTTTAAAGAACTCATCCTCTGCAACTAACATTCTACCGGGAAATCTTACTGCTGTACCAAAGTATTCTAACATTGTACCCATATATGAGTTCTTGTATTTTTCTGGTAAAACATCTTTAGTTATTGATTTTCTATTTGGTAAATCTAATTTTGTTATTGCTGCACCACTCTTAAAACCTTCGGCAGCATTATCCATACCAAGTTTCAAACCATAATTAGTTGATCTAATCATAGCAAGAACTTCATTAAACATCACACCATCTGGACTACTAAAGAAAGGAACTTTGTTAATAGCAGCTGCCATACCATATTCCATAACTCTTAAGCTGTTAAATCCTAAATTACCTACGACATTAACAATATGAGTTATAGGAGACATCAATCTTGAGTTTACCCATATCTCTACCCAACCATTTGCTAGTTTTGTACTTACAGCATCTTTAGCAAACTTTGTAGCTTGGTGTGTATCTAACATTAAAAAATGTTTTGCAAGATTGTTGAAACCATCCTCTGAAAAATCTGCATTCATATTCTCCTCTAGGTATCTTGCTATATTTTCTACACCAGATAACGATACACCTAGATCTGGTTGTACCTTTGTAATCTCTTGAGTTATTCTCATTTTCTTTGCAGCACCAGATAAATCTCCAGCTGTCTTTGCATACATCTGACCAAACAATGTTAAGACTTTATAAAACTCTACTTGAGTTTGTTTATTAGCTGATCCTTCATCAAGAGCCTTTTGTGCTATCTTTTTAAGATGCATGTATAAAAGTTTAGTCTCAATCATAGCTCTAACTGAAACATCTAGTGGTAAGTTATCTCCAGGTTTAGATCTTAATATTTTAAGATATACATCAGTTCTACCTAACTCTGCTGCTTGAGCTAATATATCATCAACTTTAGTAACACCACCTTTACCTTTTATTAATTGATCTTGAAATATTGTATTGACAACATCTGCAAAAGAACCTGGTTTGTACATACCATTTTCATCTACATCTAAATCTTTGAATATAGTTTTAAGAGATTGATTTTTCTTTTGTTCTTTTAATTCACCTACACCAAACTTTTTAAGTATATCATTAACATTACCTACCTCTTCATCACTAAACTCTTTTAAAATTATTTGACCACTACCTTGATCTATCTCAAGATCTTTATTTTCATCTATCTTGTTTATAATCTCTTTTTGTTTGTCTATTCTTTCTTTCTTATCTTTTCCATAAGGTTCATTCTTAAGTGTATCTTTTTTCTTTATCTTAAATGGAAACTTTGCAGCAACTAATATTTCATTCTCTCTATCTTCAAGAGTACCACCTTTTATCTCTTCTAATATTTCTGGTTGAACATCTGCATTGACATCTTCATTTTTAGATTTCATTGGCATGTCATTATTCTTACCAATATCAGTTACCTCTTCTTTTTTATCTATAAAATCAAGATCAGGTGGTTTTATATCTGAACCAGTTATTGTTTTGTTTATGTCATCATCTTTAGGTAAACTCATTCCTCAACCAATCCTTTCTTTATTTCTGGAGCAACATTTATAAATCTTTTATCTTTTGCTTTATTTTTTATACCTACTTTTTTTTCATACTCCAATATACCTCTATCTAATTTTTCCTCTCCTTTTACTAATTTTTTACTTAAACCTAACTCTTCTATTTCTCTTTCTGTTGGATAAGCAGCTCCACTTAAATATGTTGATTGAGCTGGTGGCATTTTATCATTTATAGCCTTGATTGTATTTTTATTATTACTTTTTAATTTTTTCATAGTAGAGAAAAATTTAGTTAGTAAAGGACCCATAGCCTCACCAACTGGTCCTAAAGCTATATCACCTTGGATTGCTTTCCATTTTTCTGCAAGAACCTTATCAGCATCTACACCTTCACTTACATCTTCGGGTGTTCTTAAATATTCTAAATATCTTGATGTTAATGTTTCTGCATCTTTAGTTTCTATTTGGAATGCATCTGCAAGAAAAGAAACAAAGTTACCTTCTCCAGCTACTTGAGCTGTACCTACTGTTGCTGCCTCTGCTGCTAAAGCTCTTGTTGTAAACAAACCACTTTTTACTAAAAGATTAGCCATAGCTGGAGCTTTAAGTAAACTATTAAATAATTTGTAGTATCCAACACCAGGAACTAGGAACTGACTTAATCCCTCTGCAAATCCACCAGCTAAAGTTTCTGTTTCTCCTATTTTAGAATAGACATTGTTTTTGTAGAACTCTCCTAGATCTTTAACAAGGCCATCTCCCTCTGGATCTAGTTTTTTCATAGCCTCTGGTCCTAGTATAAACTTTTCACTTGCAGCAGTAAGTAAACTTAAAATACCCTCGGATAGTTTTGCACCACCTCTTACTACACCTTTACCTATGTCTTTACTATAAAATGCAACATTCTCTATAAAGTTTCTTTCAAGAGGTTCGTAACCATTTACAGTTAGCACATATTCTCTATCACTATTTTTATATTTGTAATATTCTAAATATGCATCATCTAGGTTCTTTGTTCCCATTATCTACCATCCTCTTCTAATAAACTTATTATATCATCTACTTTAGTTATCAATATATCTAATTCATCATCATTCATACCCTTTGGTCTAGTTACTTTTACATCTTTAAAAATAAGGTTATCTTTTAAAACAAGTTCTCCATTGACAGGAATAGATTGTATATTTTCTAATAATATTTTTAATTCTTTAAAACCTTCACTACCACTAAATTGTTTTTTAAATTCAAATATGTTTCTTACACTACCATATTTCTCTTCGTTAATTAGTCTTGCAACTTTAAGAACCTCATTAGTATTTACTACATTAAATATTTCTTTTGATTTAGTTTGGATTTGTACTGTTCTTTCTTTAACAATACTATCATCTTGTATTAAAGTTTTTGCATAAGCAATCAAATCATTAGATGCTATACCTGGGTTTGCTCTATAATAATCATACAGCTCTACCGATGCTTTTCTATATTTTTCAAATGCAACATTAGTCTTATCAGTTGTAATAATTCTTGTATCCTCATAACCAACCATTTTCTTAAGCATACTATCAGCTGCTTTGAAAGTTGCAGTTTGTCTTTTTTCTTTTGCTAAAGTAAACTCTGACTTTTGTTTCCAAGTAATCTTTCTAGCATCCCATGCTGCTGTTATAGCTGCATCAGTTAATCTACCAGCTACAAGATCCTCTTCTAATGCAAGAAACATTTTAGGATCTGTAAAACCACCAGAGGTCTCTTCTTTTTCTAAATCTATTAATAGTTCCTCTTTTACTTTACCACTATACTTTCCTATCTCTTCTACTATTTTTTTTGCAGTTTCATAATCGTTATCTAGTTTTGCCTCATAGTACGCAATCTTTTGATTTTGTATAATAGATGCATAATCAGCTTCTTTTGCTTTTTCTTTTTGATCTACATCTTTAATAATATTATCTCTAAAAGTTCTAACTTGATTTCTAAATTCTATTTGTTCTTTTTCTGGTAAAGAGTTATATATTTTTTGGTAGTCTTTGTTACCATTGAACAATCCTGTCTTTGCACCTTTAGCTAGTTCTACTGCCTCACTAGCAGAGATCTCTTCTCCAGGCTTATCATAGTAAGTTGTAAGATAATTTACTTTTTGTTTTATTACTTCCTTATCCCATGCAGCTGACCACTCATCTATTTTTTTATATCCTTTAACTAACAGCTCAACTGCTATTCTATCTTTTTCTTTTTTAAAGTGTTCATCTATATCTATTGTTCTCTCTAATACTGGATTATCTGGATCTGTATCATCATAAATTTTTATTTCACTACCATAGGCCATCATTGTCTTTGCAATATTGTTTACTGTGTTAGTTGCGTATTCAGTTATAGTTGCATCTTTTATAGCTTTTAATTTTTTTAAATTAGTTGCAGAATAACTATTAAGAGATGTGTGTGCCATTGTAGCTAGTTTTGCTTTTACTGTTACAGCTCCCTCGGCATCTATTTCTAAAAAGGATTTAGTATAACCATTAACAATACTATTTAATTCTTGTTCAAACTCATCGGTACTCATTTCATTTAGAGTTGCTTTCTCTTCTAGTTTAGTGATAGCTTTACCCGCTGCTATTTGTACATCAGTTGCAAGAAAGTTTATTTGAGCATTTCGTAAAGTGTTATTAAAAACATTGTTACCTTTAGGTAATAGTTTGTTTCTTTCATTTGGATCTGCATTTAAGTATTCACTTATTGTAAGTGGATTAGATGCAGCATATTCATAAGCATCAATCTTTGATTGCTCTTCTACTTTACCAACTGCAAACTTTAAAACATTATTTATTCTTGCATCTAAATTACTTTGTACCTCTGATTGAACTCTAAATTGTTCAAATCCTATTGTTGGAAAACCATAGGCTTTTACATTTAATCCTTCAAAAACTTTTCTTTTTGCCATTAGCTAGATCCCTCGGTTGATGTTATATCTACATCGGTTGTTGATGGTTTTTTTGAGAAACCTCCAGCTTGTCCAATAGTTCCTATATCAGTACCTAATCCAAATATAGCACCCATGATACCAGCTTGTTTTGCAGCTTTACCAGCAGCTTTGAGATTTGAAAATTCTATTAGTCCTAAATTTTGTGCAAGTTCTTGATTGATTTGTGTAACTGAAAAATCAGTAGATCCAGATCGGAGTGATACTATTTGTGCAACTTCCATAGATCCCTCCATAGGCATGAACCCACTTGATCCACCTTTTGCAATCAATTCTGATAAATACTTGTTTGTTTCTTTTAAAACCTTGACACCATCCTCTTTAGCCTCAACTTCTTTTGATTTGTATTTTAGTTTAGCAACATCAGCTTGACTATCATAATAAGCCTTTTGTGCTAGACCAGCTTGATAGGTTGCGTATGCTTTACCAAATGATGCTACTACTGCTACTATTGTCCAAGGGTTCATTGTCCTACACTCACTTTAAATTCTATTCCCAATAATGTAAAAAATAATGGTTCAGATTGGGAAAATGTCATCTGACCATCTCTATCATATCCAAGCATTGGTTTCTTTCTTTTCTTTCCTGTAAAAAAATCTCCCGCTGTGAATAATAAATCATTACCATTTAATGTAAGATTTTGCGAGAGATATAAATTAGCAGTTGCCTCTACTATTCTTTTCTTTTGTGCCATGATGTTACCACTAGGTAATTTAAGTTCTACCGGTAAAGTCTTAACAGTAGGTGTATAGTTTATACCAATCTCTACATAAGTTGTTGGTACTGCATCTAATGTTATCTGACCAGAACTTACTACCTTATCATTTTGCATACTATCATCTGCAATAACCTTAACTGTTTTACCCTCAAGATGTGATAGTCCAGTTACAGTAGTAGTTGATGGTTTGCTGCCACCACTTAATAGTTTTGCACTATCAGTAGTATTATCATCATTAAAACATTCTACATAATACTTTGTAGCACTATTGATTGTTCTTTTTACTACAAAATAGATTTGATCTACATCTACTCCTACATTTACAAAAGTACCATCAGTTGTACTTAAACTTGGAGCAATAACATTCTGACCTCTTAAGATAGAGTAAGATGCAAGAGATCCATCAGTATCATTTACAATCAAAAGAAGATCCCCATCAGTAGTTGATGTTGCTTTACGCAAAGCCATATCTGATGGAGATTTCAGTAAGTGCGATGATAATAATGATATGTTGTTGGATATGTATGACAGCTCTACATCACTAAATAAAAACTCTCTTAATGATTTGCCAGCTCTTTGAATAAATAATGTTCCACTTTCAGCACCAACTGGTTTGATACCTTCTTTGGATCCTCTTCTTGTTGCACCATTGATAACAACATTAGTAGGTGTAATAGGATCTAAAGTAGATTGAGGTAGAAAGAACTCCCCACCTTTTGTAAAGATCTGTAAGTCTCTACCAGAGAACATTCCTGTAATTGCATTGGTACTATCAGTAGATATTGTTACATCAATAGCATCATCATCTAAAGCCTCACCAGGATTGAAATCAAAGAACCTTGCAACTCTTGAACCAAAGATTGTATTTGGTCTTGATTTAACACCACCAAAATATAATCTACCTTCATGGAATGTAGTTGTTCTTGGATAACCTTTTGTGCTAGACCAAGATGCCTCGTAACCACTTTCTAAAAAAGTTGAACCAGATGCTATTGCACTTGTATTAAAGAAAGGTATTTCTACTATTGCCTCTACTGATGTATTAGAAACAAATCTAGTTATTCTTGCTCTTCCTAAACCATCATTAGTTTCTACATATTGATCTACATGACTTGATGTAAAGAAAGATCCTCCAGCAGTAAGAGTAATATTACCATCAACAGCTGATGGAGTTATTGTTTGATTGATTGTAGTTGTTGAAATAGTAAATGCATGATTTGGTATATGGTCGAATGTAATATCAGTTATAGTCCAACTAGAATGAGATGCACCTCTGACTAATTGTTTTGGAGCCATATCTTCTTGTACTAAAATTAAAGTATCAGCTGATTGTGTATGATCCATAGTTGCAAGTGTAGTAGATCCTATTGTTGTTGTTAAATAATCATTACCACTTGAGTTTATGTTAGTTACTAATTCTTTATCTTTAAAAATATAAATTCTATTATGTACAAACAAAAGCATATAACTTTGTGTTGTAGAAAATTCAAAAGGTACAAGTTTCATTCCATTTTGTGGATTAGCAGCACTTGGTACTTCAAATAAAAATTGTAAGCCAGGTCTCCTTTCTATACCACCCTGTGGTTGGATAAGTACATTACGAGCTTGATCTAATGCATTGTAATATTGATTGATGTCTATTCTTGATTTTAATAATGGATCTACCTCACCGGTAGTAAAGTTTGATTGTATAGTTACAGCTCTGCTCATCTAACATCTGTCAATGGGAAATCTACTATTGCATAA
>CEOC01040312.1_pt1 | contig 15639 bp, 11 predicted proteins | sample 356191 | NCBI WGS metagenome assembly CEOC01 (sample SAMEA2619952, study PRJEB7988) | marine metagenome | biome: marine biome (ENVO:00000447); feature: deep chlorophyll maximum layer (ENVO:xxxxxxxx); material: "saline water (ENVO:00002010), including plankton (ENVO:xxxxxxxx)" | depth 17 m
TATGCTTCTCTTTCTATATTATTTAAATGGTCATCTTCAAGAGTATTAGTAGTAGAAATATTTTCTAATCTATCTTCTAATTTTTGAATATGATGAATCATTTCATGTGCATATGATCTAGCTATATCTTTAGGATGTCTACCTTCAGTATATAAAACTATTGTCATGTTATTAGGATTATAATAAGCAGTTCTACCTAAAAATTCTTGAGCATTTTCTTTATCATTATGTTTAAATATTACTTTAGGTAAAGGTTGGATATTCATACCTTTTTTTAACATATGTTTTGTTAAATCCTTAATTTCTTGTTTATAATCTATATGATTAGAGTATGTAGCATTTTCATTTAGTGGTTCATATGCTGAGCCAAATGGTGCTGCTTTGCCTTTATGTTTAGATTGTGCCTTGGGGTCAATATTTTCCTTTTTTAAACGTTGGGTTTTTTTCTTAGACGCTTCTTTACGTTTTTTAATGTATTCAAAAGCAGAACGTAGTTTAGTTTTCTTTTTAGGATCTTTAGTTCTACTTAAAGCAGCTCTTACTCTTTGATGTATTAAATTAATAATCTGAGATTGGCGAGCATGAGATTTAGCTTTAAAAGATTTTTTATTTAAAGTATCTACTATATCTTGTCTTGTAGAAAATTTAACTTTAACTGTATCAGATGGATCTTCATCTGTGTATAGACGTCTACCTGATCCTTTAGGTTTTTTACCTGTGCCTTTTTTAGGGTCTGCTTCATTTATGTTACTCATGATTATACATATTATGTATTTCTTTTAGCAACAGTTTTAAATTCAGTAAATGATGGAGAATGTGTAGGATTTTCTAAATCAAATAATTTTTTAACTGTGTTAAATATATCTAAATTTTCTTCTTGGGTACGTTTAGATTCATACATTTCCCATCCTTTACCTTGCATTTTACCTTTAGCAGATTTACGTTTAGAGGATTTTAACCATAAAATACCATATCTATCTGCCTTTTTTCCAAAACATTCTTTATAACATTCACCATAAATAGCAGTTTGTAAATCATAGGTTGTTTGCAAATTATTAGATGTTTTAAAATCAATAATCCATAATTCATCATCTATTTCACAAACTAAATCACAAGTACCAGCTACTTTAAGCTTATCTGAAAATAAATGTACTTCTGTTTCTATTAAGGTAGGGTTATATTCTTCCCACCATTCAACAAATTTTAAAAACATTTGCCATATATTAGGGTCATACTGTGGGTGTCCAGTAGAATTTAAAAAATTTAATTCTTTTCCTTCTAAATATTCTTCAATCATTTCATGTACTTGTGTACCTTCTTCACCTGCTTTTTTAACAATATAATCAGCATTATATCCTACTTTTTTAAGCCAATCTTCAAAAAATTTACCTTTAGGATAATAACTTAAAACATAAGTAATAGAAGGATAATATTCACCATTTCTTTGATAGTATCTAGAATCAGGTAATGTTATTTGTTTAGCATCATCTGATATTTTTAGGATTCGGTTGTAAGATTTTTTTATGTTCATATAAGAGATAATTTTTTCTCCATAAAACTATATTCAGTTAATGGAGTAACGGTTTGTATTAGTTTAGTAAAATTTTTAAAACCTAATTCACTTGGGTCTTTTCCTTGCAGTTCTACAAGATAAACTTCTTTTCCTACGTTTAAAAGTTGTTCACAAAATTTTAAAGCTTGTTTTATAGCATCATTATCTAAAGCTATATAAATTTTTTCTACTTTAGATTCAACTAATTTTTTCATTAAATTAGGTTGTATGTTTTTACCAAATAGTGGTATAACATTACGTTTAATAGCCATAGCATCAAAAGGTCCTTCACATAATATAATAGGTAAATCCCAATTAATAAACAATTCAAACGGTATAACATCACGTGAAGCATCAGGATTACGGTATTTTATGTAAGGATTTTTTTCAAAAGATCTCGCGGTAAAATAATTTAATTTACCGTTGTTATCATATGAAGGTATAATAATCATATTTGAATATCGTCCATAGTCACAATATCCTATATTATATTTTAAAATATCTTGTGTTGTTATGTTTCTTTTTCTTAAATAAGAATAAGCATGTTTAGCTATAATATCATTTTTATTATTTGTAAACTTTTTAAATTCTTTAGGTAATTCTAATTGTTCAACCTTAATAGAGGTAAAATTTTCATCAGATACATTTTTTACTAATTTACCTAGTTGTTGATAATAATCAGATGATACTTTTAATTGCTTAAATAAACTTTTTATAGTTTTACCTTTTTTACCACATACCCAACATTGCCATAAATTAACTCCTTTTTTATTTTCAGTAAAGTTAACTTCTAATTTTGGTTTGTGGTGATTACAAAAAGGACAAGTATAAGCTTGATTACCTCTTGCAGTACGTTTTCCTCGACCTAAAACTTTATTTACTAGATTAACTAGTAGTTCATTTACCATACTTATAAGATATAAAACTTATCTTACAATTCAAAATCTTTTCTAAAAAATTTACCTAAAATGTTATCATTATAATACATTTCAGGTTCTTCTAAAACTCTATAAACAAATAAAACTTGTGTTTCATAATATGTTAATAATTTTTTTGTAGAGGCAAATTTTAATATTTCTTTAGTAAAATTTTCTTTAGGTTCTGATTTTAAGAGTTCATTTAAAGGTTTATTAGATCCCCAATAGGTTTTCCAGTCAGATTCTTTGGTTGCTATTTTATAACCTGGTTTACGGCCTACTATTCCCTCATATAAGGCTAAATCTTTTTTGGTTAATTTAACTTTGCGATTATGGAATAATACTTTTTTACCAATATAAGATTTATTAGTAGGTGTATGGGTTATTTTATAAATAAATCCAAAGGTTTTTTCAGGAAAATGAGAAAGATCCTCAATTTGTTTTTTATTGTATGTCCAGTTCATGATTTTATAAGTCTAAGTTAACAAGAATTGATGTGTCTGTAACTTGAGAAATTGGGAGGGGTTGGGCTAATTTTGCTACCGCAATTAACTCTTTAGCATTATTATACATTCCTACAGTGGTCACATATGGAGTAAAATATGAGCTTGTAGCAAAATTGTATAAAGTACCATCTAAAGAACTACCCGAAATAAGGGTTGGGTTTTGGGAAAAATTAAATTCATTTTGACGTAACGTACATTTATATTGTGATTCATGGATAATAGTTGCACTTGTAAATGAGCAAGTTATATTTAATCCATCATACATGTTTTCTAAATCATTAGCATTAACCCCCCACTCTTGTTGAGTTAATATCACCATGCCATGTTCATAAATTATATTACCTACATTAATACTAGCTGAAAGTAAATTACCATTATTATCATCAGTTATGGTAGCGTCTGTTTCCCAGCTTAAAGCATCATCATTACATTCTAAAATAAAAGATCCAGGTTTAATATACTCACCATATAAATTAGAAGGAATAGAAAAAACTAATATTTGTTGAGAAGGTCCTGTAGGGAAATATCTAGATTGGGTTAAAGTAGTAGATAAATAGTTATAATAATTTGGTGTAGAGGCAAGACCTGTTATAGTTCCATCAATATTAAAAGAAGCAGTGCTTACAGAAGAACCAGATGGGTTTTCTAAAAAATTAGAATAGTATAATGTTTTTATAGAGTCATATACTAATCTTTCGTATTGAGTTGTAATTAATCCTGTAGTGTGGGAACCAGAAACAAATGCTCGGTTTCGGCCTATAAATCTATCTATTGAAACATTAGAAGCGGTAAGTTCAGAATTACCTTTAAAAGTAAAAGATTTATTTACTTCAAATGGTGAAGTAACAATATCTGATGTTATAAAAGGTTTGTAAATACTCATTCATTTTAAAAATCTAATTTAACTCTAACTAAAGATTCTTTAGTAAAATCTTTTAATAAAGGTCTTGATAGTTTAGCTACAGCTAATAACTCATTTGAATTATTATACATTCCAATTGTTGTGACATATACTTGAGGTTGATTTATAAAATCTTCATATATAACTTCACCTGTTGATCCAGATATAAATGAAGGGTTTTCTGAATAGTTAAATTCACTATTTCGGGCTCTAACAAATACATAATCTGAAGTAACTGTTTCTTGGGAGTTAAGAGTAAAAGAAGAACCTAAATTAATAGACTCAAATAAACTTTTATTATTTAAACCAGGAGAATTAATTGAACGAGAAGGGTTAAGATTAATAGATTGGGATAAAGCATGAGGGTTTAAAATTATTGTTCCTAAATCTGGGAATACTAAACCATAAGAGCCTGATCCTGCTACATACCCACTTTCTGCTAGGCTACCTGCTGTTCCATTTGACCCAGATATTAATTGATAATATCTAGAACTTCCTAAAAATCTATTAACTAAAATATCTTTAGAATCATCTGTTAATTGTAAAATTTCTTGACCTCCTGACCCTGATAAAGTTAAATTTAAAGATCCAGGAAAAAGAGATTGTTTATATCTAGTTCTATCTACTGAAATTACCCAAAAATTATCTGAGGTAAGACTATTATTATCTGTTCCAAAGGTAAAACTAGCGTTTTCATCTTCTAAAATAAGAGATCTATATTGCCCATACATAGTTTTTGTAGGTGAATTATTAGGCACAATACTATTATATAATTCACTTCCTTTACCTAAAGCATCAGCATAAACTACTTCAAATTGTGATTCTTGATCTGCAGATGAGGTATTATAGATTTTTAAATAATAATCACCAGAAGAAGCTGCTGCTTGAGTAGAAGAGGTAAAAAATTGTGTTAATGTAGGAAGATTGTTTGACCATAAAGTAGAAGTAATAGAATCACTACTTACTACAAAATCTTGTGGGTCAAGAGATTTAAATGCCATTTTTTATAGTTTAAACGGTTGATGGGTTTATTTTAGTTATTGTTAAAGGTATAGTTAAACGAGCTCCACTATCTATACCTACAAAAGTTAATGTAGCAGATAATGAACTATTAGAACCAAATAGAGTATTTATAGTAGTTGCTCTTAAATTAATTTGAGTACCAAGTATTGTAGTTGAAACATCTGTTCCTAAAGTTGTTGTTGAAGTTGGCAACACATTGTTAGTTGATGTTTGTTGAGATATTCCTGTTCCTGTAAAAGTACTTAATAATCTAGCATCAGAAATTGTGCAAGAATAACCACTTGTTTCAAAAGATTGATCTGCGCCTAAGTAATTTAATGTTTGAGGTGTAATAGCTAATGAAGAACCTTGTTTTAAAGTAATAGCAGCATAACCTAAATCAAGAACAGGTAATTTAGCTGTTCCCCGAGGTAAAGTAGCTAATTTATATTTCATGATTTGAGTTTCAACTGGGAATGCTTCTAATAAAGGCATATTTTCAATTGCTTCCCCATAAAATGTAGATCCTGAAGGGTGTGTTGGGTTATATAGAGTATAGTCTATTTCATCATCTGCTAAAGCAAATTGTGTAATTTGAAAAGAACCATCATTTTTAGCTAATAATTCTCTACCTTTTCGGGTTAATATAGCGTCAACTGTTATGACTTGGTTATTTAAATATCCCATTTTTTATTTTTAAGTTATATATTATATTAATAAATATTACTAAAGCAAACCTTTTTGTGTAAGATCTGAAATATATTCGTCAATTGATTTATTTAGTTTGTCTGAGGCGTATTCAGGGGTAAGAATATATGGGCCTTGTGAGTTTAAAGGTTTAAATCCTTCAAATATCATTCTTGAAGCATCATCTGTGTATCTTCTAATAAGAAAATGATCAAGATTAAAAACATCTATGCTAGCACTTATAGGTAGATTTCTATTAAAATGGACTTCAATTGAACCTGTTGGTGAAACTCTTGATGCTGTTATTTCTTGGTATGGGTAAGTAAATACAGTTTCATTAGGTCCAAAAATAGGACCAACAGTATATGAAAAGTCTTCATTTCCTTCAAATCTAAATTCATCCCCATATTCTATTGACCAAGGGTAGGTTATAGGGTTAAATCCTGATTCAGGAATATCTATTTGTTTAGCATTAGAATCCCCATAAAGTGCACCTAATGATTCAGATACAGCATCAGAAGAAGTTATTACATATGGGTAATTTGTTTTATCATAATAACCCCATATAGCATTATTTCCTGCTAGGATAGGTAAAGTAGGTAATGGGGTTTGGGTAATAGAATAGTTTCCACCTTCTATTGAAAGTAATGGGGCAATGTTATTAGGTACGATTTCTGGGAGCATATCTGCAACGATCTCAAAAGATATTCTATCATTTACAGATAAAATAGAAGCAGGGACTTGAAAAGAAATATTATTTACTTGACCTGTGGTAACATTATCTGGGAAGATAATTATGGTATTAATTTCTTCTTGGTACACATCTATAGTATCGTCGTTTCTTTTTAAAATTACCCCAAGTTGGAATGTAGTAGCAAACACATATTCATTAGCATTTGGTTTGTGGAATTTAAGATTTAATTGGTTAATGTTAAAATTTAATGTAATATTTTCACTAAGAATCCCAGATGTAATTTCATAATAACCAAAAGTAGTAGGGATACCTGTAGCTGTTCCATTGATACCAATGAGAGAGTCATTAAATGGGCTGCTTTGGAGTATTAATCTATCTCTTTGGAATTGAGTATTTATTGTACCAATACTACCATTATTTTGATAATTAGCAGTTGCACTACCAGAAATAGCTTGTATATCTACTAATTGGATAGAAGAAGTCCATAAAGCACCTGGTTGTTTTCCTATTTGGGTATATAAAATAGGTTGTATAGTATTTCCACTCCTAATAATTTTTCTATATTCCCATTCAGGGTCTCCAAATCCTTCTGTTTTAGAACTAATTCTAAATCTTTCTCCTGTTTGAAAAGTTCCTCTTACTGTTTGTAAAGAATTTTCAGAAACATTAGGTATAACTACATCTCCATCTTCATCAATTAAATATCTAATACCAAAAGAAGAAGCATTCATTCTTTCAGGTGGCCACCCACCTTCCATGTCTCCATAAGCTACATAAACTTTATCACTTTCTACAGCGGGAAGTTTTCCATAAGTACCTATATCTCTGGAAGACCAAGTATTTAAAAATCTAGAAGTGGTTTTAGAGCCATTATATCTTATATTTGTATATGCTTTAGAAGAATAGTTAGAGTCTTGTACAGGAGCTTTAAGAGCACTACCTGATATTATTAAATCAAAATTAGAGGGGGTTAAAATGTTAGTTGTGTAATCTACATCTTGAAAAATAGTACTTAGTTTATAAGAATCAACATTATTAATTAATGAATTGAAATCACTATTATAAAAATTTGCATCTGTAATATAAGGTTCAACAATTATTGGGTAACAACTTGAAGTACTTATAGGTCTACTTTGGGTTATAAATAAAGATCCAGTACGAAAAGTAGCAGAAGATGCTCCTTTAGCTGTAAGATACAAACTATCTCCATTAAGAGCATAATATGTAGTACTCATTTGAATACTCCCAGGAGACGATATTGCTGAAGAGGTAATTGGTTGAAAACTAGATAACCCATTTTCAACTATTAATCTTGATATTGAAGCAGTTAATGCTCCAGTTCCACTAAATAAAAATGAAGCTGAAATATATAGAGGAGTATTTGGGGTATTTTCAAAAGTATAATCTCCACCAAAAGCATCAAAATAATTAATAGTATTACCTATTACTGTATCATATTCTGTAGCTGGGAGAAGTTGTCCTCCTGGGCTAAGCCCAAAAGAATGAGTAGTACTAGCGCTAATAGAATAGTTTAATGTTTGGTTAGGAAAAACTTGTTGGTTATCTGCATAAGGTACAAAAAATGATGGTTCTGTAAGTTGGTATAGATAATAGTTTTGTTGTTCATTTTGGATTTCTAAAGAATAAGGAATATAGGTATTGTAAAATGGTAAAAAAACAAAAACTTTATTTACATTTCCTAAAACTAAAGTATTATCTACTCCATTACAATCAACTTTAGCTATTTTTAAATATTTAGTTTTTCTAAAGAGAGCTAGAGTAGGAGTTTCATTAAAAAATAATATTTCTCCATCTTGAGGAGAAGTAACATTATTTAAAAATAAATCTTCAAAAATTAAACCTTCATTAAAAGCTGTTATTTGGGCACTTTGACTACCATAATAATGTACTTGGTTATAGCTAAAAGCTTTATTGTTTATAGGATATGGGGATTGTAAACTTTGGGTTGTAACTGTTAAATTAGAACCACTAAATATTCCATCATAAAATTCATCTTGATTAGAATAAGTTTTTACTGCAGATCCTGAAATAGTTAATATATTTTCATCCCAACTTTGGGTTAAAAAGTATTTATTATTTGGGCCTGTTCCTGATATTCCATAAGGGGAAGTATTTAGCCCATTAAATGTGTTAAATACTCCAGCGGCACCTCCAGAAATTTCAACCATATCAATTGATCCTGTATGGATTTGGTTTTCAAAAGATACTTGTGGTTGTGGGTATTTATTTCTTTCAAGTAAATGTTGTTTTATAACTACACCAGAAGCAAGACTTGTACGAGCAGGTACAAAATCTTTAATCATTTTAAATAATGAATTATCAAAAAATTTTATTAAACGTATAAAATCTTTTAAATTATAATTTTTAGTATATTTTTCAAAATAATCATCTCTTAAATTATCTAAATCAGGATATGAAGTAGCAGATGAAGATCTTTGTCTTGGATCACCAATGTATTCTCCAATATCAAAGAATCCAATTTGATTTATTATGTCTTCATTTATTTCATTTTGTGGTGAAAATGCTACTTCTAAATAGTTTATATTAGGAGTATAGCTTTGAGATATATTTGTTGTTTGAGATAAAGAAGTAAAAGAAGATAAAGTGTTACCCTCAGGGAGTGTATCATTTTCAATTCTAATTTTATCCCCAATTGTATTTTTTATACCTGCTATAGGTTGATCAAAAAATATAAATTCAGTATTAGGTAAAAATGTTGGGGTAACATTAAAATTAAAGTTACTAAATCCTTCTCCACTTCCACTAAAAGATTGAGTTGTTATCCATGAACCTGTTATTTTAGGATGGATAGAAAGAGAACTTGTATGTAATTCTCCTCCTAAAGAAGCTCTAAAAGTTAAATCACTAGGAGATGAGTTTGTAGTATTCCCTTCAATTGAATGAGGATTCATCGTATAATCCCTAAATACACTTTCAGTTATAGGTGGAGCGTAATATCTAATTTCTTGGTATGAACCTGAAAAAGGGAAGTAATTAGTTAAAATACTAGAAGAGGCTGGGAAGTAGCTTATTGAGTTTTTACGTCTCCAACCATCAATTGGGTTTGAGTGATTAATTATTGAAGAGGATATAAAACCAATTTTTGTATTATTATCACCTCCTTTATATAATTTATTAGCAGCTCTAAGTGTAAAATTTTTAGAAGTACTATCATCTCTACTTGCTGCTACAGACCACCAATCACCATCAAAAAACGGTAGATATATACTAGCTGAAATTGATGATGAATGTACTAAGTCAGGGTAAAAATCTAAATAAGCATACTCACAAAAAGGATCTTTAATTGATCCACTATATGAAGCACTATCATAAGCTGTACCTTCATATCTTAAAGTTATAGCAGTTTCTCCAAACCCACTTCCACTTACATGCCATAAACTTTGAGATCGGGGAATATTAGATGTAGGTAAACCATTAGTTTTAAACCTAAACATTATTTGGTTATTAATACCATTAGCTCCTCCTCCAAACGCTGGTGGGAAATGGTCATGGCAATCCCATGAAGAAGAAATAAAGTTGCTCCCTGTTGTTGAAAAAGCATAATTAAATTCTCTTTGCCAATGATCCCAATCATTTACATTAATTTTATCTTTACCCCCAAACTCATTTATTCTTAGTATAGTATCAGGAATACCATAAGAAGTTATAAGAGCACGCAGGCCAGGTAAAGTACCTTTAGTTTTAAGTAAATGTGGTATGTTATGATATATTCGTTTATATAACGACTTATTTACATCATCTAATGGTATACTATCATTAGAAGCAGATATTAAATTATTGACATATTCAAATCCTGTAGGGGTGGGTAATGATCCTGTTATGTTTGGGAAAGGAAACAAATTTCCATTAGGTGTTAACCCTAAAAATGCTGTGTATAAATCTTCATTAGAAAAATTATTTTGATATAGTTTAATACCAAAATCTTTAATAGCATCAGCTACTATATCTTTAGATATACCTTGATTTAAACGATTATCAGCATTATATTTTTGGGAAACATCTCTATAATAAATCCAAATATTATCAAAATGTTGAGCAATCATATCAATAAATAATTCATATTGAGAATTACTAGGATCACTTCTTAAATATTCAGGGATAGAATAATATAAACTATTAACATTTTTTTCATCAAATAAAGAAGCAGAAAGTATTATTCCTCCATAAAAAGGGGAATTAACATTTAAATTTCCTAACCAATTTTTAACCTCATTACTATCACTACTAGCTAGTTGATAAGGTTTAGTAAGTGTTGTTTTAGGCCAAGAAAAAGAACTACTACCATAGTATAAAAAACGATCATATCCATCAAAATTTTTAATGATGTTATTTATTTTACTTTCATATATTGCTTTACTACTTGAAGTATCGGTATCAGTAGTATTGCTTAATATGTTAAGAGAAGAAGAATATTCTTCAATAAGGTTAACTTTGTAAGAAAAATTTTCTAATCTAGTTTTAGCTGAGCTAAAATGGGTAAAATTGGAAAAATTAGTATAATCTATATTTACATTTAATTCTTTTGCTTGAAGTAAATTGTTAACTTGATCGTATGAACTAGTTAAAGTAGTTTGAATTAAATCTTGATATGATAAATTGTTTGTTGAATTATTAACTTGATCTCTTATATTTAAGTTAAAATTAGGGCCTTTTATTTTTACTGTTTCATCAATAATAAAAGGTTCACTTTCTATTTTAACACTATAAGCTATAGGGTCTGTTATTGGGGTAACAACCCAAAAATTAGAATTAATGTCAAACTCTTCAGGAAGAGGTTGATATAATTTTATAAAATTTCCATTTTCATTAGAAATTAAATTTACACCAATAATTTGTTTATTTTCTCCAAAATTTAAATAAAAATAAGGAAAACTACTATTATCAAAAGAATTTATTTCTCCTATAAAATTAGTGACTTCTTCATTATTTCCTAATGGGGATATAAATTCTAATTCTTTTCTATCCCCAGAAATTTCTTTAATAGATAAATTTGAATTAAAAGATCCTATTTTAGGAGTAAAAAAATTAAAATATGTTATATACTCTCCATCAAGTAATTCTCTATCTTCAATTTGTTTTTCTAAATCTACATAAATTGAAGAAATTACATTAGTTAAGGGTAATTGTCCTTCATTTAAAATGGAATAATCAGAAAAATTATAATTTTCAGATAGTATATTATTGTTAAGATCAAAAATATAAAATTCTATATTATTAGATCCTGAAAATGGTTGATTATTAGGTTGGGTAAAAGGTATATTGTTTGTATCAGAGCCAAAGTTTTGATATATATAAGGAGTAGAAGGAAGAGTAGAAATTTCTATAGCCATTATTATGATGTTGAGGATGATACTTGTAGATTAATAAATTGTGTTTGAGATTCAAGTAGTTCTTTTCTTAATCCAGCTATTTCATTCTGTAAAGCAATTATTTCATCTTGATTAGGATTAAAATCTATATATTCACTACTTTGTTGAATTAAATATTCATGAGAATCAACTTCCCCTTTTTCTGGGATAGAATAAAAGAGATCGTTATATAAAGTAAAAAATTCATCTACTGTGGGTTGGTTTTCAATTTGTTCAGATAAAGAGGTAATTCCTAATTCATTGAAAGAAGTGTCTATATTTTGGCTAAATTCATCTTTAGAAAAAGCTGTAGTGTTGTTTTGTAAAGGGATTTGCTTTTTCATTAATTTATAACTTTAAAATAGTAATTATCATCAAAAATTTTAGTTGAATTATTTAACACAGTTTTTATTAAAATTTTATAATATCTTTCAGGTTCTAAACCACTCATATAAACATCAAAATAGTTTCCTCTTTCATCAGAACTAATTTGGGTATATTGGTCATCAAAGTTAATGATAAATTCATTAGTATCCAAATCTTTTACCGCGTAATAAGAAGATGTTGGTAAATAATTTAAATCAGTAAACAATGAACTTGTTTTATATATTCTAGTTGGATATAAAGGACTTACATTTATATAAAATCTATTTATACTTTCTGGGGTAAAAATTCCAGGATTTTCAGATAAAGAGAGTTTAAGTTGTTCAGTTGTTACAATAGAAGAAGTAGAAGGAGAATATAAAGAGTAATCTCTCCATCTAAATTCTAATTGAGGTGGGTAAATAGTATTAGTATCAACACTATAATACTTAAATTGTGGTTGTACATATTGACTAGGGTTAAATTCAAAAGAATCTGCAAGTTTTACAATAAAACCATAATTTGGAATTGAACCACTATACCAATTATTTACTATATTATCTACTTTAGCTTCTAAATCTTTTGTATCTCTTACATTAAAAGATTGACTAATAACATTTGGGTTAGATGTTATTATGTTATCTATGTAGTTATCTAAAACATACCCTGCTAAAACATAAAGTAAATTATTAGATCCATTAAAAAACCAATTTCCTCCTCCTTGTGTACTATATAAAGGATTAAATGAACTAGTATAAGAAATTACCCCTTCAGTACCATCATAATCACCAGAAGGAGACCAAGAAGTAGATCCACTAAAATCAGTATACCCCCAAGAACATCCATTTTCTGTAATAGGATTATCTAAAGTTTGTCCTGTACCATTATCCCAAGATTGGGCTAAAGGGAGTATTTCTAAAAAAGTATTAGAAGTTATTCCTTGAATTTCAGAAATAAAATTTGTTAAGTAAACGCTGTATGTGCTTCCACTAATTTTGTTAGTTATAATATCATTAATTTCACTATTATCAAATTGTACTAAATATCGGGCTACATCAGGTAAACCATCTATTCCTAGTTTATTAGATGCTTCTAAAATAGCATCTATTCCTGTATTCATAGAAGGGTGAGAGGAATATAGGGTAGTATCTTGGGTTGGGAATATTTTATAAATAGCCATTTAAATAGTTTTATTATAAATATAATATTTACAAAGAAACCACTCTACCTTTAATATCTGTATTAGGGTATTTGATTTCAAAAATACTTGGATCTAAAGAAGGGTATATTACTTGATTTTGAGTAGCATTAACTATATCATAAGCATAAGGAGAATACCCTAAAGATTCTCCAGCTATATTTTTTATATTAATGTTTTTAACTGTTTGTACTCCTTTAATTTTATCTAATCTAACATAAATATCCCTTAATTGAATAGGTTGGTTAATTTGCCAATTATTAATATTAAAATACTCTTTTAAAGAATCTATACATTTTATTAATACTTCACTGTTATTATACTCAGGTAATACTATTAATTCAAAATCTATTCCTATGTTAATAATATATGCATCTCTTATTTCAATATTATCTCCAATCATACGATATTGAGATAAATAAGTTCTTAAATTTTGTTTTAAAGTATTATTAGCTACTGAAAGTTGGCTTTGGTTATTTTGGGATAATATATATAAACTTAAAGTTTCTATAGTTGAAATTTGTGAATCTGTTAATTGAGGTTTTTGGATAATAGCTTTAGTTATTGAACCAAAATCTGAAGGCATGCTTAGGGCTCTTATTAAATAATCGTCTGATGTTACTGATCTTTTTTGGGAAGCTATAAGTGATAAAGTGTTTTGTCTTATTTCTTCTAGAGTATCTCCTCCTTTTCCCCCTGTAGCTGCTTCTTCGTTAGTTGCTGTTAAAGAATCAAATACATAATTAGAGGTAGTAGTATTTAAAGTAGTAAGTTTAAATTTAGTATTAGATTTATCTAAGTTTGATAACTCATTAACAAATACATTAGAATTTACTCCTCCACCAGTTAAATATCTTACAGTTAAAGTTGTATTGGAAGGTGAAATACCATAAGTATTTGTGTATAAAAAGTTAGTAGGTGAATAAGCAGCTGTTAGTTTATCTTGTTTAAATGGTAAACCTAAACCTACATTATTAGGATTAGGAGTTATTTCTTCATCTATTGTTTCAGGTGTACCTACACCAAATTGTATTTGTAAATTGGATAAAGAGGTAAATCTAGTTGAAAACCTTCTAGCTACTTTTTTTAACCTTAATAAATAAGGAGTATCATCATTTTTATTAGGATTATTAACATTAGTGTTTTTTATAGTATCTAATACCATTTCTTGCCCTAAATTATCTACTTCATACCAAGTATTATCATCTGAGTCTTTTATATCTAATACTTTTATAATATTGTTATTAGGTAAATTAATTGTAGTAAAAGGTTGAGGTTCATTAAAAGTAAAAGTAGTAGTATTAATTTCAGCTGATATAGCGATTCTATTTTTCTTTAAAAGAAAATACTGGGGGTTTCCATCTGATACTTGGTATACAGAAACTTCAGTGGGGTCTTGTGGGTTTGATATGGAAAAATCACATTTATCTTGAATTAAAAAATTTATATTATTATTAGTAGAAATAGAAGTGTTTTCTTCAATTGTTAAACAATAATCTAAATCAGGTATATAAACACCATCTGAAAGTTTAGAGGGTACTTGTTGAAATAAAGATATATTAACTTGGGCTACACCTGTAGTTTTTGGTTTATAACCAAACATATAGGCTAATTCAAAAACATTATTAGTTTGTTGAGCATATTGAATAAATGTTTCTTGAAATTGATTATCAAGGTAAAAACTTAAAACATCACCAACATATGAAGCTTGCTCTATAAACATCATCCCAGGAGAAGTAGGGGAGAAATCATTATACGTGTTAGGAAAATAAGTTTTAGTATATTCAATTAAACGATTTCTAAAATCTGTAAAATCCCTGTTAATATATTTTATATCTTTATTTAATGCCATGTTTAAAAGTTAAAAGTTAAAGAACCTGTGTTGGGGGTACTAGAAATACTATATTTTAAATCTATTATCACATTATTATTTTCTTCTTGAGAAGGAGAATATATATTAAGTTGATTAATTTTAATAAAAGGAAAAACTGAAGAAATTTTATTTTGGATTTGTGATTTGATATCATTAAAGGTTAGATCATTTATTTCTTCAAATATAAAATTTCTTAACCCACCTCCAAATGTTGGGTTTAAAGGTCTTTCACCAGGGTTAGTTAAAAAGTAATTAATTAAATTGTTTTTTATAGCTTCTTGAGTGTTAAAAGTTAAATTAAAAGTTCCTGATCCTGTAAAAGGTAAATCTATCCCTAGTCCTATATTTGGATCTAAATCGTTAACATCTATAGTTTGGGGATTAAATGGCATTATTTAGTATTTAGAAGTCCCATTATTGTATCCATTTTAACCTCTCCATCACCTAAATTTCCATTTATTGGATCTACACCTCTTGGATTAAAAGAAGAAGCATCTTTACTTGTCATGCTTATAGCAGTTTCACCCATTATATCAGCATATTTTTGTTTAATATC
>CEOC01049049.1_pt1 | contig 15606 bp, 17 predicted proteins | sample 356191 | NCBI WGS metagenome assembly CEOC01 (sample SAMEA2619952, study PRJEB7988) | marine metagenome | biome: marine biome (ENVO:00000447); feature: deep chlorophyll maximum layer (ENVO:xxxxxxxx); material: "saline water (ENVO:00002010), including plankton (ENVO:xxxxxxxx)" | depth 17 m
GGTGAACTTAAAGAAAGAAATGCAAAAAAAGAAATGGTTGAAGCAAACTTAAGACTAGTAATTTCAATTGCCAAGAAATACACAAATAGAGGTTTACAATTTCTAGACCTAATACAAGAGGGAAATATTGGATTAATGAAAGCTGTTGATAAATTTGAATATAGGAGGGGTTATAAATTTTCAACATATGCTACATGGTGGATCCGTCAGGCAATTACAAGGTCTATTGCAGATCAAGCAAGAACAATTAGAATACCAGTGCATATGATTGAAACAATTAATAAACTCAATAGAATTCAGAGAAAACTGTTACAAGAAAATGGCAAAGAGGCAACTCCAGAAGAGTTGGCAGAACATATGGAAATGCCTGAGGATAAAGTTAGAAGAGTCCTAAAAATAGCAAAAGAACCAATATCAATGGAATCACCTGTTGGGGATGATGAAGATTCACATCTAGGAGATTTTATAGAAGATGAAAATGCTGAGAAACCATTAGATGAGACAATTAATACTGGTTTATCAGATTCTACTAGAGAAATTTTATCCAGTTTAACACCTAGGGAAGCCAAGGTGTTAAGAATGAGATTTGGTATTGATATGAATACAGACCATACTTTAGAGGAAGTTGGGAAACAATTTGATGTTACTAGAGAACGAATAAGACAAATAGAAGCTAAAGCTTTGAGGAAGCTTAGACATCCATCTAGAGCACATAACCTAAAAAGTTTTTTAGATAATGACTGATATTGCAATATTTGCTGCTGGATGCTTCTGGGGTGTAGAAGAAAAGTTTAGTTCAATTACTGGTGTAGTAGATACAGAAGTTGGTTATATTGGTGGGGATACAATAAAGCCAAGCTATGAAGAAGTATGTACTGGTACTACTAATCATGCTGAAGCCGTCAGAATATATTTTGATAAAGATCAGGTAAGTTTTGACATATTACTTGATGTTTTTTTTGAAATTCATAACCCAACAATGTTAAATAAACAAGGTCCTGATGTTGGAACGCAGTATAGATCTGCTATTTTTTATCAAGATGATTTTCAACGACTTTCAAGTGAAAATAAAATAAAAGAATTGAATAGAATAAAATTTAACAATAACATAGTCACTGCAATTGAAAAATGCAAAGAATTCTGGATTGCTGAAGAATATCATCAGAAATACTTAAAAAAAAAGAGGTTCAACATCTTTACTAAATAAAATTAGGGCCTGTAGCTCAGTTGGTTAGAGCAGTGCACTCATAATGCATTGGTCGGAGGTTCGAGTCCTCCCGGGCCCATATTTATTTTGTTGAAGTTCTGTTTGACAAATATATAAATATATAATAATATGCTTATATACCTCCTTCGTAGTAGAGCCAGTTTTATACTGGCTCTTTTACATTCAGACCTTGAAAACTGTACCTACTTTTATCTCAAAGGACTTTACATTGTCTTTTGAATTCACGCCAAATAACACAGAGATTGCTCTAATAGTATTACCATGAGATACAACTAGTATATTTCCAGAACTTGGCAACTCGCTGAGAAATGGTTCAACGCGCAAACTAACATCTTTAAGGCTCTCTCCATTAGGAGGACTAGTCTCCCACCCTCTCCTTGCAGCATAATATCTGTCCTCACCTTCTAAAGATTTAACTTCTTCTTTATTTTTAGCAGACCAGTCACCATAGCTTCTCTCTTTTAATCTTTCATCAATAATAATTTCTTGATCATCAATGAGGATTTTGGCTGTACTTAAAGCTCTTTTTAAAGGAGACGAATAGACTTGGTTAAACTTTATTCCATATAATTCTTCTTTTAGTTCATGAGCTATATGAATTCCATGTTGGGTCAACTCAGGGTCATGCCATCCAGTAAATAGTTTTTTTTTGTTATATTCCGATTGAGCATGCCGTACAAACCATATCTGTCTATCCATATTAATTTTTGTCCTCTTTTTTATTTTTTGTGTCAATAGTATCATGCATGATATCTGTTTTATTATATCGGTCTTTTATTATAAATTTTGAAAATAATATCCCTAATTCAAAAAGTAGCCATATGGGTATGGCTAATAAAGTCTGAGATATGACATCAGGTGGAGTTAGTAACATACCAATTATAAATGCTCCAACAATAACATAGGGCCTTTTTGTAGACAAACTCTTTGGTGTGCTGACATTTGTTAAAACAAGTATGACTGTAATAACTGGAACTTCAAATGCAAATCCAAATGCAAAAAAAAGAGTGATCACAAAGTCTAAGTATCTACTTATATCAGTCATTACAGAAATTCCTTCTGGAGCAATACTAATAAAAAAAGCAAAGATTAATGGAAATACAACAAAGTAAGCAAATGCTGCTCCAAGATAAAAAAGTAAACTACTAGATATCAATATAGGTAAAACTAATTTTTTTTCTTTGTCATACAGGCCTGGAGCAGTGAACATCCATAGATGATAAAGGAGGTAAGGAATTGAGATAAAAATCGAGAGGATCATTACTAGTTTGAATGGAATAAAGAATGGTGATGCAACATCAATTGCTATCATACTGCTTCCTGAAGGTAATCTTGAGATTAATGGTTCAGCAAGTTGATTATAAATAATGTCAGAAAAAGGGAATAAAATTAGGAAAAATACAAGGACACATAATAACGATTTAGATATTCTTGATTTAAGTTCTTTAAAATGAGGAACAAGAGATTTGTATCCTCCTATAATTTCCTCTTTAGAATCCATTATTTTTCATCATCCTTTTTTTTATCATTTATTTCTTTTTGAAGGAAATCTAATGATGATTTTTGATCATCCAAAATTTTATTGATTTGTTTTGTAGGCTCTTCAGCTTCTTGTTGAATAGAATCTTTTAGTTCGAAAAAATATCTTTGAAATTTACCAAACCATTTTCCAAGATAACCTGCAATAGTAGGCAATCTTTCAGGACCAACTACAAAAAGTAGCAGCATAAATATTAAAAAGAGTTCCCAGAAACCTATATCAAACATTAGTTGTTATTTATCTTCTTTAGTCGAATTTTTATTCACAACAGTTTTATTTGATGTATCGTCTTCTTTTGAAGATTTTTTAAAACTTTTAATTGCAGAACCTAAATCAGCTCCAACATTTCTAAGTTTTTTTGTTCCAAATAAAACAATTACAATGATTAATATAAGTAATATTGACCATGGTGATATACCGCTTAGCATATTAATACCTCATTTTTTTCTTAATCTTTTCTCATCTATCCCAGATAAGCCAAATCGTCTTTCAAGTTCTTTTAGGATATCACTGGATGATATATCATTCAAAGACAAAGATACTAATGTATGAAACCATAAATCTGTAGCTTCATGAATCATATGTTTTCGGTCATTATTCGACGTTGACTCTATATACTCATTACATTCTTCTATGATTTTATTATTAATAGCTTCATTGCCCTTACTATAAAGACTAGAGACATAAGACTTACTTGAATCTTCTTTCTTCCTTTCTCGTAAAACAATGTCTAACTGCTCTAGTATGTTTATCTTATTACTCTTCATGAATATAGAGTAACATAAATACTTAATCTCGCACTAAAACTCCATTATTTTTAAGATAATCTTTTACGTCTTTAATTGAGTGAATTGAGTAGTGGAAGATACTTGCAGCTAATACTGCATCTGCCTTACCAATTGAGATTGCATCTTTTAGATGTTCCAGTGTGCCAGCGCCACCAGATGCTATGATGGGTATAGAAATTGTATTTGATACTATATTTAATAGTTCTAGATCAAAGCCACTTTTGGTGCCATCCTTATCCATACTAGTTAGTAAAATCTCCCCCGCGCCTCTCTGATATAGTTCATCAGCCCATTTTACAACATCCAATCCAGTAGATTTTCTGCCACCATGAGTAAACACCTCCCACGATAGTTTAGAGGTCTCCTTAGCATCTATGGCAGCCACAATACATTGTCTTCCAATTTTATCTGTAACTTTATTAATTAGTTCAGGAGTCTTAACTGCAGCACTATTTATAGCGACTTTATCAGCTCCCGCCTGAAGTAAAGTTAATACATCGCTATAAGTTGATACTCCTCCGCCGACGGTAAGTGGAATAAAAACTTCAGAGGCAACTTTTTCTACTATATCAACTATGGTTTTTCTCTTCTGATGAGTTGCTGTTATATCTAGGAAAGCAATTTCATCTGCACCTTCATTATCATATCTTTTAGCAACTTCTACTGGATCACCTGCATCGATTATATTAATAAAGTTTGTGCCTTTCACGACTCTACCATTATCAACATCTAAACATGGGATTATTCGTTTATATAATGACATTCAATTTCCTATAACATTAAATACTTCAGATAAATTAATTCTATTTTCATATAATGCTTTCCCAATAATTACTCCTGATATTCCATGTTTGCATATTTCACTCAAATTCTTAATATCATCAATAGAAGTAACCCCGCCTGAAGCAATGATTGGTATATTAGTAATCTTAAGAAGTTTATTTAGCTCATCAAAATTCATTCCATTGAGCATTCCATCTTTATCAACATCCGTATATACAATTTCAGTTATATCATTGTCTTCTAAAATTTTCAGATAGTCTTCGATTGTATAGTTAGACTCTGATTCCCATCCATGGACAGCTAATTTCATATTTTTTACTGCTAAGTCAATGATAATTTTATTTTTAAAATTTAATGGAATAGTTTTTAAAAAAGATGGGTCTGATAGTGCTTTTGTGCCTATTATTACTTTATCAATACCTATATCAATATACTTTTTGATAATCGAGTTACTCCTAATACCACCTCCAACTTGTATAAAAATATCCTTATATGCTGCTCTAATCTTTTGTATAATATCAAAATTAGAGGTTTCGCCGTCTTTAGCTCCATCTAGATCAACAATGTGAATGCTAGTTGCTCCTTTATCTAACCATGATTGAGCCACAACCAGTGGGTTATCAGAATAATGAGTAACTTTTGAATAATCACCTTTAGCTAATCTGACACATTTGCCATCTTTTATGTCTATAGCAGGTAATACTCTCATTATATAATACCATCCCAGTTTACAAAGTTTTCAAGCAGTTTTAGACCAGAGTTTGAGCTTTTTTCTGGATGAAACTGAACTGCTACCAAATTATCTTTTGAAACGGCTGATGTAAAATTAATTCCATATTCTGTGGTAGATAGAATCTCATTTTTTTTAAGTGGTTGAACAACATAACTATGTACAAAATAAAAAAAAGAGTCATCTGATATTTTTTCCCATAAAGGATGTTTTTGATTTTGATTAACTTTATTCCATCCCATGTGTGGAATTTTAAATGAATCATTTATTTTATTCTTTAGCTCTGTTACTGATCCATCAATGATTCCAAGACAGTTGGTTCCATCATTTTCTTCACTTTTTGACATTAGTACTTGGAGGCCCATACATATTCCAAGAAATGGTTTCTGCCTAATTATATTTTTCAAATCATCTATATCTAAATATTTCTTAATATTATTCATGCACTCAGATGCTGCGCCCTGGCCAGGAAAAACAATATGTGAGCATTTTTTTATATCCTTTAGGGAACTAGAAACTCTTACAGTTGAGTTTTTATCAATAACTTTCAAGATCGACTTATGTACACTATGTATGTTTCCCATTCCATAGTCGATAATAACAACTTCTGCCATTAGATCATTTCTTTGGTAGATGGAAGTCTGTCGCCTTGTCTAGGATCAATAGATACGGCCATTTTCAGAGCTTTACCAAAAGCCTTGAAGATAGTTTCTGCTATATGATGTGAATTGCATCCACGAATATTATCAATATGTATAGTTGCTTTTGCATGATTTGCGAAACCATGAAAAAATTCCTGCAACAAATCAACATCAAAATCACCAACCCTAGATCTAGGATAAGTTGCATTATATTCTACGCCAGGTCTGCCAGAAAAATCTAGAACGACTCTAGAAAGAGATTCATCTAGTGGCACATAACAAGAACCAAATCTAGTAATTCCACTTTTATCACCTAAAGCTTTATCAAAAGCTTGTCCAAGGACGATACCTATATCCTCGACAGTATGATGAGCATCAATCTCAAGATCACCTTGAGCATTAATTTTTAAATCAAACATTCCATGCCTAGATACTTGTTCAAGCATATGTTCTAAAAATGGTAGGCCAGCAGATAAAGTGGATATTCCACTCCCATCGAGGTTTATCTCTGCTTTTATTTGAGTTTCTTTAGTATTTCTCTCTATTTTAGCTGTACGATTTTTCATAAGATATCTATAACATATTATAATGCTTTAAGCCATTTCTTTACGGACTCAATTAATATATAGGTCTGATCTTTATAGTTATGATCTGCATCATTGACCTCAAGAGTATTTAAATATTTGTCTTGAGTGGAAGAGTATTGAACGATAAGAACATCAGCGAATTGTTTTACAGAATTATGGTCATACTGAGCATAAATATTTAAAACAGGTATCTTATAGCTAGATAAATTAATATCCGTCTTCATTACCTGATCTTTATCAACAGCTCCAGCCCCTAATAGGATAATTCCTGAGATATTTCCTATTCCTATGTTATCAATAAATGATAAAAGCATATGCGCACCGCAGCTGTGTGCAATAATAATATTTTTCTTAGAATTAATATAATTTAAGGCAGATTCAATTCTCGTATCAGAAAATTTAAATATTTTGAAATAGTCATTATAACTCTTACCTTTTTCGAGAACTGGTAACTGTAATGAAAAGACGTTGTAACCTACGTTTATTAAATCCACTCTTAGCGGGTCAATTATATTTGGTTCACTAGGATGAAGGCCCCGACCATGAAGAAGCAATATTGATGTATCTGAAGAACTATCTGTAGCCAACAGATTAAACTTATGTTCCAACTTACTACTTAGTTCTACTATATCAGAATCAAATATATAGCTTGTTATTTGATTATGTATATTTTTTTCTCTAGTGTAATCAGGATAGCTACCAGCATCTGCAACAATTGAATTAAACAATATTATGGTTAAAGAGAAAAATAGTTTACGAAATAAGTTTTTCATGATTATTAAATATGTGTAATATTTTCTCAGATATACCTGGTTCTAACAAAGAATGACCAGCATCATTAATAATATTTAATCTAGAATTTGGATAAGATGAGTGTAAGTCATATGCTTGTTTAAAAGGACAAACAATATCATATCTGCCATGGACAATTTCACATCTAATATTTCTGATCTTGTTAATGTTTTTAATAATTTCATTCTCCTCAATAAAACAATTATTCTGAAAAAAATGGGTCTCAATTTTAGCTAAAGATATTGAGCATTGATCAAATTGATCTACAACAGTTTTTGATGGATATAATGTCGAACACTGGCCTTCCCAAATAGCCCATCTCTTGCACAACTCTTTACTTAAGTTCTCGTCTTCCCCATGAATTCTCTTATGGAAAGCTCCTAGTATGTCTGATCTCTCATCAGATGGAATATCATTTATAAAATCCAGCCAAAAATCAGGATAAATCGAATCAGCTCCTTTCTGATAAAACCATTTAATATCATCGGAACGACATAAAAAAATACCTCTAAGAACTAAAGAATGAACATATGACGGATATCTTTCACTAAATAATAAAGCTAGAGTAGATCCCCATGATCCTCCATAGAGGATCGATTTTTTAATATTAAGAGTGTCTAAGATAGTTTTAATGTCTTCTACCAGATAGCTAGATGTATTTTTATTAACAGATCCATATGGTGTTGATTTTCCAGATCCTCTCTGATCAAACATGATAATTCTATAAATAGAGGGATCAAAAAAACGTCTATATATAGAGCTTGTCCCAGCACCTGGGCCACCATGTAAAAAAGTAACAGGAACTCCATTTAGATTTCCCGATTGCTCTATATAAATCTGATGATCGTCACCAACAGACAAGAATTGTATGTCATACGGTTCTATATCTGGATATAATTTCATTTGTTTATTATAGAGAATATTTCCTAATATGACATCAAATCAATTTTGACACTAATTATTTAGAATATGGATAATCTTGTCCTTTGGGCCTAGTTTGGAATAATCGTAAGCTCCACATATATTGACTAATATCACGAGATATTAATTTCTCTAGTGTTTTATTTATCATAGCAGCATCATTTATTGGATCACTAGTTGGAAAAGATTTTAAAGGTTTGTCAACATATGTTACATATTTTCTAGATATAGGACAGTAAAAATTGATACAAGGTATTACTGAAGCATTAGATAACTCAGCAATTTTTCTAATTGATACCAGTGTAGACTTTTTCTCATCAAAAAAGTCTGCAAATTCAGAATTTTTAGTACCTAAATCCTCATCAGCAATATAGTAAAATACGACAGGTGACTTTAAAGCTTTAATAATTTTTTTGAACGAAAAATCTTCCCTTGGATAAACAATTACATTATCAGTTTTTTTGCTTCTTGATTTTCCTATAAACCAATTTAAAAGTTTATTTCGAAATGGTTTATACATGCTTATTATTGGATACCTGGAGATAGACCTGCCTCCAAAATCTAAAGATACAGTATGAGATGTAAGCAATATAACGCCTCGGCCTTTAGATAACTCATTATCTATATACTTACTATTAATAACATCACAACTTTTCTGCAAAGATTCGTCTGATCTCCACCACAGTGATGGTATATCAATTATTGCTTTTCCTAAATTTTGAAAATAACGGTCATGAATTCTTTTACGCTCAACTGAAGACATAGTTTTGAAGCATAAAGACAAATTAGTCATTACGATATTACTTCTTTTTGGATTGGATATTCTTATAAATGCGCCTAGAGAGGAACCGATAAAGAATCTAATACTCTTAGGCATATAAATCAAAATATATGAAAGAGATATAAGAATCCAGGAAAACCAATATTGTGGTAATAAATAATTTAATGAAAAGCTCTCTCCAATTTTTTGGTCAGCATTAAGGGGGTTTTTATTTGACAGAAAAGGCTTTGACTTATTATCCATAACTAAAATTAAAATTTCCAGAAATAAGGCGTCATAACTATTAATAAAGTAAATATTTCCAGTCTTCCTAATATCATAGAAAACGATAAAACAGATTTAGAGAATGTATTTAAACTACTATAGTTATTTAATGCATCTCCAAGAGCAGGTCCTAGATTATTAATGCAGGAAGCAACAGTTGAAAAAGACGTGGTCATATCTAAACCAGATAATAATAAGAGAAAAGATAAAAATAGATAAGAAATTATATAAAATATAAAAAAGTTATATAAGGGCCCAGAGAGATCATCATTAATTGGAGTTTTATTAACTCTAATTGGTACCTCAGCAGTTGGATGTAATATCTTTAACAATTCTCTCTTTAATAGTTTAAATAATAATAAGACTCTGATAACTTTTAGGCCCCCACCAGTAGATCCTGCACAAGCTCCTATAAAGCTGGCTAGTATTAAAGTTGTTACTAAAAAAGGCGGCCAAGTTTCAAAAGAGGTATTGGTGAAGCCTGAGGTTGTCACAAAAGATATAGTTTGAAATAAAATATCATGGAAAAGAATATTTGAATCATCAGTAGCTATGATGAATAAAGAAAATGCAAACAATAGACCAAATATAATTGATAAATAAGTCACAAATTCAGAATCCCTTAAATAGCAAAATAATGACTTTGATGATAAAGACATATAATGAAGAATAAAATTCACTGCCGATACAAACATGAAGAATATGCAAATAAATTCAACAAAAAAACTATCATAATAACCAATACTTAAATCATGAGTAGAAAACCCACCAATAGCAATTGTTGAAAAACTATGTGCAACTGCATCAAATGGCGTCATGCCTGCAAGATAATATAAAACTGCGCAGGTAATGGTGAGCCCGAGGTATATAGCCCATAGGCTTTGAGCTGTTTCTGCAATCCTAGGAGAAATCTTGTTGTCTTTTATTGGTCCAGTTGACTCTGCTTTATACAGTTGCATACCGCCAACTCCTAACATAGGCAGGACAGCAAGGGCTAGTATTACGATACCCATGCCACCAAACCATTGTAACTCTTGACGATAAATAAGGATTGATGGTGAAAGTGAATCAAGATTAGTGATAACAGTTGCTCCAGTAGTTGTCCAGCCAGATACAGACTCAAAAAAAGCATCTATGAATGACAAAGAGAGCTGTTTATCTAACATGAACGGTATAGATCCAACTAAACTCAACACTAACCAAAAAAGAACTACTATTAGGAAACCTTCTTTAACCCGTATGTCACTCTTGGCAGAACTATTTGGCAAATATAATAGGGCCCCTAAAGTCGCAATAATCATAAGAGAATAAATAAATGTGAAATGATTCCCATCTGCATAAAATAATGAAACTGATATAGGTATCACTAGAGTTAGACTAAAAAACAATAGCATAATACCAACAATTTTTTGCATTATTGAATCATTCATTTATTAAAAGAATCCTACACTAACTTGGAACATTTTTTCTATTTTAGAAATATCTTTCTTTTGAAGAACAAATATTATTACATGGTCATTTGTTTCGATCACTAATTCATCATTTGCAAGTAATACTTCTTCACCTCTAACTATCGCACCAATAATGATAGTCCCTGGTAAATTTAGATCTGATATACTTTTCCCAACTAATTTGGATGTTTTAGAGTCTCCATGGACAATGATTTCCATAGCTTCAGCCTCACCAGCTCTTAATTGATGGACATTTACGATATCACTGGTTCTAACAGAAGCCAGCAATGATCCGATAGTTACATCTTCTGGCGATACTACTATATCAATCTCCTTAGAAACTAAATTTCGATATGATGATTTATTTACGATTGCAATTGTTTTTTTTGCTCCCATATCTTTGGCTAGTTTAGCAGAGAGGATATTCATTTGATCATTGTTAGTCACAGCACAGAAATAATCAACATCAGATATGTTTTCATTATTTAATAGAGATTCATCAGCTATATCATTATTTAGAACAACTGTTGACGAAAGATTTTGTGATGCAATCCTGGCAACATGCTTATCTTTTTCGATTAATTTTAGATTATAAATATCTTCTAATTTTTTCGCTAAAGCTGATCCTACCCTTCCGCCTCCAGCTATCATCACATTATGTGGTTTGTCTGTGGCTTTTCTGAGTTCACTCATGAAACGCATATTTTTTTCCGTTGCAAGAAAAAAAACATCATCATCAGGTAGTATTAAGGTATCGCCGTTTGGTACGATATTTTTATTATTCCTATATATTGCAATAACTTTAACATCGACATTAGGCATGTGATTTTTGAACTCTGATAATTTTTTCCCAGATAATGGGCCATCCGGCAATACAGTTGCCGCAACAACCTGTACTAATCCAGATGCAAATTGAAAAGCTTGGAAAGCGCCTGGATGATCTAAAATATTCTTAACATAATCTGTCAGTAAAATATTAGGGCTAATTACTTCGCTTATAGAAAAAAAAGATTTATCAAAATTATCCTCATCCCTTAGATATTCATTTGCTCTCAATCTAGCGATTCTTTTGGGTACATTAAATAGTGATTTAGCAATATGACACGCAGCCATATTAACCTCATCACTACCTGTAACAGCTATAACCATGTCTGAATTTTCTGCATCTGCTAGTTTTTGTACTGACGGGTAGGATGCAAGACCATGGATTGTCTTGATATCCATTTTTTCTTTTAATGCTGTAAGTACATCCTTATCGTAATCGACCAATGTTATATCATTACCATCATCGGAGAGTATTTTAGCTACGGAAGAGCCGACCTGACCACCGCCAAAGACTATGATTTTTTTCATTTCTTTATATGGGTTATTTTCAAGATTTTATTTTACACTAAATTAAACATTTTTAAGTATTTATTTAACAGAATCATTCTTTATTTTCATTGAAAAAACACTATTTGAGTTATAAAAGTCTCGACAAGTTATAATATTCTTGCCTGGTAACTGCAATTTATCAATCTGTATAACTCCATTTTTTGCCTTGACTTCAAATTGATCATGATTGAAATTTAGTACTTTTCCATTACTTTCAGATGAAACATCTTTATGATATTTAGCTTTAATAATTTTAAACCTTACACCAAATATTTCAGCCTCAACTCCAGGCCAACCTGCAAAAGCTTTAATCTTAGATATTATTATTTCAGCATCTTCATCCCAGTTAATATATGACTCTGCTTTTGATAATTTTTTAGCATATGTTGCTACACTATCATCTTGTGAGATAAAATTAGAATCTAAAATTACTTTTTCAAAAACATCTTCAATATTTTTTACTGCTAAAGCTGTCAATGATTCTTGGAGTGATAATGAGTCATCAGAATCAGAAATTTCATACTCATATGTAGATATAATTTTTCCTGTATCAAGGTTTTCATCAATTCTAAAAAAGGTAATTCCAGTGGTCTTATCATTATTTAGTAATGCTCTTTGTATTGGTGCAGCACCCCTCCATTTTGGTAAAAGAGAACAGTGAATGTTAATTACTCCATATTTAGGAACTCCTATAAGTTCTTTTGGCAAGATTTTACCATATGCATATATTATAAAAATATCTGATTCAAAATTTTTTAGTGTTTGTAAAAATTTAGGATCTGATAAATTATTCGGATAATAAGTCTGTATATTATGTTGCTCACTAAATATACCTACTGGAGTTTTAACATCTTTCTTTTTTTTAGTAGTTTTAATATCTTGTGTGACAACAGCTTTAACTGAGTGTTTGCTGCTAACTAAATAACCTAAAACATTTGATGAGTATGATGGGCTACCAAAGAAAATAATATTCAATATATATACCTAGAATTATATGTTGTATGGTACATCTTTTCTGGCAGGTACCGAACCACTTGCTAGTGTTTTTTTAATTTTTTTTGCAATTCTATCTCTTTTTAAATTTGATATGTAATCGACAAAAAGTTTTCCATCCAGATGATCTATCTCATGCTGTATACAGACAGCTAGTAAACCTTCAGCATTTTTATTAATAGTATTACCATCTATATCATTGTAAGTAACACTTATATCATTATATCTTTCAACTTTTTCATAAAAACCAGGCACGGACAAACATCCCTCTTCGAAGATAATTTTTTCCTTTCTATCATTTATTATTGGATTTACTAAAATTATTGGTTCATTTCTACTCTCACTTATATCAATAACTATTAATCTAATGGGAAGATTGACTTGAACAGCGGCTAACCCTATACCTTTTGCAGCGTACATGGTTTCAAGCATATCATCAGATATCTTTTTAAGATTATCGTCAAAAGTATTAATTTTCTCGCCTTTTTGACGTAGTTTATTGTCTGGGTAATGTAATATATTTAATAAAGCCATAACTAAAAATAATAAAAAGTCTTGTCATCATATCTATTTTAATAGTATAAAGTAAAAAAATATATATTTATAAGCGTAAGATAAGAAAATGAAAAATTTACTAATAGTTGAGTCACCTACTAAAGTTAAGTCAATAGAAAAGTTTCTAGGCAAAGACTATAAGGTTTTGGCATCTGTCGGGCATGTTAGAGATTTAATGTCTAGCTCAAGGAAAGGTATAGATGTAGAAAACAACTATGAACCAGTATGGAGAGTATCAAAAGATAAAAAAGATATTATTAATGAAATTAAGAAATATTCTAAAGATGCTGATACTGTATACTTTGCTACTGACCCAGATAGAGAAGGCGAGGCAATATCAAAGCATATATATGATATTTTGGACAAAGCAAAGCTATTAAAAGGCAAAAATACCTATAGAGTTGCTTTTAATGAAATTACAGAAAATGCTGTTTTAAATGCTCTTAAAAATCCGAGGGAAATCTCCACAGATCTGTGGAATGCATATGTAACTAGAAGAACGCTCGACTACTTGATGGGATATGATATTTCGGAATTCTTATGGAAGAAAGTAAGTAGATTAGCGAGAGGCGGAAGAGTTCAAAGTCCTGCTCTTAGACTAATAGTTGAAAAAGAAATAGAAATTAGTAACTTCAAACCAGTAGAATTTTGGATAGGTTCTATTCTAGCCTGCAACAATAAAGATTGCATAGATCTAGATCTTATTTCCATAGATGGCGAAAAAATAAAAAAAGGTAATATAACAATTATCAAAGATGATAGCGAGGCATCAGCAATAAAGAAAGATTTGGACCAACACAAAAAAATTAAAATCGACGACATTAAAACATCAGATAGGAAATTAAAACCAAGACCACCTTTTACAACGGCATCTCTCCAGCAGGCAGCTTATTCAACCCTTGGTTTTTCAGTTAAGATGACATCTAGCATTGCTCAAAGATTATATCAAGGCGTGACCTTGGGTGCTGATGAAACAGTTGGTCTAATATCATATATGAGAACTGATTCAACAAATTTATCAAAGGACTGTCTAGATGATATTAATAAATATCTGAGTGAAAAACATCCAAAATACAAATCTGAAGAGACAAGAGTATATTCAAAAAAAGTTAAAAATGCCCAAGAAGCTCACGAAGCCATTAGACCAACTTCAATAAGCAATACACCGGAAAAAATTAAAAAATATCTAGAGGATGCTGAATATAAACTATATAACTTAATCTGGAAAAGGACTGTCGCATCACAAATGATTGATGCAACTTATCAACAAGTTGGAATTAATTTTTTATTAGCTAATAAGTATCAATTCAAATATAGCGGATCATTTCTCAAGCATAATGGGTTCAAAGAAATATACGATCTATCTGAGAATGATGAAAAAGAAAAGCTAAATAAGAGAATTTTACAAGATCTAAAAAAAGGTGATGAATTATCAATCAAAGAAATTAGTATGGAGCAGAAATTTACGCAACCTCCGGCAAGATATAATCAAGCTAGTTTGATACAAGCACTAGAAGAATTAGGTATAGGGAGACCATCCACCTATGTAACCATTATTTCTAAAATACTAGAGAGTAATTATGTTGATCCCGATGCTAGCAATTTTCAGCCTACAGCTTTAGCAAAAGTCGTCTGTGATACTTTGACTAAGCACTTCAGCAATGACCTGGTAGATTTTGAATTTACAGCAAGATTAGAAGAAAATCTCGATCTTATAGCAAATGGAGAAAAAGACTCTATGGTTTGCATCAAAGATACATATGAGCCTTTCAGAGAAAACTTAGAAGATAAGCTAACAACAGTCGATATCTCGGAAACTAGGGAGTTAAAAGATTTAGGGGTTCATCCTGATACAGGTCGTCCTGTTACCGTTAGGCTAACTAAATATGGACCGACGATTCAAATGGGTACGAGAGAAGACGAAGAAAAACCTAAGTGGGCAGCGTTAACATATGAACAGAAAAAAAATATTGACTCAATCACTATGGATGATGCGATTAGACTATTTGCGCTCCCTGAAAAAATAGGAACACATAAACAAGAAGATATATTTATTAATATTGGACCATTTGGCCCTTACTTGAAATGGGGCAAAACAAATGTATCTGTAAGAGGACAAGATATTTTTGCCATAGAGGAAGCTGAAGCTATTGAACTCATAAAAGAAAAATTAGAAAT
>CEOC01046805.1_pt1 | contig 15568 bp, 7 predicted proteins | sample 356191 | NCBI WGS metagenome assembly CEOC01 (sample SAMEA2619952, study PRJEB7988) | marine metagenome | biome: marine biome (ENVO:00000447); feature: deep chlorophyll maximum layer (ENVO:xxxxxxxx); material: "saline water (ENVO:00002010), including plankton (ENVO:xxxxxxxx)" | depth 17 m
AGCAGTTCTTCTCCATTCAAGTGCAGGCAGTTGTGATACTAATCCACCATACAAATCAGGCGGTAACTGGAACTGGTACACTGTCGTCGGAAACAGGTAGATCCTTTCTGGTGAGTTTTCCATAGTCAAGGTGGGTAGAGGGGTCACCGTAAGCACGGTTGAAGGCATCGCATACTTGCTTGAGCGATGGGTCTTCCTTAGGAACAGGTTTCGCACCTTGCTTGCGCAACTGCTGCCACGTGTAGACAGCACCGTGCGGACGCTGAGCGTGATAGAACGCTTCGAGTGCAGCAGCATCCTTGACAGACAATGTGGAGCGGTCAGGGAGAGAACCTTGTGTCACTGGTGAATTGCGAATACAAGTATTATACAAGAAAAAACCCCCTGTGTGTAGGGGGTGTGACACTTCACTGACTGTCTGCTAGCAACAGTTTTTCCATAATGCATTCACCATAGAATAGTTGCTTCTCACGGAATACCTCACGCTTCTGCATATCGGTACTATTATTGAACTTCATTGCTACCATCTGTTCTGCAAACATACGCTTATATGTGTGCAACATTTCTTTTAGATAACCACGCTCTTCCAAAGTGAGAGTAATGTCACGTGGAGAGGAGAGAGTAGCGAAAGCTTCTGAAGTGTCAGCGGGAAGAGAATGTGCACCCATAGTGTTTGGAGAACTATGGGTATATTATAACACCAGCGTCAAGATTGTTTGTATGCTTGCAGATCTTTTGACAAAACGTTAAATGTTCCTTCATTAGAAACATCAGGCACGTTGGTGCCACCATATGATGTCCAAGATCCATTAGCACTGGCACCACCGAAGAAGAATCGTGTGCCATCATAGTATGATGCCTGACTGAACTGATCAAACTCCGCAGAGAAGATTGCCTTACCTGTGATAGACAGAGAGAAGTCAGAATCATCATAGGTGATGAACTGTGTGCCTACCTCTTGTGCAATGCTGCTCTTCTTAGAGAAGTCAAATGGTAACTTAACAGTCAACAGTTGACGATCGTTAGGTGTACCAATATGTGCACAGGTCATCGAACTCATCACTGTACCATAGTTAGGACCTAATGCCACAATACCAGATGGTTGTGTGATACCAGAGGTGCTAATCTTGCAAGAGCGCAAGATGTTTGCTCCTTCAGGTTGATCACCACTGTAACTACCTGAATATGTCTTGACATAGTTGGCAGTACCAATTTCAAGGAGATACGTATCTAACTGTGTAAACTGGTTAGTAATAGAACAGGAGACAAATAGTCTATCTTCATAGGTACCTTTATTATAGATGCTATACATTGCTTCCTGATGATCAGGGTTCATAGCACTGACTCTGTGATCAGTTCTAGCACCACCAGTGACACCTGTATAGTTCTGAATACCAGCAGTTTCAGCGTGACCCCAACGAACATCAGTGACAGTATCAGCACCACTGCTGTTATTAACAACAAATGCAGTGAAACCTAATGGTTTTCCATTATGAACCTTGACATCATTGTCTGCTCTCAATGTAGCAGAGATAACAACACCGTTAGTCTTACCTGCCTGGGTTTCTTTACCACCAACAGCGATCTTCAGACCAAAGATACCATTATTAGTTTCACGTTGGTAAGCATCAACACCCTTACAGAATGCCACAGTTGACAGTTGTAAGTCATCACCGATAATGTATGCCCAGTTATCAGCAGCACCAGTATTACGTGTACTACCGTTGTATCTAACTACACCGTACATACCACGTGTGGTATTACCTGTGGTGTCATATGTGTTGCCAGCGTATGCAACATACAATCTACCACCATCAGTAGCATTAGATTGAATTACATCTAAAGCAAAGATACCATCAACAGTATTGCCTGATTGTCCACCACCAATACCATAGTTCTGTCCTGTAAGAGTTATACCAACAGGAGCAGAGTTACCACTACCAGTAATACTAAGAGGCATCACACTAATTGTTGCCATCTGTGATGATGTACCACTGTTAATAGCAGTGTAATGTCCACCAAGGAATAACTTAGCAGTATTTGCTCCGTCTAAAGTAACAGCACAGGCGTGGAGCTGCATATTTGCAGGTGCAGTACCCAGTGATGTAGCATCAGCATTAACATACTGATAGTCCCACTGGAATACCATATCTTTGTTGTAGCAGGTGATATAACCACAACCAAAGGTGTTGCTGTTGGTAGTATCAGCAGTCCAACCCACAGTATAGATGTTACCTACTTCATCAATGCACACATCTTTAGGATAAGTATTGTATCCAGTGTGATAGATACGTGACTCAACACCACCAGTAGGACTGTGACGTGTTAGTAACTGTTTGCGGAGACCTGCGTCACCATCCCAATACTGTGAGATGGTGACGATACCATTCGGGTGTTCCTGACCACTAATCTCTTGAATATCGTTCGTAGCATCACCTTGACCAATAGATTTCGTAAACGAAGGTATATCAAAATCATTCTTAGCGTTGTCAGTTTGAGAAGGATCAACGTACAGATAAGCAGGGCAAGAACGAACAGCTTCGATTCTAGAATCAGCATCTGTCTCCTCAAACGTTTGCAGGAAGATAGAAGAAGAACTTCTACGATCAGCACGATCCCACGCTCTATTACCTGTAGGATCTAACTGTAAGTTAGTTTGTGGTGCTTGCCACAAGAAACGTGTAGCATATGTACCAGTGTCAAGTGTAACTAACCTAGGACTTGATGATGCGTACGCAATGTAATTAGATTGTGTAGTAACACCAGCGAGAGTACTAGGATCATCTGATTGATCTTGACGAGTGTTCCACGTTGTGCAGCAACGGAGGAACTTATACTTCTCATTTGTGTTGGTATTCTGGATATTACGATCAACAATGCAATCTTCCCAACACTTCACAGTAGTCGCAGGAGTGTATGTAAATCTCCTGCGGATCTCATTGTATTGATCATCGATGACAATAGGTCCAATCAAGTCACCATTGTGAGGGAACTTGAAGATAACATTGTCAATGTAATTACCAGTAGAGCCGACAAGATCATCACCAACTCTCCTGCCACTGATGATCATATTGTTGAAAGCATCGAAGTTGATGGAGTCAAGCAAGACACCACCATCATCCATAGGTTCATACTTATATTTTGGTTTTGTGCCAGAACCAGTACCAGAAATATCTTCGTTTTTAATTGCTCTTACTTCTCTAATATAATCAATACTTCCATCAAAATTAACTTTTGCAATAAATCCAAAATATGAATTTTCATTATTCCAAGGAGAAGTTGTGGTAGTTCCAGGTCCTCGGTTTGACAGAACTACGTTTCCAACAAAGTAGATACCATTAACAAATACCTTGGAATCAGAAACACTAATGTCAGCACCACCAGCAGGAGTAGTATATGAATTAGTACCACCCCAATTCATTCCACTGTTCATATCACGGACAGCTGCATTAGGTACAGCAAAGAATGTACGTGCCCAATCAATAGCATTGCTAGCAACATTCTTTTTGTGTAGACCAACAAAGTTGGTGTACCTAGAGAGCAAACTGCGACCTGTTGCATTGCTATTGTCGCGAGTGGAAGTACCAGAGTTAGCAAAAGCTCTAGTAGGATCTGGTGTTAATCCACCAGTGCTAACGTATTGGTATAATGTACCCTCTGCTTCAGGTTCAGACTCAACTTTACAGATTTTAGGAGGTGCAATACCATTCTGTGAATAGTATGTCAGATCATATTCATCATTATCCCAATCAAATGTAAGATATGCACCAGTATTTTGAGTATCTACGTGAGCACCATTGTCACCTGTATCATACAGGAAATAATCGCTACCAACGCTGTTGGTATCTTTGTAAGTATGCTCCTTACAAGTACCAGTCCAGGGAACAATTAGATCTCCACTTTGCGACAATGTAATATGAGCGTTCTGATCCCAACCACCAGGATACACGATCTCTTTAGCTTCAATAGAAACACCAGAGAAAGGAATCTTCAGCACTTGCATTGTGCTGCGGGACAGACTCATATCTTGAGCAGATGCATTACCTGCAACTAAGATATAAAACTGATTGTTAGGAATATCCAGAGCAATGTTGGATGTCACCTGTGGGCGACCACCAAACAAAGGACCGTCAAGAGAACTAGCTTCACTGATTTTCTCGCCAGTGTGGTCTACACCAAGAGTAACGTGGGTGTCGCCATAGATTTGACCATTAGTTCCTTCATTGATTGCACCATATCCACCAATGTAAGGATAACCACTACTATTGCTTACGAAACCATAACCGTCATAGTTGAAGGTTGAAAGTAACTTCAGGTCTGGTGCACCGTGGAACATTCTCCAGCTATTGCTGGTGTTATAGTTTCTATTCTCAAAGATACCCATCTGCAGTGGGTTAGAACTGCTGTTGATACCATTGATACCAGAAGGATATGATGCAGCGTTAGATGTCGTCCAAATGTTCTCCCACTGTCTAGTACCAGAAGAACTAAACTTACAAAAGTGGTAGACAACATCATTAGTGCTGTCATTCCAACCAGCATTAGCATAGGATGCTCTCTTTTGATTGTAATTGTTAGCACCACTCTCGTTCGTGGTTTCTGCAACTACAACAAAAATACTGTTATCTGTTGTGTCACAAGCAAGTGCACAAGGATAACAGTTCTTTGCAGAAGAAATAGTATACTGCCAAGAAACGGCACCAATAGCACCAATCTTAGCAATAACTGCATTATATAACCCAGTGAGCACATTACGCTCACCATTTAGTGTATAGACTTCACCAGAGGAGGATGTAGCAACATCGAACATTCCAGACGGTTGTCTATAACTGGAATTGTCAGCGGTATCACGCTTTGCTTCGTAGATCGTATAGAAATTGCCGCCGCCCCCCGCAGCAGCCATTCCCTTTGCTGCAAATAATGGCATTTATCAGAACTCCTGACCAGAAGTGAATCCGTAGTAAATTGTACCACCATTGAATGTGGTGAAGAGGAAGATGTCTGTTGCGTTGGGGTTAGTAGACACAGTAGGTGTCACATTACCTGCCCACTTAACAGTTCTTCCAAGGAAACTACTGAGATCAACAATTCTACCGCCTGTAGTATCTTGTGTCAACACAAGGATAAAACTAGTTGATGCACCTGCTTGCTCACCACTGATACTGAAAGAGTTGATGTTCTCTGTCAGACTAACAGTGAAGATAGATGCTTGTGTGAGATCAAGAGAAACAACACCTGCGCTAACACTCTCAGCAACCACTGCTTCGGAGTATGCAGGAACGTGGAGTCTTGCTGGTGTACTACCCGCAAGGAATTGGAAGAAGTTAGTGCTCTCGTTCCAGAGAAGTTTAGTGTTGAGAGATGTACCACGCTCAATTTCAATGCCAGCACTAGCATCGGAGTGAGTAACACCAGCACCAGTCTCACCAGAGTTGAGAACAATAGTATTATCAGAAATACTGGTGTTTGTAGTGTTTACTGTCGTTGTCGTCCCCGAGACCGTGAGATCGCCAGTGATAGTAGCGTTTGGAGCAGTAAAAGTGTCAGTAGCAGCGTCATAACTGAAACCTGTTTCACCAGCGAATCCAGTACCAGATTTATATTGAATCTGACCGTCAGCAGTACCACCAGAGGCAGACTCAGTACCTCTCGCCAGATACTCCCAGTGAGCATCGAGGACATTGTTTGCAGATGGTGCGTTACCAGTGGTATCTGCTACACAAATGTATGCAGAAGTTGTGGCACCGTCATAATAACTAACAGCGTCATCTATTTCATAAGCGGTGGCACCAGCATATGTGCCTCTCCACTTAATTTTAATCTTGCCAACATCGATTGTGAGAGCCATCTAACTCAAGGGTACTTGTTCTCTTTGTTTATTTATGGTCTACGGAGGATCAACAACCCACCGCCACCACGTCCACCATTACTGCCACCAACAGCGACACCAGTGGAGTATGAAGACTGATTAGTCTGTGGTGCACTAGAACCACTGCCAGGTTGTGTTTGTCCCTGTGTGACACCACCGATAAAACCTGATCCACCGCCACCAGCACCAGGACCAGTAGGCATAGGAGGTGTTTCAACCATAAACTCAGCGTTCATACCATAGTGTGCACCACACTGATAGTAGTATGTATCAGCATCACCTGGCGAAGGTGTCCAGGATACTGTGCCACTATTTGTGCCATTATTAGTAGGACCAGTGAGAGCATTTGATGCACCAGCACCTAGTGAACCCTTCAGGTAGAAGGGGTGTGCTGCAGCATTAACATTAAACTCTACAGTGTCACCCTCATAAATTGTGACACTAATGTTATCACCACTGATAGCACCAGTTCTATCTGTACCACTCAGTGTGTATGCAGAGAAAGAACTAGCAGTTACATCGATGCTGAAAGTTTGTGCTCCACCAGTAACAGGGACCATATAGTCATCACCACCACCGCCACCAAAGTATCCGCCACCACCTGATGCACCAACTTGATTGCCAGCACCACCACGTAAAGCAGAACCATTGCAAGTGGCACCACCTCCACCACGGTGAATACCACCAGCAGTTTGTGTAGCACCAGTACCAGAATAGTTTGTGTCACCAGCGTTGCCTAACAGACCACCACCAGCACCACCTAAAGCAACAGCACCTGCGCCACCACCACCGCCACCAGCGATGATTAGTGCATTAGCTTGTGATATTGTTCCACCAAAGATACCAGTGTATCCACCACCACCTGCACCATCTTGTACGTGTGCAGTTAGAGCACCAACATTACCAGCACCAGTGTTGTATGCATTGTATGCATTATTATTGTCAGGTGTTTCGCTACCGCCTTCACCTGCACCACCAACTATAACATTGTATGTGGTACCTGCTCTGAAAATATAAACACCAGAGGCATAACCACCAGCACCACCTGAAGGACCCTGACTGTTTCTAGTACCACCGCCACCAGCACCCCAGGCTTCAAGTTGCAATGCAATGTCATTACTTACTGTGAATGTAGTGGCATAGTAACCAGTACCACCCTGTGCTTCAGCATTGATGGCAATCTCAGTACCACTCTCCAGTTCGTAACTATCGGTCAGTTGCCCCGCAAATTGTAATGTAGCTGTAGTAGACAGTTCACCACCACCAGCATTTCCTGCTGCAAAGATAGAACCTCGCGCCCAACCGATAGGACTCATTGAAACTCTGCTCCACCAACGAAACCGTACCAAGTAGATCCACCGTTCGGGGTGGATAATGTAACAACGTCCACATAACCTGAAGTTGTGGACAGAACTGGAACAGTACCACCAGGCCACTTAGTATTAGGAGGCCAAGTAATGTTAAAGCTACCGTTAGATGTCATCACCAGTGTGATGGACACTGCACGTGCACCTGCAGGTAGGTTAACAACCATACTGTTAATGATGTCATTTCTAGTAACTGTGAAGACAGATGCTGATGTAGCATCCAGTGTCAACACATTAGAAACAATACCAGCACTCATCGATGCTTCATCAAAGCATCCATTAACTCTGAATGGATTGTTGCAGGTAAAGATAGTAGGAGTAACCTCTACTTTATTGACAGTATTCAAGTCCACCTTAAATGTAGGTGCTGCACTGTCAGCGTTACTGATATGCAGATCTCCACCATCATTATAGATGGTAACAGGTTCTGTTCTCAGTGAGTTTTTATGAAGATGTACACCAGACTTTTGTGCCTGTGAGGTGTTTGGCATCACCTCAATAAATGTACCCCACGCATTTGTATGATCTGATCTAAATCGTGCAACAATATCGTCTTCAGTTGCAGGTGCCAAAGACAAAACATCCAGTCGTGATGCAGGTACAGCTGTACCAATACCAACACGATCAGTGGTGTTGTCAAAGAAAATACCACTGGTCTTTACAGAAAATGATTGTCCTGCTGACAGTCCAGTAACATTGACATTAGCAGGCATCCTGGCATTGTCTAAATTACCAGATGTGACCTGTGCGGCAGAGATATTATATGTAATCTGATTAGCACCTTCCCAGATACTACCAGCACGGAACGAACCAGTAACATCTAGATCGTATGCTGGTGATCCAGCAGCACTACCAGTGACAGCAATCGCTGGCACATTCAGTACATCAACTGCAGGATCATATGTGAACGAGGCATCAGCGTCAAGTGCAAGACCAGACTTAACCTGTACTTGATTGCTAGCATTACCTCCAGGTTGCAATCCACCAGGAAGACCACCACCAGCAAATAAGTTCCAGTTAGCAGTATCTACAGTACCAGTAACTGACGGCACTGTGTTAGTATTCGCTGCTACTGCGATGTAACTACTGATCGTGGATCCGTCGTTATACCACACAAGATCATCCACCACATATGCAGTGGATGAATCCCAGTTTCCTCTCCAGGTAAGTTTAATCTTACCTACGTCGATAAAAAATTCTGCCATTTATCTTACAGTGACGACAAGATGCCCATTACTATCTATATTGAAATCCAAACCGCTTGGTGCGAAGAACTGGTGAGTGTTCAGATTCGAGGAATACTCTGAATATGAAATGTTCGTCTGTCTACCAGCGTAAACAACTGTTAAGTTAGTATCGCCTGGTTGTGGTTTGCGGATGATGTAATAGTCACCAGCATCACCAGATTCTTTCCAATCAACACCGTTGTATGTCTTAAATGTGCTCTGCGCAGTATTGTAGAACACTTGACCCTCAACAGGAGATACAGGATCAGTAGCACCAGTGATGTCAATCTTGGATGAAGTTGCTGCACCATCAGCTAACTTAGGTGAAGTTACAGCACCATCACGCATTGTGGGTGTGGTGACTGCTTCACTACCAGAGACTTGATATAACTTAGGTTCAGTGATTGCTCCGTTCTGGAGGTTACTATCGATGATACCACCTGGGGCGATCTTAGCTGCTGTCACAGCATTGTCTCCCAGTTTCGGTGTCGTCACACTCAAGTTAATGATCTTGTTTGTAGACACCGACAGGTCATCTAGCGTATCCGTCTGGACTCGCGTGAAATCTTGGAGCGTACCAGTAGCGGTTGCAGGCGACTGGAATACGTATCCTGGCGAGTAAGCAGAGTAGATACTACCATTGTAATAGCGTACCCTAACGTAATAGTTAGTAGAAGGACGGATAGAGTCAAGGGGAATCGGGAATGTAGTACGGTTTGTAGTGTCTTCTGTAGCAACAATCACGAGGTTTGAGAACCCAGCATCAGTAGCAACTTGCCAGTCACTGTGTACGTGAGTTTGTCCCGCAGTTTGTGTTGCAACGAATACTGATGTTGTCACATCCATTCTATCATAGATAGTGGATTGTACAATGCTGCTAACGAAAGGACACTGAAGTTCAGCAGGAACAGCACTGGTGTTAAACAGAATAGGTTCAGACCATTCTGAATACCAACTGGTATTTTGAAGGTCAACATATTCATAACGAACACGAACATAATATGTACGTGCCTCCTCTAAGATACCAGTACCAATGGTAATAGCGATCTTATTGTTAATATCATTTGCAGATCTGAAGATCAGACCACTAGTATTTTCAATTTGAGGAGATTCTGTACCACCAGCATTAGGTGCCTGAACACTGTTGCTACCAAATGTTGTCGTGGTTGCAATTTCCCAAGTAGTTGACACGTGGGTAGCACCATTAGAACCAGTAAAACCAGATGCTGTGATAGTAGGTGTGATAGAAACGCCTGTAGCGTTATCAACAGGTGTCAGGATTGACGGTCTGTCAATGTTAGGATTGACATTTGTCTGAGTATCTGTATAGAAAGATACAGGTTCGCTATACTCAGAGTTGAGTAAAAGATTATCACGATAACGTACTCTCACATAGTACAGAGTATCAAACACCAGCGATTGTGGTGTGTACTGTGTCAGACTAGAAGGAGAATCTAACAGTTCCTCAACAATGTTATTGAAGTGGTAGTCAGTAGCAATCTGCCAATCAGATCTGATGTGAGTGTTGTTGCCATTAAACGGAGACGATACAATGATCGGTACCAATGGCGTCGGTGAACTAACACTCGCCGTTGGAGTGTTAATGTTAAGTCCAGTATTAAACTCTGCAATCTTGGACCAGTTAGAAATCGTACCGAGACTATCACGGTGACGAATTCTTGCATAATAATGTTGTCTCAAGGAAAGATTACCTTGAGGAAGTGTTAACGAGTTTAAGTTAACTGTGTCATTCTGGTTGTACACCAGACTACCGCTGTTAAAATCTTCAGCTGTGGCAATCTGCCAGTCAGTAGACTGATGAGTGCCAACACCTGTCTCTCCAGAGAAGATGGAGGAGAAGAAGACAGGTGTAAGAGAAGCGGGTGACGGAACTGCACCCAGTGCGGGTGGTGAGATTAATGCCATCTTTCTTGTTTCCTATACTTTAATTTATGCGCAAGTGGGGTTACAGTCACCCAGATAACTAAAGAGGATCGGGAACGGTGCAGGGATCTGGAAGTCCAGAGTCCTGGGTGAAATTCCGTCTGTCACCTTGATTTGTGCGACACCTTCCATACCGATGATCGGTTGCTCTTCGTGACCGCGATCACGCAGAGGTTTAATGAAGTTACAGAAGTAATCATTAGAAGGTGTGATGCAAGCTCCGTTAGAAGTGTATGCGAAATCATATGTGTGATCCTGGCAAGGATCAGCAACTGCGACGAGGTTAATCAAGTCAACCAGATCGAACGGAGACTCAACCAGTTCCACCCACAGTGTGTAAACCTTTTGGGTACCACGTGCAGGGAAGATAGCGGGTTGAATGTCATTCTTCACTGTGAAGTCAACAGGTAAGTTGACGTTAGTGTCACCACGGAACGGGCATTCGCGAAGCAAACCAGTTGCTGTTGCAAGTTGTCCGCTGTAAGTATTAAAGTCGCCAGTGTTAACGATGGTAGGACCGTTGGCGTGAGCAGGATTGTTTAAGGTATAAACAGTTCTGTTGCCACCGTTCACGGTCTCCATATAGGGGAATTCATTAATCAGGCGCAATCTCCAGGTAAATTGACCAGCATCGATAGTGTACGAGCAGGTCACATCCTGAGTACCATTGTTAGTGATAGTCAGGTTTTGTGCACCCTTGTAGTAGTCTTGAATCTGCAGGGTATTGATGTCAATGTAAGGCAATGCACTCAGAGGTTCAGGACCAACGTCAATCACGAACGAGCGAATAAACACGTTACCGAAGTAATCACCACAGGTCAGTGTTGTATCCACAAATCCTTGATCGTGACGCAGGTAACCGTTAGAAACGGTACCAGACCAACCGTTGTCGTACTCATACCACCACATACCCAGTTCAGGTGGGTTTGCAATCACGCTAATCTCGTTAGACACAGACGAAACTGCTGCACCATTAGAGATCGTGAGCTGGAAGGAGTAAGGATCGTTCTCACCATTAGGAATACCCTTACAAGGCAGGTCTGTAACACGGATCACAGAACCGTTGTTGTCCAGAGGCGGCAGCAGTTGAGAAGAAGAACCAATCGGAATCTCAATCTGGTTACCACCGTAGTTCACGCGAAGCGGGAATTCTTCGTTGAAGGAGATATAGTTCTCGACATAGCTGCTAACGCCGTCTTGAACACAGGAAGGAAGGTAAGCATTCAGAACGTTACCATAGTCTCTTCTAGATCTGTAGTGAGGAGAATTCAGCGGCACATATGTGCTGAAAGTATTCTCGATCGTATCCCAGTTGTAAGACTTAACACCAGTCGAGGTGTTGTAGTCATACAGTTTCTTATACCAGTTGTACTGAATGTTTTGGTCAGTACAAGACAGGTTCACAGGATAACGTCCTGCCTTAGGAGACTTGTTAGAAGACTGATAAGGAAGTGTGTTGGGGAAATGTGTCAGACCACCATATTCTGTGATCACCGAGTATGTGCTAGCAGTAATTGCAGTAGCACCAGCAGTCATATTCAGCAGAGGCTGAGCAGGCAATGCAGGCAGGTTGCTAACAGTCAGTTGAACCGAGTTACTAACAACTGCATTGTATACGCTATCGAAGTCGATGTGCTGAGTTGCAAACGAGCTACCACCTTCCTGACCGAAGTAGAGGATAGATCCAACGTGTGTCTCAAGAATGATAACATCAACCCAAGCGCCAGGAGTACCAGGGGTACCGTAACGACGGACGATATTGCTTGCGAGTGCACTACCTGTAGCGGACTCACGGATTTCAAGATTCTTACCTGTCCAGGAAGAATCACTGATGTCAAATCTGTAAGTTGCTCCCTTAGGTGCAGTGTACACTGTAGAACCAGATTGGTTCACAACAACAGCGTAGTCGTTACCGCTAGCAACCAGATTAAATGTGCGACGGAAGCGAAGCTTACAACGGAAGAACGCATTTGCATACTTCCACCACTTGTTAACAACCAGATAACAACCAGTCAGTTCACGTTCGGCAACATCTTCATATCTCTCCATATAGGAGTAGATTTCATCACGGTTTTCAACATTATTAGCGAACCAGTCACCTTCCTCAAGCATACAGGAGTTGCCAGGTGTAGCAAGACCAGTAGAATACTCGTTCAGGTTATACCACAGGAATCCATTGCCATCTCCCTTATCACCATAGACTTGCCAGAAGGGCAGGTAGTCAAAGTCGCTGTTATCGTATGCAGTTTGATTGACCCACAGTTGGAAACTCTTATAGAACATTTCACGTGCTTGCCAATCTTGACGTGCCCACACATCATCATCTTGAGGTTGACCATCTTTCTTGGTAACAGCAGCATAATCAATGTTCCTGCTAACTGGTTGAGCAATAACAGTAATGTCTTGAGTAGTGGTTGTGGTGTTGGTAAGTTGAATAGTATAAGTTTGAGTCTGACCAGAGATGTTCTCTTCGACAGTCAGTGTCAAGTCAAGAGTAGTATTGTTAATCAGAACACCACTCAGAGTACCCAGTTCAGTGTCGAATACCAGACCAGTGCCGTCGATGCTATCACCAGTCAGAGTGTAATCTCTGGCGAAGATAGATTCGTTAGCATATGTTCTCAGGAATGAAACACCAAGTTGCAGATTGACGGTATCGCCAATGTTATAAGTGCCAAGAGGACCAGCAGCAGTGTACCAAGTGGTAAGGAGGTTGATGTAAGGTGACACAACACCTCTCATCACGCCACCGTCAACACCACGGTCAACAGGCAGGTTCATAATCTCAGTACCTTGACCCTGACCAGCATCTTCCTGAGCTTCAGTCTGGAAGTACAGTTTGTGACCCACAGGGTTGATATCCATCCACTTCTGGACGCCATCATTGTCCTGGTGTGTACCGCGCAGGTTAGAAACCTTCAGGTAGTTACCACCTTCTTCAGAGAATGCAGCAGTAAACTGTGCTGCATTAGGTTCAATCTCAAAGCGTTGGTTGACAGTATCAACATCAGTGATGGTGTGCCAATAGCGTTGCATAATGTTGAATTCGATACCACCAATGTCATAGACATAAGATTCAGATTCGTTAGCAATCTCACCAGGAAGTACAGGATCTGCTCTGAAGGACGGACCCATAATGTACGGGAACGAAGGTTGCAGGTTATCATCTTCAGTGATGAAGTATGCATATGTACCGTTCGGGTAGTCAGGAGTCACACAATAGCGACCGTTAATTCTATCAAGGTCACCAGTGATGATACGCTCACCCATATTAGAGTGGTTGTAGCAGAAGTAGAACAGCGATTGAGGTGCGTTAGATTGAGGCGTGTACTCAACACTTCTCAGTGTAGCAGTATCGAATCCAGCAATATATGCTGCATAGTCAACCTCAACACCCTCAAGTTTGTAGACAACACCAGATTGGAAGACAGCGTTAGCATCACCAACATCTTGTCCAGCAACGTGCCAACCTTGTGCAGTTGCCTCACCATATACTGAGAACAGCATAGCGTGAGAGGTGTTAGAAGCATCACTCAGGTTGAAGATATACTTTCTACCCTTGCGGAAATTAAACGAAGGTTTCTCAACGGTACCAGATAATGTACCACCAGAGATGTAGTAACGACCACCGCTACCAGTTGCAGTAGCAGCTGCTGCCTGAACATTAAATGTGGTCTCTAATGCATCTTCATCAGTGTTACCAGGATGCTCAAAGTCTTCAATGAATGATCCATAAGGATAGTTGAGGGTAACAGGACGGTTAGCAAACATATCAGGTGTTCTGCCAACCAACTTCATCAGATAACCAGGCTTCATTCTGATGACAGCAGAGCTCCTATCCATCTCACTGGAATATCCGTAAGGACCATAGATCGGATAACCATCGAATGCAACACCAAGGATCTTAGAGTGACCATCAGCGTGACGCTTGTAATCACCCTGAATGTCGCTGTTCACAGTAATACTGTGACCCATTCTCTCGTGGTTAGTACAAACATAGTACATCGCATTAGGTGCATCAGTCGGAACAACAATCTGCACCGAACGTGTTGCTGCACTATCAAAAGAATTCACATAGGTAACGGCATCAACCGCTGCACCATTAAGGCGATATGTGACATTAGTAGCATACTTAACACCACCGCCAAAAATGCCATCGTCAGTCGTACTAAGATAAATTGGGTGCCCATTATTGCTCGAATCGTCCTGATTGAAGATGTAAGTGTTGCCTCTAGTAAATGTCAGTGCTGCACCTTCAGTAGCTGAAGGGAAACCAGGACCAGAAAGCAGGTAACCGTTAGCAGAACCAGTACCGAACCAAGGGTGAGCAGCAGTCTTAGCACCAACAGTAACTGTATATGTCAGTGTGCTGAATCCTAAGTCGAAGTAAGAACCAGACAGATAGTTGGAAGCAGCAATAGTTGTGGAATTATAAGCAGCAAGGAACTTACTGCTGTTGTATCCGTAGATATTAGCACTGCTCGGGAAACCACCAAAAGAATCTTCACCAACCAAGTTACCATTAGTAACAGTGTTGTATGTCCAACCAGGAGTAGGACCTTGCTCATTGCTGTAGTCATACAGGAATACGCCTGTAGTCGTCATACCGAACGGAGCAATCGAGCGGAGTGGTTTACTATCTGGAGTAGCATCAGCAAAGTTGGTACCACCTCTCCAGTTGATATTCTGGTTAAATGCCTGATCAACAATGCTGTTGGGGTTACCAGCAGTAATTGCAATCGAAGAAACAGCAGTTGCCTGAACACCACCAAACACATTCGGAGCACTAATGTTAACCGTAGGTGCGGCAGTGTAGTTTGAACCAGCGTCATCAATCGTCAGGGAGCTAACGTAACCATCCAGCACCGAGATGTTAGGAGATGCAGCAGCGCCAACACCACCGCCTCCAGAGAAGGTGATCGTTGCACTGGTGTATCCAACACCTTCGTCGTCCATCGTGACACCAGACACAACACCGATCTGTGTACCAATAGTAGCACCAGCAGCTGCAGGTTGCTCAAAAATCGGGTTTTGTGGTGGAGAGTTGCCTTCTACAATAGGATCACCATAGTATTCATCACCCAAGATGTAAGGGAATGCAGGTTGATTGGAGTTATCAACCGTCATAAAGTAAGCGTAAGTACCACCAGGGAACTCAGGTG
>CEOC01114746.1_pt1 | contig 15395 bp, 15 predicted proteins | sample 356191 | NCBI WGS metagenome assembly CEOC01 (sample SAMEA2619952, study PRJEB7988) | marine metagenome | biome: marine biome (ENVO:00000447); feature: deep chlorophyll maximum layer (ENVO:xxxxxxxx); material: "saline water (ENVO:00002010), including plankton (ENVO:xxxxxxxx)" | depth 17 m
TTATAATTTTAATTCATACATCAGAATTAATGTCACAAAAAATAGACTTAGATATTCTTCAAGGTAAAACAACTAGACATCTTGTTGGTGATACCGTTTTACTTGAAAAAAAAACATTTAAAGCATTTGAAAAAATGAGAAATGCAGCGATGATTGATGGAGTTAAAATTAAAATCATCTCTGGCCATAGAGATTTTGAAAGACAAACCTTAATTTGGAATTCTAAATTTATAAAGTTTACAAAAGAATTTAAATTAAAACCTGAAGAGGCTGTAAATGAAATTGTGAGATTCTCTACTGTACCTGGAACATCCAGACATCATTGGGGAACTGAGATAGATATTATTGATGAAGAATTTAAAAATGAAAAAAATCCATTAATAAGTGAAAAATACGAAGCTGGAGGTGTTTTTAATAAATTGAAAAGGTGGATGGATTTAAATTCCGAAAAATTTGGTTTTTATTTAACCTACACGAATGATGAACATAGAAAAGGGTTTGAATATGAACCATGGCATTACAGCTACAAGCCTATTTCAAAAAAATTTTTAGAGGAGTTTAAAAAAAATAATATTTCAAAACTAATATCAGATCTTGATATTATGGGTAAAGAATATTTAACAAAAGAATTTATTGAAAAATATATTAATGAAAATATTCTAAGTGTTAATAAAGAACTTGAGCTATAAATTGATATTATATCTTTAAATTTGTTGATATAAAATTAATTTGAAAGAAAAAAAACAAAGTATTTTAATTATTCTTGATGGCTGGGGAATATCAAATAATTCAGAGTTCTCAGCTATTGATCAGGCTAAAACACCTTTTTTTGATAGTCTTATTAATAAATATCCAAACGCTAAACTATTAACTCATGGTGAAAATGTTGGGCTTCCTACTGGGCAAATGGGTAACAGTGAAGTAGGCCACATAAATATTGGGGCTGGAAGAATTGTTTATCAAGAGTTGGCAAAAATTAATCGTGATATAATTAATAAAACAATTGATGAAAATAAAAAACTGATCGAAGCTTTTAATTATTGCAAATCAAATAAAAAAAAGCTTCATTTTATTGGCCTTGTCTCTGATGGCGGAGTTCATTCCCACATAAATCATATTAAACACCTAATTAATCTGTCTAAAACTCATGATTTAAAAGATGTTTTTATTCATGCCTTCACAGATGGTAGAGATGTTGATCCAAAATCTGGAATTAATATGATTAATGAACTTGTAGAATCCATGGAAGGAACAAATGCAAAACTTGCTAGTGTTTGCGGTAGATATTATGCAATGGATAGAGATAAAAGATGGGAAAGAACTAAAAAAGCATATGATTTGATTGTTAATGGAATTGGAAAAAAATCAAATGAAATTGAAAAATCGATTATTGATTCCTACAACAATAAAATAACTGATGAATTTATAGAGCCCATAGTAATTGTTGATAATAAAAATCTTCCGTTAGCAAAAATTGAAGATAATGATGTTGTTATATTTTTTAATTTCAGAACAGATAGAGGAAGACAACTAACTGAAGCATTAAGTCAAAATGATTTTAATGATTTTTCTATGAAGAAATTGAACTTAAAATTCTTAACAATGACCAATTACAATGATGAGTATAAAAATATTGATTGTATTTACGAAAATGAAAATTTAAGTCAAACATTGGGTGAAGTTTTAGAACAAAACAAGAGAACTCAAATTAGAATTGCAGAAACAGAAAAGTATCCCCATGTCACATTTTTCTTTAATGGAGGAAAAGAATCACCTTTTAAGAATGAAACAAGGATCATGTGTCCATCTCCTAAAGTTGCAACTTATGATTTAAAACCTGAAATGAGTGCTTATGAAATTAAGGATTCTATAATACCAGAAATAAATTCAAATTCTGCTGACTTTATTTGCTTAAATTTTGCAAACCCTGATATGGTAGGACATACCGGAAACTTTGATGCTGCTGTTAAAGCATGTGAAACAGTTGATATTTGCTTAAAGGAAATCGTTGAATCTTCAATTAATAATAATTACTCAATTATAATTATTGCCGATCATGGTAATAGTGATGTTATGAAAAATAATGATGGTTCACCTAATACAGCGCATACTACAAATCCAGTTCCTATTATTGTTATAGATTCAAAAACTGATAAAGTTAATGATGGTATCTTAGCTGATATTGCCCCCACTATTCTAAATATTATGGATATTGACATTCCAGAGAAAATGTCAGGAAAAATTTTAATATGAAAAATCTAATAAAACTAACTCTACTATTTATTTTATTTATTGGTTGTAATAGTAAAATAAAAAAAGAAACTAATGTTGACAATGAAGATATTGAGTACGTAGATTTAATTGGTAAATTTAAAAGAGTAGAACTTGAGAAACATCCATTTATTAAAGATTCATTTAATTTGAATTATACTGATTACAAAGTAGATCAGGAAGTATTAAAAAAAATCAAACCATTACTTAAAAGAGATATTAGTATCAAAGTAATTATGGGTACATGGTGTGAAGACAGTAGATTACTAGTTCCTCAATTTTTTAAAGTAATGGATAAATTAAGATTCAATAAAAGAAAAATTGAGCTAATAGGATTAGATAATGAAAAAAAATCTCCAGATAACTATCACGAAATTTATGAAATAATAAATGTTCCAACATTTATATTCTACAGAAAAGAAAAAGAAATAAATAGAATAGTAGAAATAACTATTGAAACCTTGGAAAAAGATATTTTTAGTATTCTTAGTGATAGTGGCTATGAAAATGCTTACTATGGATTCTAAAAAAATAGTAATTAAAACTGAGGAAGAAATTGAATTAATTAGAGAAAGTGCTTTATTAGTATCAAAAACCTTAGGACTTATAGCCAAGGAAATTAAACCTGGGTCAAATTCCTTAAAGCTTGATAAGATTGCAGAAGAATTTATAAGAGATAATGGTGGAAAACCTGGTTTTTTAGGAATGTATGGCTTTCCAAACACTCTGTGTGTAAGCCCAAATCATGAAGTAGTACATGGAATTCCAAATGAAATACCATTTGAAAATGGGGATATTATATCAATTGATTGTGGTGTTCTCAAAAATGAATTCTATGGAGATCACGCTTACACATTTCAAGTTGGTGAAGTAACTGATGAAATAAAAAAACTACTAAATGTTACTAAAAAATCTCTTTATGAAGGTATAAGAGAATTTAAAATTGGAAATAGAGTTGGCGATATTAGCTATGCAATACAAAACTATAATGAAAAAAACGGTTATGGTGTTGTAAAAGATTTAGTTGGTCACGGCTTAGGTAAAAATTTACATGAAAAACCTGAAGTACCAAACTTTGGAAGAAGAGGTAATGGAAAATCACTTGTTAATGGAATGGTTTTGGCAATCGAGCCTATGATAAATTTAGGAACTGATAAAGTTCTACATTTAAATGATGGGTGGACTATTGAAACAGCAGATAAAAAACCGAGTGCTCATTTTGAGCATAATGTGGCATTAATAAATGGTCAAACAAAACTTTTATCCACTTTTAAATATATATATGATGCATTAGGAATTGAATCCAATGAAGAAAATGAATTTAAATAAATATGAAGTTCGTAGTAAGATTATTGCTTAATTTATTTCCTAGAACATTTCTCATTAGAACAAGTCTTTTATTTAAACCTTTTTTTGATCTTTTTTTTAAGGGAACAAAATTTACTGATCCAATTAACAATAAATCTTATTCTTACTTTTTTCCCTATGGATATAATAAACAAAGAAAAAATGCTTTATGTCCAGGAACATTTTCACTTGAGAGACATCGATTATTGTGGCTTTATTTAAAAAAAGAAACTGACTTTTTTAATTCAAACAATAAAATACTTCATTTCGCTCCTGAACAATGTTTTCATAAATTTTTTAAATCATTTTTTAAAAATTATACCACGACAGACTTAAATTCACCAATTGTTGATATTAAAGCTGATATATGTAATCTACCATTTAATGACAACTCCTTTGATTATATTTTATGTAATCATGTCTTAGAACATATATATGATGACGATAAGGCCATGAAAGAAATCTTTAGAGTTTTAAATAAAAATGGCATTGCAATTTTACAAGTACCTATAGATATAAAAAATGATTTAACTCATGAAGGAAGAGATATAGATAATGAAGAAGTTAGGAACAAACTTTTTGGACAATATGACCACTTAAGGATGTATGGTTTAGATTATTTTAAAAAATTAAAAAAAGTTGGTTTTAATGTAAAAAACATAGATTATCTATCAAAACTAACCAAAGAAGAAGTAGAAAAGTTTTCATTAACAAATGCTGGAACTATTCCAGTTTGTATTAAGGTTTAATAAATAGTTTTTTAAAACCAAACGAAGAATATTCTGTTACATTATTTAATGAATCTACATAAATAATAAAAGAATCTATTTCATCATTATCTTCGGTTAATTTAATAGCATTATCAATATCACCTACCATCATAGCTGTAGCAAATGCATCTGCTGTAAAACAACTTTCGCTTATGACTGAGGCACTTAATACATTTGTTTCTTGAGATTTACCATTGATTGGATTTATTGTATGAACATACTTTTTTCCTGATTTAGGATCAATTTTATAATTACGATAGTTACCTGAGGTGGCTATTGAAATATTTTGAAGTTCTAATAGTTTATAATAATTGCTTTCACTTTTTAAATCAGGATTATTTATAGCAATTTTCCATTTCGAGTTTTTTAGAATATTTATCCCACTGGACTTTATTTCACCACCAATATCAATCAAATAATTTGAAACACCTTTGGACTCAATATAATTTGAAATAACATCAACTGCATATCCTTTAGCAATAGCATTAAAATCTAGTTTTGTCCTAATATTTTCTTTGTTTAGTTTTCGATTATTAATTGAAATTTTATCAAAACCAACAGACATCATTATATTAAAAATTGAGTCTTCATTGATATTATTTTGAATTTTGTTAGGACCAAATCCATAATATTCAAGTAATAAACCTATTGATGGATCAAAAAGACCATTAGTTTTTTTATGTAATAATTTAGACTTGTTGTAAACATCAAAAAATAAATCATCAACATCAATATCATCTCCATTATTAATTTTAGATATTATAGATGAATTAATATATGTTGATAAGGAGTTATTAAAACCTTCAAAAATAGAATCAAGATTTTGTCTTGAAATTAATTGATCTTTCTCAGAAAACATTTTAATATCATAATATGTTCCAAACGTATATCCAGTCAAATTAGTGAAATTTGTACTAGAGCTACAAGAATATAAAAAGATTACAAAGAGAAATAAAAGGTATTTTGAAATCTTAGCCTCCAAAATCGTCAAATCTAATATTCTCTGGCGGCACGCCGAAATCAAGAGCCATTTTTTCAACGGCAAGATTCATAAGTGGAGGTCCACAATAATAGACTTCAATATCTTCAGGTGATTCGTGAAAATTTAAATAATTATCAATAACAGCTTGATGAATAAAACCTACAAACCCATCGCCATCTCCATCTAACCCGTCTTTAACCTTCCAATTATCCTCTTCTAAAGGTTCTGATAATGCTATGTAAAATTTAAAATTTGGAAAGTCTTTTTCTAGAGCTCTAAAATGGTCAACATAAAATAACTCTCTTTTTGATCTTCCACCATACCAAAAATTAACTTTTCTTCCACTCTTTATAGTTCTAAATAACTGGTATAGATGAGATCTCATAGGAGCCATACCAGCTCCACCACCAACATAAAGCATTTCAGCATCTGAATCATTTATAAAAAATTCACCATAAGGTCCAGAAATTGTTACAGTATCACCAGGTTTTTTTGAAAAAATGTATGATGAGGCAATTCCAGGATTAACATCCATCCATCCATTTTTATTTCTATCCCAGGGTGGTGTAGCAATTCGAACATTAAGCATTATTTCTTTACCTTCAGCAGGATAAGAAGCCATTGAATAAGCTCTTTCAACATCATCATCATTTTTCATTTTTAAATTCCATAATCCAAAGTTATCCCACTCTAATTTAAATTTTTCAGGATCATCTGGATGTTCTTTTGGATGAGAAGTTATATCTATATCACTGTAATTAACTTCGCATCTGGGAATTTCGATTTGTATGTACCCTCCAGCCTTATAATTCATCTCTTCAGGTATTTCAACAACAAATTCTTTAATAAAAGAAGCTACGTTATAATTTCTGACAACTTTAGCTTCATATTTTTTAATTCCAAAAACCTCTTCTGGGACATGAATATTCATGTTTTCTTTTACTTTTACTTGACATCCTAATCTCCATCCTTCTTTGATTTCTTTTCTAGAAAAATGTGGTTTTTCTGTTGGAAGTATTTCACCACCCCCATCATTTACTATACACTTACATTGAATACAAGTACCTCCTCCACCACAAGCTGATGGTAAAAAAACTTTATTGTCTCCTAAGGTTGTTAACAATGTGCTTCCAGAACTAACCTCAATTTCTTTTTCATCATTAATTAATATTTTAACAGGACCTGATGGAAGTAATTTAGATTTTACACCCAAGAGCATAGCAACTAAGATGTATATAACTAAAATAAAAATTATCGTACTAACAAGTATATATGTAAAAACACTCATAAATTATAATTTTATACCCATAAAGCTCATAAAGCCTAAGGCCATTAATCCGGTTATTATAAAAGTGATACCTAAGCCTTTTAATGGAGCTGGAACGTTAGAATAAGCAATTTTTTCTCTTATTGCAGCAATTGCTACAATTGCTAAAAACCATCCGATTCCTGATCCAAAACCATATACTGCAGCTTCAGAAACACCCGAAAAATCTTTAATTTGCATAAAAAGGGAGCCTCCTAAGATAGCACAGTTTACTGCTATAAGAGGAAGAAAAATTCCTAATGAGCCATAGAGTGCTGGTGAAAATTTTTCTACTATCATTTCAACTAATTGAACCATTGAGGCAATTACAGCAATAAACATTATAAGACTTAAAAAACTCAGATCTAATTCTGCATATTCTGGACCAATCCATTTAAGAGCACCGTCAACTAGTAGATACTCATAAATTAAATAATTTAAAGGTACAGTGATAGTAAGTACAAAAATAACAGCTAGTCCCATACCAACTCCGTTCTTTAGTGTTTTTGAAATGGCTAGATATGAGCACATTCCAAGAAAATAAGCGAAAACCATGTTTTCTATGAAAATACTTTTGATAAATAAATTAGCGTACTCTTCAAACATAACTATTAACCTTGTTCAATTAATTTTTCATTTCTAGATCTCTGAATCCATATAATGATTCCAACAGTAATTAAGGCCATTGGAGATAATAACATTAATCCATTATTCTCATATCCCATTTCATATACAAAATCTGGAATAACTTGATAGCCCATTAAATTACCAGAACCTAAAAGCTCTCTAAAAAAAGCTACCAAAATCAAAATTACTCCATAACCTATTGCGTTTCCAATCCCATCAAGCAGAGACTTGAATACTCCATTTCCAAGAGCAAAAGCTTCTAGCCTACCCATAACAATACAATTTGTAACGATCAGACCAATAAAAATTGAAAGTTCCTTACTAACATCATAGGCATATGCTTTTAAAAATTGGTCAACTAAAGCAACTAAAGATGATATAACCACTAAAAAGACAATAATTCGAATTCTATTTGGGATAAGATTTCTTAAAACAGAAATAATAACATTACTACAAGCCATTACAAAAATTACTGATAAGGTCATTACAATAGCTGGTTTTAACTGAACTGTTATAGCTAGAGCAGAACATATTCCTAAAACCTGAACCGTGATTGGATTATTATCGTCAAGTGGATCTGAAAGTAACTTCTTATTCTTTTTTGAAAATATAGGTTCACTATTTTTACCTATGAATAGAAGTAATGGTTTTTTGTTTTTATTTTTTTTCATTTTTCTTTAAAGTTGTGCTATCTCTAACTTTTCAAGATATGGCAAATAATTATTCAGTCTTTCTTTAATCATATCGGTAACACCGTCTCCAGTAATTGTTGAACCAGAAATAGCATCTACTTCATGATCATCTTTATCAGAATTACTTGGATCATTATTTCCTTTTAAAACAGTTATTCCAACTAATTGACCGTCCTTATTAAATACTTTTTCATCAATAAAACTTTCTTTAAACCAATCTTTGGTAATCTCAGCACCTAACCCAGCAGTTTCTCCTTTATGATCAAAAGAAACACCATTTATAGTATTAAAATCTGCTTTAAGAGAAATATATCCCCAAATTGCATCCCAAAGTCCAACACCTCTCAATTCGATTATATAATATCGTTGAGAATCAATATCAGCAATGTATAAAGGAAAATGTTGATCTTTATAATCCTTTTTTAATTCCTTAGCGAGATTTAAATCTGAAAATGGATTTAAAGATTCATTAATGGTTCCATCCATTTTCAATGCTAATTCTTGAGTAATATATTTGCTGTAGGACTCCTCTGCTTTGTCTCTGGAAACATTTATACCAACAGTAGACAATATGTTCTGCATTTTCTCATTCTTTACATTCTCATCTTGCATAGGCTTCAAAGTTTGGGAAGTGTATGCAAGTATTGAAGCAATACCAACAATCATGATACCTACAAATAAAAAAGTATATATATTAGAATCTCTATTCATTAAGCTGTTTTTAATTGATTTTTGACTCTATTTTCTCTTCTTTTAATGTTCGACTCTAAAACATAGTGATCAATTGTAGGCGCAAAAACATTCATTAATAAAATTGCTAACATTACACCTTCGGGATATGCAGGATTAAAAACTCTTATAAGAATACACAAAATACCTACTAGTATTCCATAAATCCATTTTCCTTTAACTGTTTGTGCAGCAGATACGGGATCTGTTGCCATAAATACGATACCAAAAGCAAATCCACCAACAATTAAATGACTCATCCAATCAAAACTCATTAAAGCATTAGCTCCCCATAGATTAAATAGAAAACCTGTTATTGCAGCTCCAATTACTCCACCCACCATAATTCTCCAACTACCAACGCCAGTATAAATTAAAATGAATGCTCCAATTAAAACCATAAGAGTCGATGTTTCAGCAATTGACCCTGGGATTGAGCCCATAAACATTTCCAATATACTGTATTGCTCCGGTGAATTTCCTGCAGCAAGCATTCCAAGAATAGTTTCACCAGAAACACCATCAACATTTGAAGCCTCTGATACCCAAACCTGATTTCCAGACATATAAGTAGGATACGCAAAAAATGCGAATGCTCTAGCGGTAAGAGCAGGATTAAGTATATTCATTCCAGTTCCTCCAAATGCTTCTTTACCAATAACTACAGCAAAAGCTACTGAAACACCTACCATCCATAAAGGAATGTCTACAGGCATTATCATTGGAATTAAAAGACCAGTAACAAGATATCCTTCATTAACTTGGTGTCCTCTTAAAATCGCAAATAAAAATTCAATAGATAAACCAACAATGTATGAAACAGCAATCATTGGAATAATTTTGTAAGATCCATGTATAATTGCGTCAAGTGTTGTGAATGCTTCAGGAGTTTGTATCAAGTATTGATAACCAGTATTGTATATACCATAAAATAATGCAGGTAGAAGGGCAATAATAACTGTAATCATTACTCTTTTTAAATCAATTGCATCTCTTATATGAGCACCTGTTTTAGCTGTGTGATTTGGCACGAATAAAAAGGTTTCAAAAGCATCAAATGCAGGATAAAGTTTTTCTAATTTTTGTCCCTTTTCAAAAGGCTTTTTTAAGTTATCAAGAATATTTCTAATCTTCATTTTACTGTGTTTCTTTATATAAATAATCTAATCCTTCTCTTATTATTGTTTGTGCTTCTATCTTGGATGATGATGAATAATCAATCAATCCAAAATCTTCAGGTGAAACTTCATAAATTCCAAGTTTTTCCATCTTTTCAATATCACCTATTAAGCACTCTTTAATTAGTTGCATCGGAAATACGTCCATTGGAAAAACACTTTCCATTTCTCCAGTAGCTACAAATGCTCTTTCCTCTCCATTTAAATTAGTATCGTATTCTTTAGGTTTACTATTTGTTAACCATGAGAATGAAGTTTTATATATACTAGGTACTTTATTATTTATAAATGGAATCCATCCAAAAAGTTTATACTCATTACCTTCCTTTAAAACTGAAACATTGTTATTGTAGTAACCCAAGTAACCATCAGCACTAACTTTATGACCGGATAAAACATCACCATTAATAAATCTCAAGCTATAATCTTTTGAAAGTTTTACCTTTTTTATAATTGACTTTAATTCAACACCTAAACGAGTTTTGATATACATTGGATTTTCAACAGGTGGACCTGAAATAGCTACTGTTCTTTCTGGATTATATTCACCGTTTAATACAAAATTTCCAATTGTAACAACATCCTCAGGTTTAACAACCCAAACAACTTCACCTGAATTTATTGGGTTAATGTGATGAATTTGCACACCTACATTACCGGACGGATGTGGACCATCGAAAACGGTAGTATTGTAGTTTGACAATTCCTTACTAAAGAATGATTGACATTTTTTAATACCCAAATTAACATTATTTGGACATAATATTTCAAGAGCATCAAGTCCAGTTTTAAAAACGTCAATATTGTCTTTTAATATAAATTCAAAATCAACACCAAGAGGAGCTGAGTCAAAGCAGGAAACATGAATCGATTTGGGTTTTAAATTTGGATCAGCAATTATATCAAAAGGTCTTTGTTTAATGAAAGGCCACAACCCGCAACTTAAAAGCTTACTTTTTAAATCATCAGCTGAACATTTTTTTAAATTGGTAGGCTTATTTTTTACAAAACTATCCTTGCCATCACTTTCAAAAATAATATTTAATATTTTTCTCCTTTCACCTCTTACTATATCTTTAATTTTTCCAGAAATAGGAGAAACAAAAACCAATTCTTCATTAGTTTTTGAATAAAAAATTGATTCACCTCTTTTGACATGATCATCCACTTTTTTAGTAAGCTTTGGCATAACTAAATGAAAGTCTTGTAAGTTTAGAGCGTAAGATTTTGCTAGAGGAAGTTTTTCTATTTTTTTGCTTGCAGAACCTTTAATGTTAATGGATAAACCTTTCTTTATCCTTATGTCTTTTGTCATAAATAATTCAACACGGCGCAAATGTATTAATTAAAAGCGATTAAGTGAAATATTTTTTGTTAATATTACATAGATTTTTCAACAATTTTATATGAGTATTAACAAGGCATATTTTTTTTTACTAATTGTTATTATAAACAGTTCATTTAGCCAAGAAAATTTAATTAAATCCATACAATTACTAGACTCTAATTTTGAAAATGAAAAGTTCATTTTTAATGAATCAGAAAAAATTAATGTAGTTTTCGATGAACTAACAAATAGAAGTAAAAATTATTATTACGAGATTGATCATTATGATTTTGACTGGAATTTATCTGAACTAAGAAAATCTGAGTTTTTAGATGGATTTGATGATATTAGGATAACCAATTATTTTAAATCCTATAACACTATTCAACCCTACATTAATTATCAATTCCAAATACCTAACAGGAATTTTAAAATTAAAAAATCTGGAAACTACATGGTTAAAGTAAAAGATAATGAGGGAAAATATGTCTTTAAAAAGAAGTTTGTTTTTTTAAAACAGACATCATTAGGATCAATAGAAATATCTAAATCAAGAAAAATCAACTTTCAGGACTTAAAGCAGAAACTGAAAGTAACGATAAATTGTAACAATTGTAATTTTTCTAACAATTCATATGTCTATAAACTAATCATTTATAAGAACTATGATTTACATAATTATAAAGTTTTTAGTTCACCAACTTACAAGCTATCTCAAAATATTATTTATGATAATATAATATATGATGGAGGTACAGAGTTTTTCAACTTTGATAATTCAAATATTTTAAACACAAGCATTGAAATTAAAAATGTCGATTTAAATAAAAAATACAAAACAGAGCTTAGAAAAGATATAATACCATCCATTTACACATATGAGCCTGATATCAATGGAAAATTCATTATAAAAAACAACAACAAGAATCCGCAAACTGAATCAGAATATTCAAATGTTATTTTTTCTCTCAAAACAGAAAAACCCATTATTAAAAATCTATATATAGTTGGAAATTTTAATGACTATAAAAAAAATGAATCCAGCCAACTTACATACAAAAACGGTTTGTTCCAAATTACACTGTATTTAAAACAAGGCTTCTACAATTATAAGTACATAATGAAGGATAAAAATAAAAATTTTGAGCTTGCAAATTTTTGGCAAACTGAAAATGAATACACTGCTCTTCTTTATGAAAAAAGACCAGATGAAAATTATTTTAAAATTAAAGCAATTGCCACTAATAATTCATCAAATATTGTAAATTAGTGTAACATTTTTTTACACATGACTAATAAGATTACTGACTTAGATAATTTAAAAGGAATTAGAATTTCAGTTAAGTCGTTATATCTCAACAAAACCTTTTTTGGAAGAAAAAGCAAATACAGATTTAAAAACATAATTACTATTTACAATGTTGGGAAAAATACAGTACAAATAATTTCTAGACATAAGAAAGTTTTTGATTTAAAAGGTGTAAAATATATTAGTGGTTTAATTAAAGGTAAACCCATTTTAAAACCCGGAGCTAAACTTAAATTAGAATTAAATTATTCTATGAGATCAAAAATTGCTTCAATTATTGGGTATTTTTCAATTATATGTTTAAATACATCCACTAAATGCAAAGCATATATTCCAACTATTAAATTATCGCCACCTGAAACTTTAAACTAATGAGCAAAATAAAATTATACAAGGCAGAAAACGAACCTGTATTAGGATACCATAAAGGTTCTCCAGAAAGAAAAAGGGTTGAAGAAACATACAATGATATGTTTAATTCTAAAATTGATGTACCATTATACATAGGTGAAAAAACTGTTTTTACTAAAAATAAAAAAGATATTTTACCACCACATGATCATAAAAATATAGTTGGAACTTTTTCTCAAGCCGATAAAGAGCATGTACATGAAGCCATTGAAAATTTAATGAAAAATAAAAGAACATGGTCTGAAACACCTTGGGAAAAAAGATGTGAAATTTTTCTTAAAGCTGCTGATCTCTTATCTGATAAATACCGAGCAAAAATAACAGCTGGTACTATGATTGGACAATCAAAAAATATTTTTCAAGCTGAAATTGATGCTGCTTGTGAGTTCATAGATTTTTTAAGATTTAATGTGTCCTATCTTACGGAAATTTATAGTGAGCAGCCTATTGATGGTCCTGGCAAATCTAATAATTTGGAGTATAGAGCATTAGAAGGGTTTGTATATGCAGTAACACCATTTAATTTTACAGCCATTGGAGGAAACTTATGTGCTAGTGCAGCATTGATGGGTAATGTTGTTTTGTGGAAACCAAGTGATAATCAAGTATACACTGCAAAAATTACTATGGATATTTTTAAAGAGGCTGGACTTCCAGATGGAGTTATTAATTTAGTCACAGGTGATCCAGAAATGATCTCAGACATTGCGTTAGCTCATCCGGAATTTTCAGGACTACACTTTACAGGATCTACATCTGTTTTTAGAGATCTATGGAAGAAAATTGGTAATAATATTAATATTTACAGAGACTATCCAAGAATTGTAGGTGAAACTGGAGGAAAAGATTTTATCTTTTGTCACCCCACAGCTAACATTGAAGCCTCTGCAACTGCAATAATTAGAGGTGGTTTTGAGTTTCAAGGTCAAAAATGTTCAGCGGCATCAAGAATTTACATTCCAAAATCAATTTCTAATGAACTTATTTCAAGTGTTATAGATCAAACTAAAACAATCAAAATGGGATCTCCTATTGATTTCAATAATTTCATGACAGCTGTAATTCATGAAAATGCTTTTAAAAGAATTTCTGAATATATTGATTATGCAAAATCCAGCGATGATTGTGAAATATTAATTGGAGGAGGATATGATGACAGTGTTGGATATTTTGTTGAACCAACAATAATTCTTACGAAAAACCATCAGTTTAGAACTATGCAAGAAGAAATTTTTGGTCCAGTTGTTACTATTTACGTTTACAATGATGAAGAATGGAATAGTATGTTGGATATTGTTGATCAAACATCTGATTACGCACTTACAGGAGCATTTATCTCTGAAGATGAAGAAAGTATTAAAACTGCATTAAATAAATTAAGATACAGTGCTGGAAACTTTTATATTAATGATAAACCTTCAGGTGCAGTTGTTGGTCAACAACCTTTTGGAGGATGTAGAGCTTCAGGAACAGACGATAAGGCTGGTTCTAAATTGAATCTATTAAGATGGGTTAGCCCGAGATTAGTAAGTAGAACTCACAATCCACCTACTAACTATCCTTATGATTATATGGATTAGGAACATATATAATTTTTTTAGTTTGAAAGTAGTCTAAATTTATTTTTTCAAAAATATTGTAAGACATATAGTTTTTAGTTTCAGAAAATTCCTTTTTAATATCTCCACCTTTTAAAAGAATAAAACCATTTTTTAATTTGTGCTTGCTTTCATGTTTAATCTTATTAAAGCAGTTTTTTTTAATTTTTGGATATGAAGCTACTGCCCTAGAGATAATAAAATCATACTTAGAGTTTATATCTTTTGCGTTTGACCAACTTGTTTTCACATTTTTTAAATTTAAATCTTCAACAATAGAATTTACAACATCAATTTTTTTTTTAATACTATCGATCAAATGAAAATTAACATTTGGAAAAATTATCGATAGAGGAATTCCAGGCAAACCTCCTCCAGTACCTAAATCCATAATATCGCTATTATCTTTAAAATTAAAATACTTTGATACAGATATTGAATGTAATATGTGATTAACTTCAAAATTTTCTATGTCTCTTCTTGAAACTAAATTTATCTTTTGATTCCAAATAGTTATAAGATTTTTAAACTTTTCTAATTGCTTCTTTTTTGGAGTGTCAAGTTGAAAATAAGAATCTATTTTATTTGTCATTTATTTAAAATATATCTTACTAAAGTAGTCCAATTTAAATATCTTTGGCAAAAAATTAAATTCATTTTTTAATGAAAGAGTTTCTTACTAACAAAATAAATAATCTTCCCGCTTCAGCCACTCTAGCAATGGCTGCCAAGGCAAGAGAACTTAAAAATAGTGGAATTGATATAATTGGTTTAAGTTTAGGCGAACCTGACTTTAATGTTCCAGATTTTATTAAAAATGCTGCTATTAGTGCAATCAACCATAACTA
>CEOC01157835.1_pt1 | contig 15342 bp, 16 predicted proteins | sample 356191 | NCBI WGS metagenome assembly CEOC01 (sample SAMEA2619952, study PRJEB7988) | marine metagenome | biome: marine biome (ENVO:00000447); feature: deep chlorophyll maximum layer (ENVO:xxxxxxxx); material: "saline water (ENVO:00002010), including plankton (ENVO:xxxxxxxx)" | depth 17 m
AAAAAAATTGCATGAAGCAGTACCATAAATTATTAAATCATATTCTAGAGAAAGGCATTCAAAAAGGAGACCGCACTGGAACCGGAACTATAAGCACTTTTGGATACCAAATGCGTTTTGATCTTTCAGAAGGATTTCCTCTTTTAACTACTAAAAAATTACATTTAAAATCTATTATTCACGAATTACTTTGGTTTATTAAAGGAGAAACAAATATTAAATATTTAAAAGATAATAATGTAAAAATTTGGGACTCTTGGGCAGATGAAAATGGAGATTTAGGACCAGTATATGGCCATCAATGGAGAAATTGGAATTCCGATGGTGTAGATCAAATTAATGAATTAATAAATCAAATTAAAAGCAACCCTAATAGTAGGAGAATGATTGTTTCAGCTTGGAACCCAAGTGTTCTTCCAGATACTTCAAAGACTTTTTCTGAAAATGTTTCTAATGGAAAGGCTGCTTTACCTCCTTGTCATGCTTTTTTTCAATTTTATGTTAGTGATAATAAATTATCTTGCCAACTTTATCAAAGAAGTGCAGATACTTTTTTAGGAGTACCTTTTAACATTGCTTCATATGCACTTTTCACAATGATGGTAGCTCAAGTTACTAATTTAGAACCTGGAGATTTTATTCACACATTTGGAGATGTTCATCTATACAATAATCACATAGAACAAGCTAAAGAGCAGTTATCAAGAGATTTTCGTTCTTTACCTATTATGAAAATTAATCCATCAGTTAAGAATATTAATAATTTTAAATTCGAGGATTTTGAACTCGAGAATTACGATCCGCATCCACATATAAAAGCAGCTGTTTCCATATGATAGTTTCATTAATTGTGGCTATATCTAATAATAGGGCTATTGGAAAAGATAATCAACTGATTTGGCAATTGCCTAAAGACATGAAATTTTTTATGGATTCAACTACTAGTCATCCTGTAATTATGGGTAGAAAGAATTATGAAAGTATTCCAGAAAAGTATAGACCATTAAGAAACAGAACTAATATTATTATAACTAGAAATAAATCTTTTGAAGCTAATGGTTGTTTGGTTGTAAATTCTATAGAAGAAAGTTTAAGGTGTATGAATTTTGGAGATAATGAAGAGATTTTTGTTATTGGTGGTGGAGAGATTTATAAAAAATTTTTAGAGCTTAATTTAATAGATAGAATGTATATTACTCATATAGATGAGTTTTTTGAAGGAGATACCTTTTTTCCTGAGCTTAATTTTGACAATTGGCATTCAACAGAAATTATGAATCATACTAAGGACAATGATAATCCTCATGATTTTAAAATAATGTGTTACAATAAGAAGACTTAAGCAACTTTAAGTTTACTGATTTTTGACTTTAAGAATTGCTTTTCAGCGTAAGAGACATCGATGATAAGTTCTTTAATATCTTTTTCAGGTGCATTAAACATAGACTCTGTTAAAATTGCCTCACAAATGGATCTTAATCCTCTTGCTCCAAGCTTCAGAAGAATGGCTTTTTCTACAATATAATTTAAAACTTCATCTTTAATAATGAGTTTAACATCATCCATTTCAAAAAGTTTAACATATTGCTTAATTAATGCGTTTTGAGGGTCTGTTAAAATACTTATTAAAGTTTCTTTTGTAAGGGGATGCAAATAAGTTAAAACAGGAAATCTTCCAATTAGTTCAGGAATAATACCATACTTTTTAATATCTAACTGGTTGACATGAGATAGCATTTTCTCATCATTAAATTCTTCACCAGAAAGTGAATTAAAACCTATAGATTGACTTTTGACTCTTCTTTCAATAATCTTTGAAATACCATCAAATGCACCACCACAAATGAAAAGAATATTTTTAGTGTCAATCTGAATCATTTTTTGTTCAGGATGTTTTCTTCCGCCTTGAGGAGGAACACTTACTTGTGCTCCTTCTAATAGCTTGAGCATTGCTTGCTGTACTCCTTCACCAGAAACGTCTCTAGTGATTGATGGATTGTCACTTTTTCTTGCAACTTTATCAATTTCATCTATAAAAACAATTCCTCTTTCAGCTGATTGTACATTATAATCTGCTGCTTGAAGCAGTCTAGATAAAATACTTTCTACATCCTCTCCAACATATCCTGCTTCAGTCAAGACTGTTGCATCTGCAATACAAAAAGGGACATTTAATAAATTTGCTATGGTCCTAGCAAGTAATGTTTTGCCAGTGCCAGTTTCTCCAACCATAATGACGTTAGATTTTTCAATCTCTATATTATCATCTACATTATTTTTTTGAAGTAATCTTTTATAATGATTATAAACTGCTACAGAAAGAACTTTCTTAGCCTCATCTTGTCCTATAACGTGTTTATTGAGCTTATCAACTATTTCTTTAGGAGTAAGAAGTTTTAAAGTTTCCTCAATTTCTTTTTTAGACTTTAGTCCTCCTTCTTCTTTAACAATAAGATGAGCTTGGCTAATACAAGAGTCACATATATGACCAGTAATACCTGCAATTAATACATTTACTTCTTTCTTTTCTCGACCACAAAAAGAACACCTTATACTTTCTTCTGAAGCTTTAGACATTTATTATTTTCTAGTTAATACTTCATCTATCATGCCATATTTTTTAGCCTCTTCAGATGTCATCCAATAATCTCTATCACTATCTTTCCATACAGTTTTGTAATCTTTTTTGGTATGATGCGAAATAATTTCATACAATTCTTTTTTCAGCTTCTGTATTTCTCTAGCAGTTATTTCTATGTCTGAAGCCTGTCCTTGAGCTCCTCCTAGAGGTTGATGAATCATTACTCTAGAGTGTTTCAAACCTGTCCTTTTTCCATCTTGACCAGCACATAATAATACAGCTCCCATTGATGCAGCCATCCCAGTACAAATAGTTGAGATATCAGGGTTTATATACTGCATAGTATCATAAATACCCAAACCAGCATAAACAGATCCTCCTGGTGAGTTAATATAAATCTGGATGTCTCTTTTAGCATCCATAGATTCTAAAAAGAGTAGTTGAGCAGTGATAATATTGGCTACATAATCATCAATAGCTGTTCCAAGAAATATAATTCTATCCATCATCAGTCTAGAAAACACATCCATTACCGCTATATTCATTTGTCTTTCTTCAATAATATTTGGAGTCATTCCAACAGGAATGTTTGGTAGTATTGAACTGTACTTGTCTAAAGTTGAGCTTGATATACCCATATGCTTGGTAGCATATTTTCTAAATTCTTCGCTGCTGTTATACATAATAATTTCTTTTTTTTAAAGTTAGGAATTTATTGAGTTAGCTCTGCCACCTTTTTAGTAAAATCTTCATGGTTGAGAAATTTATCATTGATTTTCAAAGTGCTTTTTAGGTAATCCATGACTTTTTTGTCGTAAATCATGTCATTTATTTTTCGCCCTTCATCTTTATTAGATAACACTTTTTCAGCAGTTTTTTTCAGTTCTTCTTCATCTGGAATCATCATTCCATATTGAACATATTGATTTCCCATTAAATCCATGGTGAATTTCAACAATTCTTCACCTGATACTTTAATGTTTTGATTTTTTATAATAAAATTCTCAATAAGTTGCCATTTTAGTCCATTCGAATAATTGTCGTATTCTTTATCAATATCTTCTTTCTTGGCTTCTTTATTGGATGATAAAATCCATTTTTTCAAAAAGGTGTCTGGTAATTTTATTCTAAGTTTTTTAATTAAGGTTTTAGAAATTTCATTTTTAAGAAGTCTATCAATGTCAGATATAAACATTTTATTTAAGTCCTCTTTTACCTTATTTCTAAATTCTTCTAATGTTTTGGCTTCACCTGCCCCATAAATTTTATCAAAAAGTGCTACATCTAAATTTGCTGGTTCTAATGTTTTCACTTCATTAACAGTCATAAATACATCTCTTTTATAAAGTTTAGCCCTTTCCTTATCTATTCCTAGCATCGCCGCCATGTCTGCTTCGCCTCTGGATATTTTTTTAGGATCTAATTTGAAAGTGTCTTTTGGCTTACAGCCCAATAATTGTTTTTTAGATTTTTTATCATTTATAAACTCAAGAGAAATAGTTGAACTCTGGTTAAATCCTTCTTTAATTATATTGCCATTTTCATCCAATTCTTTGAAATTTGCAAGAATCATATCTCGATCTCCAGCTTTTTCAACGCTTATAAGTTTACCATATCTTCTAGCAAAATCATCACTTTGCTTATTTATTAAGGACTCGTCAACTTTAGGTTGATATCTTGTAAATTTATATCTTCCAGGTAGTTCTAAATTAAACTCCGGAGCAATTCCTATTTCATACTTAAATTCAAAATCACTAGGGTTATTCCAATCTACCTTGATTTTTTCATCCTCAATAGGTAGTGGGTTGCCTAGTATATTTAATTTGTTTTCGGTTATGTGATCATAAATAGATTTATTCAAAATTTTATCTATTTCCTCTGCTAATATTGAAGGGCCATACTTCTTTTTTATAATACTAGTGGGCACATGCCCTTTCCTAAATCCAGGAAGTTGCATTTGTTTTCTATAATTTTTTAAAGAAGAATCATAAGGTGCTTTATAATCTTCATTAGAAATCTTAACTGTAAGAACAGCGTTAAGTGCATCTAAGTTTTTAATGCTAACGTCCATATTTTTGTTTTATGTTTAATCTAAAAATGGCATAAAGCTAAAGCTTATGCCATTTTAATGTTAGTGCGGGTAAAGGGAGTCGAACCCCCACGCCTTGCGGCACTAGATCCTAAGTCTAGCGTGTCTACCAATTCCACCATACCCGCATTTAAAGCATTGCTTTTAAAAAAGCAGATTGCAAATTTATTCAATTTTCTTAAATAGGAAAGCTCAAAATTTTTTTCTGTTAACTTTGTTAAGTATAATTAATTAAAAAATGCTTTCATTAAACCCAAAAGAACTTAAGCTGTCAAAACTTCACCATTATTTGCTGGGTGCAGTTGTTCCTAGACCCATTTGCTTTGCTAGTACTATAGATGAAAATGGAAGACCGAATCTAGCTCCCTTTTCTTTTTTCAATGTCTTTAGCTCTAATCCTCCAATTGCAATTTTTTCACCATCAAGAAGCGGAAGAACAGGTAAACACAAAGATACCTATAACAATATTCAAAAGGTTAAGGAGGTTGTTATTAACATGGTTAACTATAAAATGGTAGAACAAATGTCTTTAGCCAGTTCACCATACGATTCAGATGAAGATGAGTTTATTAAAAGTGGGTTTACAAAAGTAAAATCTGAACTGGTAAAACCTTTTAGAGTAAAAGAATCACCCGTTCATTTAGAGTGTAAGGTTAATGAAGTAAAAGAATTAGGTCATGAAGGAGGAGCTGGGAATTTAATAATTTGTGAAATATTAAAAATTCATATTCACGATAATATTCTTGATGAAAGTAATATGATTGATCAAGAAAAAATTGACTTAGTTGCTAGAATGGGTGGTAATTGGTATTCAAGAACTGATAAAAAATCCATGTTTGAAATTACCAAGCCAATGTCATCGAAAGGAATTGGTTTTGATCAAATTCCAAAAGAAATTTTATCCAGCAAATTCCTTTCAGGAAATGATTTAGGAAAGTTAGCAGGAATTGAGTTTTTACCCAATGAAACCGCTGTTAATGATTTTAAATTGATAGAGCTTAGTGAACTTTTTTTAGAGTTGGAAGACGATCCTAAAAAGTTAGAATGGTCTCTTCATGAAAAAGCTAAAGAATTTTTAGCTGTCAATGATTTGGAAGCAGCATGGAAAACATTACTTTCGTTTAATAATTAAATAAAAAATGGAACTTAAATTAAATGGTAAAGTAAAGTTAATTTCAGATTTACAATCTTGGGATTCAGGGTTTACAAAAAGAGAATTTGTAATTACTACTAATGAACAATATCCTCAAGATGTGAAATTAGAATGCATTAAGGATAAAACTAGTTTATTAGATGGCTTATCTGAAGGAGACGATGTTGAAGTATCATTTAATGTAAGGGGGAATGAATACAACGGCAAGTATTATGTCAACTTACAAGCTTGGAGATTGAATAAAAGTGGTGGAGCAGAACCAGCTAGTGAACAAGCTCCCTCGGAGCCAGATTTTGAACCAGTCGGGGACGATGATGATGATTTACCATTTTAATTAATTTTTAATGATGTCCCTAATTGAAAAATATATAAAAGGGATTAGATTTTTATTACCATCTCCATTTTCAATAGCTATATTATTAACCCTTTTTACTTTTATATTGGCTTTTTTTTGGCCAATGAATATCTACATAGAAGATTTAAATTGGGTCGATAAGTTTACTCAGATTCTTATATCCTGGAATGATGGTCTATGGAATGTTCAGGGTATGGCATTCGCAGTCCAAATGATGTTAATGCTATTATTAGGGCATGTATTGGCGTTAAGTAAATCTGTTGATGCTGCTATTAATAAACTTCTTCCCTTTTGTACTAACAATGCTAAAAGTGCACTTATTGTTACTTTTTTCACCTTGATTGTAAGTTGGTTTAATTGGGGTTTAGGATTGATTTTTGGAGCTATTTTTTGTAAAAAAATAATGGATTACGCTTCCCAAATCTCTATTGGTCTCAATCATGGATTGATTGGAGCAGCTGGATACTCTGGTTTGATGATTTGGCATGGTGGTATTTCAGGATCTTCTCTAGTTAAAATTTCCGAGGTTGGACATTTGAAAGATTTAGCTCCTGAAATTGTGAAAAGTAGTGTTCCTCTTTTAATAGGTTTCTCAAAAACCGTATTCTCTAATATGAATATTGCTGTCACATGTTCTTTGTTGGTAACCTTACCTGTTACTATGTATTTTTTAGGCAAAAAAACTAAAGTTGTTATTCCTAATAAAACGAAAGAAATTAAATATGAGGATAAAAAATTTAATTTAATTGGTTTTGAAAAATTTGATCAATCTAAATTAGCAGGAACAATTATTGGGTTATTTATCATCATTTTTTGTGGTTATTTAGCAATTAGCCATCCATTGACAAAGTCCTTTCAGTTTATCAATCCTAATTATTTAAATTTAACTTTACTCGGTCTTGCTTTAGTCTTTCACAGAACTATTTCTAGTTTTTTAAGAGCAACCGAAAAAGCTATTGTTGGAACAGTTGGTATTTTAATTCAATTCCCCCTATATTTTGGAATAATGGGAGTAGTAAGTGATACAGGAATTATTAATGATTTAGCAACTTATTTTCAAAGTATTTCTTCAAATTATACTTATCCAATTTTCACATTTTTAAGTGCAGGATTAGTAAATTTTTTAGTGCCGAGTGGAGGAGGTCAGTGGTATATCCAAGGACCTCTAATTATACAATCAGCTATAGAAATGGGAATCCCTTTAAGTAAAAGTATTATGGCTATGGCTTATGGCGATCAACTAACTAATATGATGCAACCTTTTTGGGCACTTCCTTTATTAGGAATTACTGGACTTAAAGCCAAAGATATTCTACCATACACATTAATTATGATGTTAGTTGGATTGGTTGTTTTTTCTTTAGGGCTACTTATATTCTAGATTAAAAAATCCTCAATTGAAAGATTACTAAAGATAATTTATAATGAAGCAGTTCAAGTCATTTATTTCAAAAAGGTTAATCATTAGACCCACCTCTAAGCAAGATGCTGAACTGGTTTATGAATTAATGAATTCACCTAAATTCATTAAATATGTTGCAGACAGAAACATTGATTCAATAAATGATGCAAGCAATTATATTAAAGTTAAAATGCTTCCACAATTATATTTGATGGGATATTCAAGCTATACATTAATTAATAAGTCCAATGGAGATAAAATTGGAATATGCGGTCTTTACAATAGAGCTGGAGTTGATGGAATAGATATTGGATTTAGTATTTTACCACATTTTGAACGTTTAGGGTATGCATATGAGTCGTCATCAAGACTAATTAAAGGTGCTTTTGAAGAATTAGAAATTGAAGAAATTAAAGCAATTACCAATCAAGATAATATTTCTTCGAAAAACCTTTTAAAAAAATTAGGATTTAAACTTATTGGTAAAACAATACTTCCTGATGAAAAAGAAGAATTACTTCTCTTTGAAATTAAAAAAACAGAATATTAGCCCTTTTAATGATTAAAAAATTCGTAATAGTATTTATAGGTCATCAATAAACAAAACAAAATGAAAAGCAAATATTTATTAGTTAAGCACTTTCTCTATATATTCTCAATAATTATTTCCTCATTTTCATGTACTAAAAATTCCCAAATAACTTTTTATTGGGACGAAACGGGTTGCTCAGATCCTTGGTTAGATTTCTATACTGCCGATACTTTTTCTCAAGAAGCTCAAAATAATGCTATCAGAAATTATTTATTAAGTGAAAATATAGATTTAATTTCTTTAAGTCATGAATATGATTCTTCCAAAGCAGAGTTTTGCTTGGCTTGCCATTGTAAAACAGGAAAAGTTTTTGAATTGATTGTCTCTAAAAATGATAAAAGAAAAATGAAAAATTTGGGACTAAATCAATTTGATCTTCACTTTTATCAATAGGATTATTGATGTGGTTTAAATCAATAAATTCAAGAGGAGATTTTATTTTTGAAAAACAGGGATTAAAAATTTTTGAACTTAAATTTCCTAAATGGTATTCCCACAGAGCAGTGGTTTCTTATGACAAATCTAACATTGAAATAAAACCTAAAAGTATTTGGAAGAGCGAATACATTATTTTGAAAAACAATCAAAAAAAAGGGTCAATAACATCTAATTGGAAAGGAGAAGTTTCTATTCAATTTTTCGATGAATTAAATCACAAACATAATTTCCAATTAATGAGTAAAGGCTTTTGGAAACAAAGGTTTGAACTTTATAATGATAAAATGTCTTTGCTAAATATTATCACCCCATCTGTTAATTGGAAAAAAATAAGTTCTGATTATGAATTAGAAAATAAAGCAAATAGCTTAGAAGAAAAACATTTTAATGAGCTTATGATTTATACGGGATTCTATGTTATTCTTCATAAGAAAAACACAGCTTCATCTGTTTCTGGAGGTGCTGTATAAATCGTTTAGCTAAATTAGCTAATTGAAAATCAAAGAAATTTTAAAATACAATGATCACAGGCCATGGAGCATTCCTATTAAAAAATGGAATTTCTATCAAGAATGGAATAATGCAATATTTCTTCATTGGAAAGTAGAACTTAAAGAACTTTCAAAATTTGTTCCAAGTAATTTACAAATAGATTTATTTGATGGTCAACCATGGGTTTCCTTAGTAGCATTTACTATGGAAAAAATTAGACCAAGGAATTTTCCTCATTTCTCACCAGTCTCAAATTTTCATGAAATTAATATTAGAACTTATGTGAAATCCAATAATAAGACTGGGGTATATTTTTTAAGTATTGAAGCTGGTAAGAAGATTGCTTGTAGAATAGCAAGAAAAATTTCTAAACTTCCCTACCGTTATTCAACAATAAATAGATCATTTAATTCTTATAACTCAATCAATTCTGATTTTAAAGATTTATTAGAAATACAATACGATTTTAATCAATCGAAAAGTAATATAACAGCATTGGATCTTTTCCTTACAGAAAGATATGCTCTTTTTCATGATGTTGGAAATCATATAAATGAATTTGAAATTCATCATTTACCTTGGCCTATTGAAAATATGGAATTATTAAAATTAAATTTTAACTATCAAAGATTTAGTAAAATGATGGGAAAGAGTCCTGATAAAACACATTTTTCTAGTGGGGTTAAAGTGATTTCATGGAATTGCAATAAATATTAATACAACTTTATTATTTATAATCCATCTAAATTGCTTAAAGATAGTTACTTGTTTAATCAAATTTTTAGATAGAAAGAACTTAAATCTACAATGTTTACTACATTTGTTCAGGCTTAAAAATAAATCATTATGAGCAAATCTACTTTTTATACCTCCATAGGATATAAAATACTGATGGCCCTATCAGGACTATTTTTAATGTTTTTCTTGCTTCAACATCTTGTGATTAATTCCCTTTCAGTAATAAGCCCAGATGCATTTAATGAAGCTTCTCATTTTATGGGAACCAATCCATTAGTCCAGTTTTTATTACAACCAGTACTGATTTTTGGAGTAGTATTTCACTTTATAATGGGTTTCTTTTTAGATTTAAGAAATAGAAAATCTAGAACTATTAATTACGCTTATAACAACCCATCTTCAAACTCTTCTTGGCCGTCTAGAAATATGATTATTAGTGGAATTACTGTACTTGCTTTTTTGGCTTTACATTTTATTGATTTTTGGATTCCTGAAATTTCAACAAAATATATTGTGGGTGATATGTCCGGGTTAACGAATGAAGGCGAATTTAGATACTATCATGAATTACATGAAAAATTTAATGCATTACCTAGGGTAATTGCTTACGTAATAGCTTTTATTTTTCTATCTCTTCATCTACTTCATGGATTCCAATCTTCTTTTCAAAGTGTTGGAGTTTCCACAAATAAAACTAGATCAACATTTTATAAAATAGGAACTATTTTTGCGATAATTGTTCCTTTTGGTTTTATAACCATTGCAATGTTTCACTTTTTAACCCAACATTAACTATCATGGCAATACTAAATTCTGGCGTACCTAATGGTGAATTGAAAGATAAGTGGACACAATACAAAGATTCAATAAATCTTGTAAACCCAGCTAATAAAAGAAATATTGATGTAATTGTTGTTGGAACTGGATTAGCGGGAGGCTCAGCATCTGCAACTTTAGCAGAACTAGGTTACAATGTAAAAACTTTTTGTTATCAAGACAGTCCAAGAAGAGCGCACTCAATTGCTGCTCAGGGAGGGATTAATGCCGCTAAAAATTATCAAGGAGATGGAGATTCTACTTACCGTTTATTTTATGATACTGTTAAAGGGGGTGACTACAGATCTAGAGAAGCTAATGTATATAGATTAGCAGAAGTATCTACCAACATAATTGATCAATGTGTTGCTCAAGGAGTTCCTTTTGCTAGAGATTATGGAGGTTTATTAGATAACAGATCTTTTGGAGGCGTATTAGTTTCAAGAACATTTTATGCAAAAGGTCAAACAGGGCAACAATTACTTCTAGGCGCTTATTCAGCTATGAATAGACAAATTGCTAGAGGAAAAATCAAAATGTATAACCGACATGAGATGTTGGATGTTGTTATTGTAGATGGCAAGGCAAGAGGAATCATAGCCAGAAACTTAATTACAGGTGATATTGAAAGACACTCTGCTCATGCAGTAGTGATAGCTTCTGGAGGATATGGCAATGTTTATTTTTTATCGACCAATGCAATGGGAAGTAATGCTACTGCAGCCTGGAAGGTCCACAAAAAAGGAGCATTTTTTGCTAATCCTTGTTACACTCAAATTCATCCAACTTGCATTCCCAGATCTGGAGAATATCAATCTAAGCTAACTTTAATGTCAGAGTCTCTTAGAAATGATGGTCGAATATGGGTGCCTAAAAATATGGAAGACGTAATTGCTTTAAGAGAGGGAAAATTAAAAGCAATTCAGATTCCTGAAGAAAATAGAGATTATTATTTAGAAAGAAGATATCCAGCATTTGGAAACTTGGTCCCAAGAGATGTTGCGTCTAGAGCTGCTAAGGAAAGATGTGATGCGGGATTTGGAGTCAATCAGACTGGAGAAGCTGTTTATTTAGATTTTAGCTCTGCAATTATAAGGTATGGAGAGGAGCAAGCATTACTTAATGGAGAAGATGCTGGAGATAAACAATTAGTTAAAAAACTAGGTCGAGAAATAGTAAAATCAAAGTATGGAAACTTATTTCAGATGTATGAAAAAATTGTAGATGAAAATCCGTATGAGAATCCTATGATGATATATCCCGCAGTTCATTATACAATGGGAGGAATATGGGTAGATTATAATTTAATGACTACTGTTCCTGGTCTTTACGCTATTGGGGAAGCTAATTTTTCAGATCATGGATCTAACAGACTGGGAGCATCTGCACTTATGCAAGGCTTGGCTGATGGATATTTTGTACTTCCATACACCATTGGAGATTATCTATCTGAAGATATTAGAACAGGACCCATTTCAACAGACTCTGAAGAATTTGAATTAGCAGAATCTAATGTAAAAAAACTACTAAATCAGTTAATATCCAATAAGGGGAATCATTCTGTAGACTACTACCATAAAAAATTAGGTAAGATTATGTGGGATAAATGTGGTATGGCTAGAACTGAAATTGGTCTTAATGAGGCGATTAAAGAAATCAAAGAACTCAGAGAAGATTTTTGGAAAAATGTTACAGTTCCTGGAAAATTAAATGAACTTAATAAAGAATTAGAGAAAGCAGGTCGTGTAGCTGATTTCTTAGAACTTGGCGAGTTATTTGCTAAAGATGCTTTAACTAGAAATGAGTCATGTGGGGGGCATTTTAGAGAAGAATATGCAACTAAAGAAGGTGAAGCTAAAAGAGATGATAAAAATTTCACTTTTGTTTCAGCTTGGGAATATGCAGGCGAACCATCTGATGCTAAGCTTCATAAGGAAAAGTTAGAGTTTGATAATATTGAGGTAAAAGAAAGATCTTATAAATAATTAGGTATGAAATTAACACTTAAAATTTGGAGACAAAAAAGTAGCACAGATAAAGGTTCTTTAGAAACATATCCAATTAGTGAGGTATCTGAACATATGTCTTTCTTAGAAATGTTAGATGTATTAAACGAAGATCTTATTGAAAAAGGGATAGAGCCTGTTGCTTTTGACCATGATTGCAGAGAGGGAATATGTGGTATGTGCTCACTTTATATTAATGGAGAAGCACATGGCCCTGATAGAAGAGTAACTACCTGTCAACTTCACATGAGAAAATTTAAGGATGGTGATACAATATTTATTGAGCCGTTTAGAGCCAATGCATTTCCAGTTGTAAAAGATTTAGTAGTTGATAGATCTGCGTTTGACAGAATACAACAGTCAGGTGGTTATGTTTCTGTAAATACTTCGGGAAATACTCAAGATGCTAATAGTATTCCTATTCCAAAAGATGATGCTGATATTGCTTTTGATGCTGCTACATGTATTGGATGTGGAGCTTGTGTAGCCTCTTGTAAAAATTCATCAGCTATGCTTTTTGTTTCTGCTAAAGTTTCTCAATTTTCACTATTACCCCAAGGTCAGGTAGAGGCAAAAGAAAGAGTTATAAATATGGTTAATAAAATGGATGAAGAAGGATTTGGAAATTGTACCAATACTGGAGCTTGTGAAGTAGAATGTCCCAAAGGAATTTCTCTCGATAATATTTCAAGAATGAATAGAGAATTTATTTCAGCTAATATCAAAAAATAGGTTAACTTTTTTTGTTAATTTCCTATTTGGGCTTTTATTATTTTTTCTACAACCCCTCTGTAATATTCAAAATCCCATCTAATTTCTTTTTTTATGTAGTCATAGTAAGCAATTGAAATGGGTTCAGTTTTAAGAAAGGTTAAATCATCATTTTTTGAATCATGAAAAAGGGTAATTTCAGCCTTGAGTTTATGTTTCTTTTTATTTTTTGGAATGTCTATAGCATCAATAATAAAGTGCTTTGAAACATAACTGTCCTTAGAAAATTCAAACTTATATATCCCTCTGATAGTAATGATTTTTTTCACCCTATTCCCTTTCAATTTATAATTTTGTAACTCAACATTGTTTCTGTAAATTTTTATGGAGCAATTTTTTAAATTTCCATACCTGTTCTCAATCGGAATTAGATTAATTTTTAATTTTATTTTTATGTTCTTTTGAGAATGGATTCCCCAACTTATTATAACTAATATTAATACAGTTAAAAGCCTAAGAGGTTTCATCAATAGAATAAATCATTTTCTAATCTAAAGATATTCTATAATTGATTTCAAAATAATTAAAATCAATTTTTAAATTAAGAGAAAGAAGTTTAAAAGATTTTACTGGCAATATTTTTTACAGATTCGCCTTTCCCCATTGTATAAAAGTGAAGAACTGGAACTCCTGCTTTTACTAATTCTTGTGACTGCATGGTAGACCATTCAACTCCTACTTTTTTTACCTCATCATTGGTTTTACATTTTTCCAATTCGTTAGAAAACTCTTCTGGAAAATTGGTGTTAAAAAACTTAGGAATAAATGTTAGGTGACGAAGATTGGTTATGGGCTTTAGACCGGGTATTATTGGAACTGTGATTCCTATCTCTCTACATTTTTTTTCAAATTCAAAAAACTTTTTATTATCGTAGAAAAGCTGAGTAACAATAAATTCCATGCCTGCATCTACTTTTTCTTTAAGGTGTTTAAGATCACTTTTTAAATTCATAGCCTCGAAGTGTTTCTCTGGATAACCAGCTCCACCAATACAAAAATTTGAAGGACTATTTTTGGTCTCTTCATATAAGTATTGACCATTATTCATATCATTTATTTGTTCAATGAGGTCAATTGCAAATTTATTTCCTCCGTCAGTTGGGATAAAAGCAGATTCGTTTTTCATGGGGTCACCACGAAGGGCAAGAATATTATCTACACCCAAAAATTTTAGGTCTATTAATGCACTTTCAGTATCTTCTTTAGTAAAGCCACCACATATTATGTGTGGGATAGCATCTACCTTATAACGATTCATTAAAGCAGCACATATTCCAACTGTACCAGGTCTTTTTCGAATAGAAACCTTTTTAAGGAGCCCGTTGCCCATTTTTTTATATTCGTACTCTTCCCTATGATAAGTTACGTTAATAAATGGTGGATTGAATTCCATTAATGGGTCTATCCCTTTGCAAATATCTTCAATTCCTTTTCCTTTTAAAGGAGGTATTATTTCAAAGGAGAAAATAGTTTTATTGGAGTTCTTTATATAATCAACAACTTTCATTAGGAGGCAAAATAAACTCTTAATACCAACAAAACCAAAATTATTAGATGATAAGAAGTGTTATTTGTTAAACATTTTATTCTGTTTAAGGATATTAGTACTATAATATGCTTCATAAGCTAAGTATCTAATATTTTAAATACTACATTTGCTTCGAATGAAAAACATTAGAAATTTTTGCATTATAGCTCATATTGATCATGGTAAAAGTACTTTAGCTGACAGGTTATTACAGACTACAGGAACCATTTCAGATAGAGAAATGAAAGATCAAGCTTTAGATGATATGGACATAGAAAGAGAGCGTGGTATTACCATCAAGAGCCATGCTATTCAGATGGATTATATTCATAAGGGTCAACCATACAAGTTGAATTTAATTGACACACCTGGACACGTCGA
>CEOC01011706.1_pt1 | contig 15338 bp, 15 predicted proteins | sample 356191 | NCBI WGS metagenome assembly CEOC01 (sample SAMEA2619952, study PRJEB7988) | marine metagenome | biome: marine biome (ENVO:00000447); feature: deep chlorophyll maximum layer (ENVO:xxxxxxxx); material: "saline water (ENVO:00002010), including plankton (ENVO:xxxxxxxx)" | depth 17 m
TTGTATTGTAAATAATCTTGCTCTACTATTTCGTCATTTTCTGGTTCTAAATCATAAAATTTGAAATTATTTGTTAATGATTTTATACCTTCTATAAAAGACCCGTTACCCGCACTGGGTTCTATTATTAAATCATCTCTATTCAACTTCAAATGTCTCTTTACAAGGTCCAACGACTGCTCTACAACAACTTCCTTCGTATAATACTTATCTATGATATCCCGTGTTAACCCTTTTGTTTGTTTTTTCATATGAGCTTACTATATTATAAATAGGTGTATTTAGTTAAATTTTCTTATTCAATTATTCTTTTTCTTCAAGTAATACCGTCTGTTGTACTCCTTACGTTTTTTCTTGCGTTCGTCCACTTCTTTTGAATTTTCCTCTTGTATTCCTCCATTTTGCTGCATTCTTTCCTTCAATTCTCGTATTTCTTTCTTCATTTTCTCTACATCTTCCATCAATTTCACTAATATTTCATCATTATTATTCATTTAACTATACGATAGTAATAAAATATTTCTTATATTGTAATCTGATAAACAATATTATTCCAACTATTTAAATACTACTTGTTTATTCTATATACAGCATTGAATGGATGTTTCCACACTAAAAAAACACGGTCGCAAATTTGTTCTTGTATACAAAGACGATAAAAAAGTATTAGATGACTACATTCAAAGTTTGAACTTATTCGACATATGTATTGAACTAGGACAATTCAGTATTCCAGCTTTTTTACAAAACGACTTCATCTATTTCTTTACCCAGATGTGGTTACCCGCAGATAAACAACCTACTGAACTCATTCAAAACCCAAGATTTGTCTTCTTGAATGTAGAAAACCTTACAGAACAAAACCGATTTCAGCACATTGTTGCTTTCATTGAAGCGGGTGCTAGAATTGCAGATTACAGTCCATCTAATGTCAAACTTATGGAGAACTACATTAAAGAAAATTGTCCGAAATATAAACACAATATTATCCACATGCCTTACCAGTTCAACTTGAAGGACTTTTGCCAAATTTATAACACTGATAACGAATACGAATATGATGTAGGAATTATAAATGCCTACGTTGAACCACATGAATCCGTTAATTCTGTCCTTGAATATCGTCGCAACAAGATGTGGGAACTTGTACAAAAAGAAGAACAATGGAAATCCATTAACATCATGGGTTGGGATAAAGAGCGTGACGAACTTATTAAAAAATGTAAAGTCATTATTAATATCCATCATTTCAGTTGTTTTTTCATTTTCCAACATATTCGTTGTGACCGTATGATATTTGCCAATAAACTAATCGTTTCTGATATCTCGTTATATGGCGATACATTGGACGTTTATGATTGCGTTACTTGGAGACCATTTGATGATATAATCCAAACTACAAAAGATATCCTTACTCATTTTGACCGTATGCAACGCCGTATGGAACTGTTACCCAAAAAACACATTTGTGATGCCCGTCACGCTGCATTACAAGAGGTTGTTGATGAATTGTGTAAAAAGACTGATGATGAAAAATAATACATATTCCTGATAATAATACACATTATGCTGTATTATTATTAAGCACCAATGTCCTTCGTGATAATTACTTCTTTTAATACATTCCTTATGATTTTCTTACTGAATCTTTCGTGTTCTTCACTACTCCCGGTCATACTATTATAATAAATATCCATAATCTGGTCGGTTTCTTTTGTTCCAGCAATGTTACACAGCGGATGATTCTCTTTCCACTTCTCTATCAGTCCTTCATTTTTCGCAGAAACCTCTGCGATTACATTACGAAACATTGAATGCTGTTCATCGTCTTTTTTCCAATTGTTTTCCTCTTTTATGTATAACGTCTCTCTTTTTGCGTCTGTACAATGAAGTGGTCTCGTAAACAAATCCATTGAATTTAACTTGTTCGTTATAATTCGTGAGATTCCCTTTACGTATCCATGTTTTCCCGTTTCTTCCAAGTCATCCAATGTAAAATCAATTGATTCTACAAAATCTTCTATATTCATAGCATCTTTACAATGTTCATTCAGAAATATGTTAATATTAAACCGATTATTACTGTTATTTGTATTGTGTGAATTGTATGAATTATTTGCCAATGTTCCATTTGATACGTTATCAAGTAAATTTGTTATTATTGATTTGAACTCCATATTACTTTTTACCAATTCCATAACAACAGATGGCTCTATTGTTGGAACTTCTACTTTTTTTTCTTGAGGACCTTTGCATCTTTGTTTATGTCTTGATAAGCTAGACAAATGTTTGAATTTTTTTCCACAAACACATTCAGTCATTTTACTTGAACCAAAGCCACCACTCAAATGTTTTTTTGACAATAGATGTTTTTCAAAGTTACTTTTACGTGTTGTAGTGTATTCACAAGACTTACATTCATACACAAAGTTGCTACTTTTGCTATTATTGTTCATTATATAAAGTATAAACATTTTTCTATATTGTATCATCATTATATAGTGTAAAAATGAATTTTTTTTTACGTAAAATGTATATCAGCTTTATATAAATGCTACAAATGCTAATAAAATGCTAACAAAATGCTAATAAATGCTAACTAAAAAGTAGCACGCAACATATTTTTTAAAATTTCAAATATTTGTCGATGAAAAATTCTTGTGCTACTTTTATGCTAAGTCTCCCTCAAAAAGTAGCAAGTTTTTTTTTGTTACAAAAATTTTTTTTGTTTCCATCAACCGTGTTATAAAAACGAACAAAAAAACACCCAGTAACAAATTTTTTTCAGAATTTGCTACTTTTTAGTGAAAATGCTAACAAAATGCTAACAATTTTTCAATGAAAATTTTCAAAAAAAATCGCAATTTATCAGCTTAATTCGTAATAGAATATTTTTTTAATTTTTTTTTCAGTGTGGCAAAAAAGTAGCAAGTACATGCTAATAAATGCTAACAAAAAGTAGCAAATTTTTTATTTTCGAAAAATCAAAAATTTCGAAAAAAAATTACGCAGTCAAAAAAATTTACTTTTTTTCAAAATGACAGCAAAGTGCTGTGAACCACTTTTTTTAAAAAAATCATGACAAAACCTTTTCAGAAAAAAAAAAAATGGACATCGAAAAAATGTCCAAAAAAAAAATTTTGAAAATACTTTTGCAACAATTTTAAAAAAAAAACGTAAAAATCCATCATTTTACTATACAAAATCGGGAAATCTTGTAAAAAAAACACAGAATATTACATTTTAAGGGGGTGAGTTTTGAAAGTTTTTTCCCACTCAAATCCCAAAATTGGGTCACCTACCGGAATCCCATAAATCCGTAAAAGTGGCCTCAAGATTCATTGATTTAATAGGGTAAAATATTGCGTTTTTCTCACCTATTTTCGCACAATCTTGTATTTTTTTTACAAAAAACGTCAATTTAAGGGGGTAAAAAAATAAAAAAATTTTAAAAATCTCGGGACCCCCCAGAATTCAAGAAATCCATAAATCGGTCTTCGTATTTATCGGATTTGGGGGGGTGTATTATAATCATTGTTATTTCATGAAAAATTCCACAAAAAATAGAATTAAAAGCAAGACCATAATATATGACAATGTTAGATGAACTAATAGAAAAGAACTGCATCAAGTATGGTAGTTTCAAGTTAAAAAGTAATGAAATATCAAAGTATTACTTTGATATGAAAAGTATTGTATCTTATCCAGCATTACTTAAGAAAATAGGTGATGAAATTTATCAAAAAATAGATAAGGAGTGTGACCTTTTATGCGGAGTGCCGTTAGGTGGGTTACCTGTGTGTTCTTATATTTCAGCACAGTATGAAATACCAATGATAATGGTAAGAGATGAAGTAAAAAGTTACGGAACAAACCGACAAATAGAAGGTAATTATCACAAGAAGAATAAATGTATCATAATTGAAGATGTAATCACTACAGGTGGTTCTGTAAATAAGGTAGTTGATATATTAAAAGATAAGGTAGATGTGATTGGGATAATAGTAATTATGGATAGACAAGAAGGGTGCAAATGTAAAGTTCCCGTTCAAAGTATAATTACAAAGACAGATGTAGTGAGACATCGGCTACATCAAATAATTAAAAAAAAGGAAAGTCGGTTATGTTTTTCAGGGGACCTTGATAGTAAAGACGAATTGGTGAATATTTTGGAAAAAATAGGCGACAAGATAGTAATTTGTAAGATTCATTATGATTTTTATGAGGACAATGATGATAGTTTGAAAAATAAATTGATAGAGCTGTCTATAAAACACGAGTTCCTTATAATGGAAGATAGGAAATTTGTTGATATATCATATACAGTAGCAAAGCAATATCAACGTTTCAGTAAATGGGTTGATATGGTAACCGTTATGGGAAATGTAAACAGTGATGTTATAGGTAAATTATCGGGGGTAGTATTAGTTGCAAACATGTCTAATAATAGTTTTGATAGTACAAAATCGGCATCAAAGGCAGCAGATATGTATCCAGAAAGAGTAATTGGATTTGTTACACAATACCGTATAAAAGATTATCCTTTTTTCAATATGACACCGGGAATTCATTTGTCCACACACAAAGATGGAGACCAAAATTACAGAAAAAAGGAAGATGTAGACACTGATATAATTATTGTGGGAAGAGGAATCTATAAGAGTGAAAATGTAGTAACTAGCGCAGAGTTGTATAGGACAATTTGTTAGGTGAATAATGACACTGTATTGAATGTGTCATTATTATTATTTTTATCGTTTCCATACTTCAAAGAATCTTTCGGTGCATGGACCCCATCCACCAGGTTCACTGTATTCTACATAGAATCCATTTTGTTTCAAAATAGTATCAATGTAATTCTTATGAGTTATATCGTGATAATCATTTTCCATTATGATAAGCTTAATGTTATTCAATATGGTTGGCATATCTGTAAGAATATAATAAAAGGCACCTTCACAATCCAATACCAATGTGTCAAAATCAATATTATACTTGTTTCTCAACGCATCTAATGTAATGGTATTAACCCATTGATAACCTTCTTGTAATACTTCACTTGGTATAGTATCCCATCCTTTCTGAATAAGTTTTCTACTAGATAACGCAGCGTGTTCAATATGAAACTTCATGTTGTTTATATCTCTATTTTCTGTTAGCTGTTTTACAGTTAATTCGTCACATTCAAGTGTAACAAACTGTTCTTGATTTACAATAGACCCGATAATGAGAGAATTGCGTCCAACATTTGCACCTAACTCGAGAACTTTTTCATTTCCGGTCAAGTAACGAACCGCCATTTTTTGTTCTGGTAGTTCGTTGTAAAAATTACCGTGGTTCATTTTCAAAGTGGAATGAATTTGTTTCAATCTATTTTCAACGTCATTTTCGGTAACGTTTTCTGGCATAGTAATTGAGACGGTAATCGTTTCGTTATATTCAGATGTTTTTCCGTCATGTTTAACAATGATTCTTTTAAGAAATCCGGGGTTGGGGTCGCCAAATATTTTCGCACGTTCCCCGTCACCGCTAGGAATAGTAATTGTATTTTTTTCTTTCAGTAATAACTTACATGCGTCAGTTACGTCAAAGGCTTTGTCATATGTTCCATAATAGATGTTCATGTATAATGGTAAATAAAGAGCTACATTTATATGGGTTCAATAGTGAAACAAGTAAATTTATTGTGAAAAATAAATATACCATCAGAATGTATATACGTAAAAATGCCAAAAAATAAAACCGCAAAGAAAATGACAAAAAGGAAATCAAAAAAACAGTGTAATAAAGTGCCGTGTGGTAAATGTATTCGTGGATGTAAGCCATCTTACTGTGTTACCAAGAAAGAAATATCGAAGAATTGGTGTGAACATACAAAAAATAAAACAATGAAGATGTTGAAAACGGATAAAAATAGTGTATATGCAGATGAATTACATAAAAAGATGCCTTATATTTGGCGTTTCCTGGATAATAAAACACGTAAAAAAATGGTTCGTTTAGCAAAGAAACCCATTCATGAAATAAATATTACTGGAAATCAAATAAATCATTAGACCGTAACAATATAAACATAACGTTATCATGTATGGCATACATAATAACGTAAATGGGTTCGTGTTTTTCAAAAAAGGTAGATAAAGCAGCGACAATTGTTGTAGAAGGGTCCCAGGAACCGCACCAAAAAGAGGTATCCGAAAAGAGAGATAGTAAAAGTTATGTAGACCCCCTAGAGATAACATTAGAAACACAACCCGTTCAGAATGATAATGTAAGTGATATTTCGATGGATTCAAGTAATCAATCAACGTCTACGGTGGAAAATGTAGTAGAAGATGTAGTGAAAGAGGAAGATGTAGTAGAAGATGAAATAGCTGTTGTGGAGGAAGATAATGAGGTACCACCATCATTATCAACATCATCGTCAATAGTTATTCCAGTGGATATACCCAAAACGGCAAATATCATAGAATCCCAGATGGACGAAACATTGTTACACGCTTTTTGTGAGGACGTAATACACGTAATTCATACATGTGTAACGGAAACAGGGCGTCCAAAATATGAAGATATTCGGAATGTAAATGATGTGCAAGATGTAAAAAAAATAGTATTGTCTTTGGGAAAACAGAAAGGGTCTTGGGAAAAGGTTGAAATCAAGGATGTAGTATATGTTATTCGTATGATTACATATGAACACTTGGCTTACCAAAAAAACAATACGAGTGATTCAATTGAAGTAACAGCAAAAATGATATATAAGAAAAAATTAGAGGATGGGTTAATAGTAGAGTAATGTGGAAATCAATTAAGAAACAGTATAAACATATTCTAGCATTATATAACAGTTTAAATTATATAATGCACGAATTTAACCATGAGCAACAACATATATATGACCTAATTTTAAAAAAATTCAATGTTATTGTGGAGGCAGTTGCGGGAACAGGAAAAACAACAACTGTTCTGGGTATTGCTTCAAAACAACCAAATATGAAAATCCTTCAAGTTACGTATAATAAAGCACTCCGAAAAGATGTGCAAGATAACGCAGCAGAAAATAATATTCAAAATATCCAAGTTCATACGTATCATAGTCTGGCAAAGAAGTATTATTTACGTTCTGGATATACGGATAAAGAAATTCGGAAGACGCTTCATTACAATGAGATGTCAATGAAGCCAATTCAAGATTTTGATTTATTAGTAATAGATGAAGTTCAGGATATGACTCCATTGTATTATCAGCTTATGGTAAAATTCATAACCGATTATGGGCGTCCCATTCAGATGCTTATTCTGGGAGATAAAAAGCAAAGTTTATATGATTTCAAGGGGTCTGATGAGCGGTTTTTGACAGCGGCAGATTCAATATGGCAACCATTACCTTTTTTGACAGCCCCTTTTCATCGTGCGGAAATGCATATTTCATATCGTATAACGAAACCGATGGCGCAGTTTGTAAATAATACGTTATTAGGAGAAGAACGAATGAAAGCCGTACGTGAAGGAACGTCCGTTGATTATGTTTGTCATTCCCCGTACAATATCAATAATACAATCCAATATGAAATAAAGACAGCATTGGAAAATGGATATTCTCCGGGGGATATTTTTATTTTGGCAGCATCTATAAAGGGTAAAAACAAAGCCGTTTCAGAAATAGAAAATTTGCTGGTAAATGATATGAATGTGCCGTGTTATATACCGAACCAAGAATCAGACCAGATAGATGAGCGGGTTGCGAATCGCAAAGTCGTTTTTTCTACCTTTCATAGTGTAAAAGGACGTGGTCGTAAATTAGTATTTTTACTAGGTTGTGATAATAGTTATTTTATTTTTTATAACAGGGTAAGTAATAAGACAGTTTGTCCGAATACAATTTATGTAGGAGCAACACGAGGGTCAGAACGTTTGTATTTATTTGAAGAATATGATAATAGTTATTTTGCGTATAAACGTCCTCTTCCTTTTTTGAAACAGAACCATTATCAAATGAAGACGAAGGATTATATAAAATTCAGGGGACATGCCCGGAATATTCCTCCTTTAACGGAAGAAGAAGAGAATGAAATAAAAAATAATGGTCGTCCCAAACGTGAGTCAGTTACAGATTTGACACGGTTTATTCCAGAAGATGTATTAGATTTTTTGACACCTTTATTAGAATCGGTATATGAAAAGCAGGAGCTAAATATGGAACCACTGGAAATTCCTACAATTATGGAAGCAGGAAGTGGGTATTTTGAGGAAGTAAGTGACATAAATGGAAATGCTATACCGGCATATTGTATTGATTCTTATTTGAAGGACCGTGAGGAATATGTTTCCCAGTCAAGTCAATTATTGGTGTATATAGATTTTCTTTTGAATGATGGAAACAAGCGTAAAAAGACAATTTATTTGGAAAAGCGGCAAGAAATACCAAATGAATTGGATACCATTCAGGATTATTTGTTAACTTGTAATTTATTGAAGAGTATGGAAGACCGTTTAGTATCACGATTGCGTCAAATTGACTGTTATAATTGGCTAGATTCATCTATTATAGAAGAATGCAAGACCAATTTTTACGATATTTTGAAAGATGAAATGGAAAATTGTCCGCAAACAGAAGTCGATATTATTGAGGAAGATGATGATGTTGTACATAATGAAATTAATAATGAGCTGCGGAATGAACTGTTGCTTCCCAAAAAGATATTATTGCGTGGACGGGCGGATTTGATAACAGATAAATCTGTATATGAGTTGAAATGTACGTCCGAAACGAGTATAGAACACTTTATTCAACTGGCAGTATATGCTTGGATGTGGCATATGAAATACAAGAACCATCCAAAGGAGTCAAAAAAACAGTTTAAGTTGTATAATATGAAGTTAAATGAATTATACACATTGCGTGCTACGCCACAACAATTGTATTCTGTTGTTGTCGCATTATTAAAGGCAAAAGAGCAAAAGATTAAAAAGGTTGATGATGATGTGTTCGTTGAAATTTCACATCGTGAAATAGAAAAATACCAAATGATGAGACAAGATGTTAACGTTCACTGTGTCCCCACTCTTCAAAATGATTTAGATTATCAGGATGAAAACGAACACGCATAAATTCTTCAATAAAGACACAGTTTTTGTACCAATTACGAAAATAGTCACGCTCTTTTTGTAAAAAGAAGGCATCCTTGTCTTTTGTAAATGAATTAACACATAACCCCCATAAGTCCCATTTATGTTCTGGGTTATTATCAATCGTATTCCAAGTTATATTTGGATTACGACTAACACAGTGAGTAGCCCAAGGTAAAAAAGGATTATTACAAATATCCTCCCATGTAATAGTTGGGTTTTTACTTACATTCCAAAAGTTCCATTTTCGCTTGAAGTTACGGAGTATCATATCAATAGAAATATTTGGGTTATCACTTAACTGGCAGAAATTCCAGTTTATAGAACTATTATTTTGCACAATTTCGTCAGTGATATTGGGGTTTCGGCTTAATGTTAGTTCAGACCATTGAATATGAGGATTTGCTTCCACAATATCCCATGTAATGTTAGGGTTTTCCCCTAGATAATAAAAACTCCACTGGTGTTGTGGGTTGTTTTTTACAATTTCCCACGTAATAGTTGGGTTTACACTGAGACAATAAAAACTCCACGATTTGTCTAAATTGTTTTTTACAATTTCCCACGTGATATTTGGGTTTCGGCTTAAATAGTAATATGACCATTTTTTGTCAGGGTTGTCTTGTACGATTTCCCATGTTATGTTTGGATTCTTGCTTAACATGTTATAATCCCAATGTTTAGTTGGGTTGGCTTTAACAATCTCCCACGTAATATTATGATTCTCACTTAACAATGCGTAATTCCACGGTTCTGATGGTAGGGATTGAACGAGTTCCCACGTAATATTTGGGTTGGAAGATAAGAAATGAAAAAAAATACGGTCTTGGTAGCAATAATTTTGTGTTTGTATGAACTCTTTTAGTTTATGAAACCAATAAAAAGAATATTCATTATTCCATTTATCATATAAATAACAATCAGGACTAATATATTTTGTTTTTTGATTTTTCATTGTTTGCCTATATGTGTACAGATTTGTAGTCCACTCCATTAGGAGTTTTAAAGATGAACTATACGTATATTTTCTTTTTGAATTGTTTATAGAATACTATTTTTCTTTCTTTTTTTTCCTGATAAGTTCTTGTTATGGATGTGGCATAATCCACCATTTTTAACAATTTTTTGACAAGGGTTACCGTTTTTACAGATAGTTCCACAAACATATACATAATGACAATTACCTATATGTTTTTTATTCGCTCTCCATGCACGGGATGCTTCATCAAAGTCAATATTAACTTCATATAAAGGGCTGGGTGTATTATGGTTCATAACTAGTTTTTCTATTACGAAAAGTATAATGCTTTGTTCTTGTAGTGGAAAATAATTTCAATTTTCGTTATGTCCATAAACCAAGAATATGGTATATATGGGATAAGGCAACAAGATTCAAATAATTATGGCAGATAGGCATATTGAACATATTTATGCCCCATGTGCTAATGTCAGTTCTTTGTAATCCTCGTATTGAATATTCCATTGATTCAATTTCATCAATCATATCCATTATGAACATACTATAATCAGTATAGCAATCTACCCAATTATAAATGTAATTAGGGTCAATATAGTTGTATCCACGTCGTAAAAAATATTGACCCATATGATAATTTTGGGATGGTAGAACATCAATCATAAGTTTGGCTAATATCATCCCATTGCGATTTCCGTAAACAATTCGGTACATTTTTCTTTTTACGTGTTCCATATGGGTCCATAAAGATTGTTTATGTGACTTGTAAAAGAAGCATAATTTTTGTTCTGGTTCAATGTAGGAAATAATAATATCTTTTAACTCAAAAGGAAGTGCTAAAAAGGCATTTTCTAAAAAAAGGTCTCTTTCACTCATTGTTTTTTCTTTTTTGTAAGAAATAAACTTTGTGTTGTATCATAACAAAAGATATTTTCTGTGAAAACAAAATTATATTTTGTGTATTGAGACCTCTTTCTGTTCCAGAAAGTGGGGAACGAGTTCGTCGTTTTTATAATCATTGATGTATTTTATTTTTGTAACACCAGATGCTAGTAATAAACGAGTGCAAATCAAACAAGGATAGTGTGTTATATATGCAACACAATCTTGCGAAGAAACGCCGCGCTTGGCACAATCACATAATGCGTTTTGTTCTGCGTGAATAGTGGCTTGTTCGTGGTTGTCACGAACAATGCTTTCGTGTGGGCATCCTGGTAGAAATCCATTATATCCCTGACTAATAATACGGTTATCTTTTACCAATAAACAACCGACTTGTAATCTATGACAAGGAGACCTTTTTGAGGTTACCTGTACAATTTCTTTGAAATATTCATCCCAACTAGGTCTATCAGTTTGTGTATTCATCTAATGTTATAAAATGAACAGATTTTATATTCTTTTACAATATGTCAGCACGTGTATTCCAGCGTTTGTTTGAAGATAATGAAGAAATAAGAAGTGTACGGAACACGCTCGGAAGTAATGAAAATTTTTTTTCATAGGGGACATTCTTGCCATACGAGAAGGTTTGTAGATGGTTTTCTTATTCCAATAATCATTAATAAAGAATGCATAAAGATGTACCATTGTGCGGAAGTAATATACGCTACCACAATCATAATGATAAGCCCGCCAAGCAGAATATAATAAACAAATCATAGTAAGCATTCTATCCATTTTCCAATACAGACTGTGTTTATAGACGCGGTACCAATGTAAACTGCTGGTAATATAAAGGAACAAAACGAGTTGTCCTAATACGCTTTCGCCGTGGGTGTAGCAGCATATAGCCAATCGTAATATACTGAATGATGATAAGCAGCCAAATCGTGAATATCGGGTAGGTATAATTAATTTGGGTGTGTAACGGACAGTTGTATTCATATTTCTATGTATGAATACAAAATATTATTTACATTGTTATTTACGAATAATTGTAATTGAATAAACATTTATATTTTGAGACTCAAAATATGTTTATATTTAGTGTTCATGAGGTCAAGCATAGTGTCAGATTTTAATAGTTGTTCTTTTTTCAAAATAGTCGCCCCTTCCTCAATAAGGTCTTTGGAGTTACGAATAATAAATTCAGCATAACCATATGCGTCGTGAATCAATTGTTCTACTTCTGCATCAACTTTTTCTTTGTATTTTTCACTAATGTGAGGATAGATGAGTTCTTTCCCCATACCATAATAACAAACCATTTTCTGTGCTAACTTCAATGCTTCTTCGAAGTCATTAATGGCACCAGTAGTAACAGATACCCCGTAGAATACTTCTTCAGCAATACGTCCAGCCAATAAAATCATCAAGTGTTCAAAAAGTGCTTCACGGGTGGCAATATTAGAACCAGTGTTTTCAAAAACGGTATATGCAGGTGTATTAGGGGCAGATAAGTTGATAACAACCTTTGTCATTTTACCGTGATGTTTACTTAATATTCCAACGACGGCGTGTCCTAATTCGTGAATAGCAATCTGGTCAATAATAGCTTGTGTAAATTCGTGTTCATTTGGTTGCCATCCAGCAATCATTTTGTTGAACACTACATCCAAATCCTTTGTATTGAATTCGTGACGGTCTTCACGTAAAGCCAATAACATAGCTTCATTCAATAAATTCTCAATTTGCGCACCAGAAAACCCGTTGGTATTTTCAACTAGGTCGTCCATAATAACGTCTTGATTACAAGGTTTTCCTTGAATGTGAATATCCAAGATGTGCTTTCGTGTTTCACTATCTGGGTTTCCAATAAAAACACGCTTGTCAATTCTTCCAGGACGTAATAATGCGTCATCTAACAAATCCGCCCGATTAGTGGCGCCAATAAGGAAAATACCACTAGTATTGTGGAAGCCATCCATAGCAACTAATAGCTCATTTAAGGTACTATCGCGTTCATTTCCAGAAGTATCACCGTCTACAGTAGAACGCTTGCGCCCTAGTGCATCTATTTCATCAATAAAAATAATACAAGGGATATTGTCTCTAGCTAGTTGAAATAATTCGCGAATACGACTTGACCCGACACCGACGTATTTTTCTTGAAACTGTGCTCCAGAAACAGGAATAAAATTCGTTTTTGCTTCTCCGGCTAATGCTTTTGCGAGTAATGTTTTACCGTTTCCAGGTGGTCCTTCAAAAATGAGCCCTTTGGGAACACGCACATTATATTGTGCGTATTTGGTGTAGTTAGAGATAATATCAATACATTGGTCCAATTCTTTTTTAACATTATGATATCCTCCCACATTCTGAAATGTAATTCCAGAATCCTTTACAACTTCAAAATTTTCGCTGCTTTTTCGCTTATTTTGACGAAAACTGCGTGACCGTAATTTACTCAAAATATCTTCATCATCATTATCGTCTCCATTACCTGTCGGAAAACCAAACATATCTTTATTAATGATAATACGTAACCCGGGTGTTCCGGGTAATGCATCTGTATTGTTTGCTTTTTTCATTATTTTATCAATCATATCTTCTCCTGTGGTATCATTATCGGAAGAATCGTATGGGTTTGTGGTGTTCCTTGAGTGTAGTCGTTGAATATACCGTGCGTGTCCATTACGTGACAATGGGTATTTTCGGTGAAACTGTGGACTATTTTGTACACCATTTCTTATTGGCAGTGAAAATAATCTTGATGAAGGAACGGTAGATATCTTATTCAAGAAAGAGTACCCACTTGTAAACAAAAGTAATAGATAAAAAAACATCTATAATTATACTAATAATACGTTTCTATTTTGTTTTGTAAAAACTTCATGAAAATTAAATTAATATTGATTGGTCTAGTTCTGGAATACAACCTTGGTCGTATTTTGTAAAACAATTAACAGTAGAACACGTAATTTTATGATGATATTCACTATTTATTTCTTTATTGTAATCTCGTGTCCGCAAGGTATATGACATATGAACATTAAAATCATTGATTTTACAAATAATAATGTTCAAGAATAACCCGCTATATCCTGTTATGTAATATTCGAGAGTTACATTTCCTTGTTGTGTTATTATATTACGCATTACTTGTAGTAAGCGAAATTTAATATCTAAATATTGGTTTTTTTTATCTTTTTTGGTTGCTTGTAAGCAGCGAATAGACAGTGTTTCCAAATCATATTCTGTGAATGGCATTTCAATAGTAGGTGTTTTGTTTTGCAAATGAATATATTTCAATAGATAGTGGCAAATACAGTCGGCTAACCGACGAATAGGTGAAGTAAAATGGCAATATTCTGGCATGCCAACCAAATCGTGCGACTTTGCGGATGATAAATAATCGGCAGTGATTCCGTTTGTAATAATTTGTTGTATCATTTCTTCGCCCGTAATGTTACTACTGGTATTGCTTAACCATTCTTTTGCTTCGCATGTTCTGAATATACCTGTATTCAATGTATTTTTTAAATATTCGCCTACAAAAGAGTTAGCAAATATTGCAAATTCCGAAATCATTTGTCTCATTGCTTTCTCTTTTGTTGTATCCTCGTATAAGTAGGCATCATTATTACTATCATAAACTGTATATGCTGTTGATAATTCGTTTAGTTTTACTCCTTTTGTGTATTTTGAACGGATTTGTTGTAACGCTTTACTTATTTTCACCCCTATGTTGAATGCTTCTATTTCGTTATTTTCAGATGCTTCTTTGTAAGAAAACGCATTTGTAGCTTTTACGCGTAGTTTGCTGAAAACCAACCGAATGTCTCCAATAGGAGTATAGTTAGTTTTATCTATGTCGGAAATAATCGTTATTGCGTTTTTGTATTCATTGTCACCTTTCAAACTTGATAATTTTAAAATAGCATCCGGAATCATATGAATAGGTGCTCTATTGGACAAATATTTTGTAGTTGTGCGATTGACAATATCTTGCCATAGGTCGGTGTGTAAATGTATATATTCGGTAGGGTCGGCAATGTGAATACATAAAAAGAGATTACTATTATCATCGTTAGTGTATATACTGAATGCGTCATCAGCATCTTCACATCCCTCTGGGTCTATACTATATACCTCATAATGAGTCATATCTACACGGTCACTGTCATGTATAGAATATGTATGAGGTATTAATATGTTTGTAGTTAATCGTATATCTTCTGATTCATTTCTTTTCGCTCCATAAATAGGTTCTATAAAATTTGTATAATTATTTTCAAACTCGTAACTCATCTATATACGATATTATGGTTACTTTTATATCTTGAAAAAA
>CEOC01094004.1_pt1 | contig 15304 bp, 18 predicted proteins | sample 356191 | NCBI WGS metagenome assembly CEOC01 (sample SAMEA2619952, study PRJEB7988) | marine metagenome | biome: marine biome (ENVO:00000447); feature: deep chlorophyll maximum layer (ENVO:xxxxxxxx); material: "saline water (ENVO:00002010), including plankton (ENVO:xxxxxxxx)" | depth 17 m
AAATCTCTACTTGTTGATGGGTCAATACTCAATATATTTCTTACATCACGATAATCTTTCAAATCACTTTTTGTTTTAATCATTTCAATGTATTCCTCCTCAGTTTTTTCTTTTAATTTTCTCATAGTTTTTTTTGTGATATTTTGAATAGAAGCATATAAACTTTTACAATATAATTGATATTCGTAAAATGCATCAAGTTGATTAACATCTCCCAACGTCTGCGTTAAAGAACCTATTGGGTGTTTTCCTTCCCAACTTCTAAACTCGAAAACAACATATTTATTTTTAATACTTTTTGAAAAACCCAATTTAATTTTATATGGAATAAGGAAAATAGGCAATCTTTTATCATCAGGAATACATTTATATAGAAATTTATCCTTGAATCGACCAAAAGTTTGTGAATTTTCTAATGCTAATACTGCTGGAATAATTTTCATAGATCTTGCAGAAGAATGCAATATATTTACATCACCATTTTTGTATGTAAATATATCTTGATTGAACATTTTATGTTGAATAGGATTAAATTTATGAGGAATTGGTGCATCTTCTAATGTGTAAGCATTAACTAAACCAAATGTATTTTTTTGTCTATCTGATATTCTCAACTTATAAGTACAATGCATTATTGTTATTAATATTAATTATTCTATAATATAGTTTTTTCAATTTTATATCCATCCTTTATCAATAAGCATATTAATATATTTTTCATCAAATTCTTTATTTGCTGCATCCATTACTCTATTTATCTCATTTCTATAAAGTAAATAATCAATAGAAAAATACCATAAAGATACTCTATCTATATCTGGATAACCCTGAGTTGTTATTGGTTGTTCAACTAAATATTTAAATTGTCTATTAAGTATTCTACAATTTATAATTTCTTCATTACGATAATTCAAATATGTTATAATTGTAATTAATAATTCATTAGGTAATATAGTAAGCATATAAATGTTAATTAATTAATATTTATATTATTTATCTTCAACTTTTGACTCGGAAACAGATTCTAATTTAACAGGAATTTCCTTATCTACCTTTTTTGCTATATTTCTTTTTATATTTTGTCCTTGTAACATTGTTAAAAAAAGATGAGGAGATATTGCTAAAACATTCATAAAAGTTCTATATTTAAAACAACAAACACTTGATATTTTTTCATACTCAATTGTATACCACCAATAAGCGGGTATATGTATAATTTGTCCTTTTTCTAATGTTACATCTAATACCTTTACTTTACTAAAATCTGATTTATACTGACTTTGAATATTCCATATATTTAATGGTGATCTAAATTCAAAATTATCATAATCCTTAACAGAATATAAATATTTACTACTGTGTGGAGGTATTAATTTAATATTTACTTTACCGGAAGTTACATAATAGAAATTTCTATAATTCAAATTATATCTCAATGGTGTTTTTGAACCAGAAGAACCAGTCATAAAATCATACTTACATTTACTTACTAATGGAGGTCTCAAAAATCCATCATTATAACTAAAATTTTTAACAGCTCCAGTTTCTTTTAAAAAATCCTGATTTTTTTCACTAATAAACTTTTCATTTTTATCATCATTAAAAATATTAATTGCCTCTTTTAGTAAAAATGGCAAATATAATTCCGAATTTTCATCTTTATTAGATATGTCTCTCATATTAATATCAAAAGCTCCATATAAATCATCTAAATTTACTAAATTACAATTATCCAATAAAGATTCATTGTAAAATTCAAAAACAACTGGCTGTCTTATATTGCAAATTTCTTCCAACTTTTCCTTTGAAGGTCTTTCTATTGTATAAACTTCCAAATCTTCACCTGTTTTTAAATGATAAGTTATATGTAAATATAAAAATAAAACTACACAAAATATAAATACAGCAACAAAATATTTCATCATTATTATTACTATTTTAGAAAGGAAATTTTAATTTTTTCCGTAATAAATATATATATGTCTAAACACGAAGTTATTGATATAAATGATTTTAAAATTATATTTAATTATAATCCTAATTCCAAAACTACAATGATAGAATCATTTATAAGCAGTGGTTTTATAAATGAAAATAAAGAAAATGCCGGTATTTCACACTTATTAGAACATATTGTTACTGAGGGATGGAAAAAATGTGGAAGTAATGGTTGTCAATCATATTGGAAAAAAAGAGGAGTATTAACAAATGCAAGTACTGGTCAAACAACTATACAATATTATATGCATGGTTTAAAACAATATACTATAGAAATGCTTGATTATATTGTAAGTATCAGTACAAATCCAGAATTATCTACTTCAAGAATGAAAAAAGAAATCAAAGCCGTCCAAAATGAATTAATGATTCATTCAAATCATCCTAATATGGGATTATACAATATATTAAATGGTATGTTATTTAGAATAGAAGGATTAATTTATCAAGATGATATGCCTTTGCAACTAAAAAACTTAAAAACATTTACTGTACCTATCTTAAAATCGTGGTGTAATCGTTTTTACGGTTCCGGAAATATGATTTTTGTTATTTCTGGAAACTTTTCTAAAAAAAAATGTATTAACTTACTAAAAAGTAGATTAACTAAAGCCAGACCAATTAAGGTTATACCTAAATATTCTGATATATTTAAACCTGGTATTGAAGTAAAATTTCTTAAAAATGTAAATGTTGATAATACTACTTTAGCATTTGCATTTCATGCTCCTATTTACCAAAGAGATATGGAAGTTTTTTATATTGATTTTTTTAAAGAATTTATTGGTAGTGGTATTACATCTATGTTAATGGAAGAATTAAGAGAAAAAAGACAATGGATATATAATGTTGGACTTGATAATTATACAAATCCTTACGGTACATTTTTAGTTATTGAAATATCCACAAAAAATAAACATATTAAAAATGTTGTTGAATACACATTAAAAATATTAAAAAAATTAGCCTATGGTAAATTCAAAGAAAAATATTTAGACCACGTAAAAAAAGCATATATGGTTTCTCATTATGAAACTTGTCAAAATAATAATTTTTTAACAACATTCTATGGAGAACAATATATTAATCAATTATACAATCCAGAAGAAAAACCTTCAATATTATCATACGATGAAGTAGCTGATAAAATACACAAATTAACTAAATTTAATTTTGTTTCTTTCGTTAGAAAATTACTAATTTTTGCTAATATGAAACTTGCTTACCAAGGAAAAAAAGAAGAAAAAGGCTTAGAAAAAATCGTTTTAAAAAATATTTAATTTATTTTTTAGTAAAATATGGAACTGCATAATATAACAATGCTGTTATAGTTATTATATTTATAACTATATCAGGTCTATACTCTGTCTCAACACCTGTTCCAAAAATTAAATCATAAAAATCAAAACCAAAACTTATATTTGTTAGTGGATCCTTATGATGGTCCTTATGAGTCCAAGATGGAATAAAAAGCAAATTTATATTATGAACCGTTACATAAAATAATACCCAAAATATAATTATAACATAATCTACTTTTTGAATAAAATGAATTAAAATTATTAATCCTAATCCCTGAAAAAACGCATTATTTATTGCTTCATACAAAACATTCTCTTTTTTTTTATTTACTTTAGAATCATGATGTGTTATTCTATGAAAATCCATAAATCTACAAACTTTCTTCATAATCTTATCAGTATATTTGTTATGTTTTAAAACATTATCTGTCTTATTATATACATCTGTATAATATATTAAATGTGATATAATATGAACCAAATATCCCGTGAAACTCGCAAATATTAATGTTCCTAATAATACAAATATATTTTTATTAAATCTTTTACTTAAAACATAAAAACACCCTATAAAAGTTATATGAATCAAAATATGTTTTTTTAAACATTCTTTTATTGTCTCTTTTTTTTTATTTGATATACATTTCTTTTTCTTTTTTTTTCTTTTTCTTCTTGTTTTATTTTTCTTTTTTTGTTTCAAAATTATTTTTTTTAAATTCATTAAATATTGTGTATATTTTTATTTTTTTTAAATAAACGTAATAAATATATGAGTGCAGAATCATTGCCAAGAAATAAAATATTAAGAGATAAATTAATAAACCATTTATTAGATAGATGTAATAAATCTAAAATTAAAAATAAAACATTAGGTGCTTGGGTAAAAGCTTGGCATTATAGTGCTCCATTTGGCGGACTTTTTGCTATTATGATATGTAGCAAATTGTTTGCCACTGGTGCTCTTATAGGTGTTACTTTAGCTGGAATTTTTGCTGTTTATTTCAATGGTTGTTTTTTAAGCCTATTAGAGTATAAATTAACAGGAGATAAAACTGACAATATTACTAATATATTTTTGGAAGCATTTAATTGTGAAGTTAATAAAAAAAATCAAACTAAGCTAACATATTTTGTATTATGTACATATTTACCTTTTGTATATCTTATTTATTATTTTAGATTCTATTACAAAGCAAAACCTCTTGTTATTCCAAATATTACTAATTAATCATCATGTACTTTGGGAGCTAAGAAGAAACGAATAAAATTTTTATCTTTTGATTCTTCTTCATCATCTTCCTCTTCATTATCGTCCATAAAATTATCTAAACCATATTGAATTTTCATTGGCATTTCTTCACTAAAATGTATTTGAATTTTCTTATTTAGTTTCGAAAATGCTGTCATCATTACTATAAAACTTCCTGCATATTCCAAATTCAAATCTATATCCTCTTCTACTGCATACATTAAAATATCATCCTCCTTTATAATTGCGCTCATTTTACCATCATCTCCCTTTCCGGTTACTTTAATCGTATCTCCTAATTCGAATAAAATATCTTTCCCAAAAATACTTATTTGACTTACCAACTTTGCAAAATCGTCTGATGACATTGCTATATCCGCTGAATATTCTGTTTCTGGAATCTCCAGAAGATTACTTTCAATATCAATTAGCGGAAGATGAAATACTTTTACTATTGATGATTCGCCATCATTTGGAGATAATGAAATAAATAAATCATCTCTATCTTCACTATATTGAATAATAATTTTTTGACTTTGCTCTAAACAGTTTAATACTTTTGCTAATAACTCACAATTTAACCCCAAAACATATCTTTTATCTGTTTCAAACTTATCAAACCAATCATCCTTGAGAATCATTTCAAATAAACAACAATGAGAACCATCCATACCCTGAGTATAAACACTATTTTCGCTTACCACAAATTCTACATCTTGACTAAAATTTTTTAAATTTTTCATAATTGATGCAAATTGATTTACTTTGGTCGGTTCTGAAAGTACGATATTCATCTTATCAATAATATAAAAATATTCTATTTATATTATTTCAATTTTTGATTTCTACAGACTCCTCTTTTTCTTTAATATTTAATGTTACTTTATTTGTATTTACTAATTCTTCAACTTTTGAATTTTCTAAGTCATTTATTTTTGTTTTTAAATTTTTTATGTATTCTTTCATTGTTGCCATTGTTTTTCTATATGTATCCGTCATTAAATTAATTTTATCTTCTTGCATTCTCATTCTTCTTTCTAAATCCGAAATATTAATTACTGAATGATTTTCCACATCATTTATCTTTTGTTCAAGTCTTGTTATTTTTCCGTCTTGATTTTTTAAGTCGTTTAAAGCAGACATTTGATTAGTATTCACTTTTCTATTTTGTACCTGATTTTGTCTTACTACACCCTGTCTCCTTGAAAATAATAAACCACCTCCTAACATAGCTCTTTGTGGATTATTTGATTGACCTGGAGAACATACCGCAGCTCCTGGACGAGTTCCTGCTACTCTTCTCTCTATTCTATTCATTATAAATTATGTCTATAGTATTATAATATAAAAAAAACGTATTAAACTCTCATTTTCATTTTTAATTGTTTATGGAACTTATAATTTTTTATTTTAAAATCTTCAAACTTATAATCTTCTATATTTTCTTTTTTTTCTTTAATATATAATTTGGGAAAATCAAAAGGAGTTTTTACTATTTGTTTCTTTAATACTTCAATATGATCATCATATATATGCATATTACCAATAAAATGTACAAAATCTCCTGCTTCTAAATCACAATGCTTTGCTAATAAATGTGTTAAAAATGAATAAGATGCTATATTAAAAGGAATACCTAATCCCATATCACCACTTCGTTGATATAATGAACAACTTAACTTATTTCCTTCTGTTATGTGGTATTGAGATAATACGTGACAAGGAGGTAAAGCCATCTCATCTATTTGTTCAGGATTCCATGCAGACATTATAAGACGACGTGACGTTTCATTATTTTCTTTACAATATCTAATTTCATCTATTATATTTTGTAATTGGTCTATTCCTTTTCCTTTATAACATGTTTCTGAATTATCATATTTTGCATTCCAAAATCTCCATTGATGACCATATACTGGACCTAAATCATTTTCTTTTAAATTATATAAACCTCTGGAATCTAAAAACTCGCGTGTAGCATTTCCATTCCAAATTGTTACATTATCTTTTTGCAAATTATCATTACTTGTGTCTCCATTTACAAACCATAATAATTCTTTTAAACATGTTCTCCATGCCAATTTTTTTGTTGTCATCAATGGAATTGTATTATCTTTTAATGAAAATCTCATCATACCTCCTATTTCGCTATATGTCGTCCCATTTCTACCTACTTCTTTTACACCATTATCTATTATATTTTTTATTAAACTTAAATATTGATTCTCTTGAAAACGAAATGTATTTTTAACCCAACTCATATATATATATTATAATTAACCTATTTTTAATTTCTTTTTATAATTCATATGGACGAAGACAATACAACAAAAAATGTTAAAAATTCTTTTATAAATCACGTATTTAATTTTGATAATGATACAAAATGCGAATTATTGAATACTGGACAATATGCACTTTTAGCAATAATTCCTATGGGATTTTACAATTACATTGTTGATTCCGTTATTCCAGAAGTAGATGAAAGTAAAAGTAATTTAGAAATATTAGCAGAAGTTATTGGACAAGTCTTGCTTCTTTTAGCAGGTTTCTTTTTACTTCATAGATTAATTACATATGTTCCTACCTACAGTGGAAGAGCATTCGGTGAAATGAATGTATTTAGCATTATTTTATTACTATTAGCATTAAGCTATGACAGTCACACTAAAATTGGAGAAAAGACTAAGATTTTGATGAATAGAATGAAGGATATTTGGGATGGAAAGAAAAAAGACGATAAAAAGGATGCCAAAAAGAAAGATGGTTCTGTTGTTAAAGTAACACAGCCTATCTCAAGAGCTGGTATGCCTACTCATTCTCCCAGTCGTGCTGACTACTTAGGTGCTCACAATGCTATGTCAAGCCCTACACAAATGTTACCACCACAAAACCAAGCCACATCTAATAATATGTACAATGATGCTGGTAGTCAAGGATTACAAGATGCTAACGAAATTCCTCCTCCAATGGTTCCTCTTGCAGCAAATGATGGATTTGGTGCATTTGGTTCAGCATTCTAATCTAACCCTATTCTTTTAGGAAGTCTTAATGGCTCTGAAAATGGGATTTTTGTTATATCTGGATATGCCTTTACAGATTCTATTGATAATTTATACTTTACCAATAGTGTTGCCGAACAATTCTTAAAACCTGTTGTATTTTTTATATCTTGTTTAGCCAATTTAAGAGCTTCACCATCTGATAATTCTTTCTCAGAATATACATTTCTTAATCCATTATATGACCCCCACCATGAACCAGGACAACTATATTTATACATATATGCTTCCATTTAATATAATAATTATTTTTGTTTTTAAATAACCATTTTAAAAGTATTTATTTTTTAAATATAATAATAAAAAATTTACTTGTTATTATATTATGAAAATTGCATTTTGTTTTTTAGTTTATGACCAAATTTATAATTTAGATTTATGGAATCATTTTTTCTCTGAAATACCTCCAAATCAATATAGTATTTATATACACTCAAAAAATAAATTTAAATATCAACCACTTTTTGAAAAAAATAATATTTATACGAATGCTGTTGTTACTAATTGGGGAGATATAAGTTTAATTAAGGCTACTCTTTTTCTATTTGATAAAGCTTTAAAAGATAATTGTGATTATTTCATATCATTATCCTCTGACATGATACCTTTATGGAATTTTAACTACTTAAAAAAATATTTTGACTCATCCTTATTCGCTGTTCAACCCAAGAATTTAATATCCGGATTTCAAGCATTTTTTAACAACGGAAGACATAACCTATTAAATGAAGAATTTAAAAATAAAGTCCCTTTTAATATTTTTGAAAAACAAAATATGTTTTTCAGTATCACCAAAAATGATTTATTGGTTGTACAAAAAAATGATTTTACAAACCAATTTTGCCGGATTAGCGTTCCTGATGAATATTATTTTATTAATATATTCACATTTTTAAATTTAAAATATAAAAAAATTAATTTCATTTATGTAAATACCAATCCTGCATATACAAGTGCTATGGATTTTAAATATAAAGATTTAAATATTAAAGAAATTAAAAAAAATAATTATTTATTTTTAAGGAAAATTAAAGATGTTCAAGGGGAAAATTTAACTAATTTTTTATCAATTGAAATTTAAACCTTCATAATCTATTTTGTAGATGCCATTGCTTCTTTTAATTCTATATATGTAGCTATCTTTCGTTTCAATGCCATTTTCTCTTTTAATATGTTTCCCGTATCTCCTTCACTTATACCTGCCATAATATTCATCCACTCATCCATTAATCTTGGGTCATTTTTATAAGTTGGATTCATCTTCTCCCATTCTGTCAAACTTTTGGGTAATTTTAACTTAACATCTCTAAGCGTTTCATCTAATTTTTTATTATTTGTATCTTTTGTCCATTCATCATTATCCTTAACATAAAATTGTAAACGTTTTTTATCACTACAGTGTATTGGTCTCTCTGTTGGTTTTAAATCTCTTAGTTGTTTAGTTATAATATTTGTAACTCCATCAACAAATCCATTGTCTTTTGTATATTCCAAGTCTTCCAATGTAACCTTTATATTTTGAACCCAATCTGTTAAATTTAAAGCATCCTTACATTGTTCGTTTAAGAAAACATTTATAGTCATATTACGATTATTACAATTATTATATACTGTTTGAGACGCAGTAATAGCCTTTGTTTCAGCTAATTTTACTATAGCCTTATCTCTCGCTACTTGTGAGTCTATTATATCTTTTTGTGAGTCCATTATATCTTTGTGTGTGCCGATAATATCTTTTTGTGATAATATCATATCTTTCATTATAGATTTTAGTTCAGATATCTCTGATTTTAAATTCTTTACTTCTTCTTCTTTTTCTTGCTCATGTTCTAAGTTCTTTTGTGTTATGTATTCTTTACATATTTTTCTGTGTCTATATAATGCTGGTTTATGAGAATAACTTTTTTGACAAAATTCACATGAAAATTTTTTACGAGCAACTTTTTTAGCAACTTGGTATTCTTTTGGTATATTTAGAGCAACTTTTTTACAATGTTTTTTGGTCTTAATGTGTTTATTCCAACTACTTTTTTTAGACGTAGCATAGTCACATTTTTCACAAAAAAACCGATATTTATTTGATGAGCAACTTTCCGACATTTTCGTATTATATACCATTTATATAAAAAAGTTGCTAAACCCTTTTCAAAAATATTTAAAAATTTTCAGTCACAAAAGTTTTTATTACTTATAAATAATTCCCTACAAGGTGCTGATAAAACTTATTTTGGGGTTCAGTAATTTTACAAAACTTATCCTATATTTCAATTTTGGACATTCTGCAAAATGTCCAAAATCGATTTTCGCAAAATAGTTTTTTAAAAATATTGTTACTGGATAAAAATCTTGTAGGTAGTCACTTTTTGAAATTTATAAAAATAAGAGCATAATGGTCTAAATTTTATAATTTTCAGTAGTTCTTTTTTTTAAGTAAATGAAAAATATTTAAAAAATGAAAGCATAATATATATAATATGAGTGAAGAAAGTATAGATGAACTGTTATATGCTTTAGGAAATGAGACAAATGAATCAATTATGACTTTAAGCACCAGTAGAATAAAGTCATTGAAAAATGATATGCTTCAGAGATTGGGATTATCTGGAAAAGAATTAAAAATTATGCACAAAAAACTGAAATCATATAGATACTGTAGCGATATGAGTGATATAAATTTTGGCTGTTATATTAGGTGGATACCGTTAAAAGACCCAGATAAAATTAAATTAACGAATGGTGGTATAATAATTGATATTGACATTATAAATGATTGTGTTCAAATAAAAGTAAAAAATAATATGAATAGAATTTTTCAAATAAAATTTGATGAATGTTATATATTTCAAAAACTAACAAATCAGGAAAATATAATTTTAGGTGTATTGGATTATTTGGAAAAATAATAATATCAATATAATTTATGATGACAAAGTGCGTAAAAAATAAAAGTTTAGTATTTGTTTTTGATTTGGATAAGACTATAGGATACTTCACACAAATAGCTATATTTGTGGAAGGAATAGAAAATTATTTAAAGAGAAAATTAAATAAAAAAGAACTATATAAAATATTTGATATTTTCCCAGAAATATTTAGACCAGATACAATGAGTATTTTCAAATATATAAAAGATGTAAAATTAAAATTAAAATGTGTAAAAGTAATGATATATACTAATAATATGGGACCCAAATCGTGGGTTTATGATATAAAAAATTATATAGAATCAAAATTAAAATATAAATTATTTGATAGAACAATAGCAGCTTGGAAAGTAGATGACAAAATCTACGAAAAAAATAGAACAACACACGAAAAAACCATAAAAGATTTACTGAAATGTGGAAATATAAAAAGTAATGCAAATATAGTATTTTTAGATGATATTAATCACCCTCATATGAGAGACAAATCTGTAAAATATATAAAAGTAAGAGCATATAAACATGATATAAAATTTGAATTAATGTCTAATAGATTTTTGAAAACATCAATTGGTAAATTAATAAAAAAATCAGAGCACGAAAAATTCAAAAAAGATATGTTAGATTTTTCAAGAGATGACCCTTTAGGGTTTAAATATACAGTATCAAATATAAGTTCAAGGAATAATTATAAAAAAGAAATATTAGGTCAAATAAAATCCTTTGTAAAGGAAAACAAACATAATATTTCTCGAAAAAAAAGAAGAAAAAGAAAAAATAAAACTAAAAAGAAGGGAGGTTTTTTGAGTCATTTTTTATAATATATCCATCACCCTGACAATTATCACATAATATCCATTTAGAGTTGAAATTAAATTTTTTATTTTCACATAAGTAGCATAAATGATAGCTTAGCTTTAATGTATTATTTTTACAAAATAATAGATTATTATTTTTAATAAATCCTGTTCCATTGCATTTTTTACAAGATGTAGAACTCATATATTTCTAAATTAGAAATTATTTATTTAATTTAATCTTTTCTTTATAAACATTTAAGGTTCTGGCAGAAGCATCTGTAGCTTCTACAAAATTGGGCATCCAAAAATATGGAATAATTTTAGAGCATAAAGGATTAGGGAAATGATTAGTAAATATATCTCTATAATAAAGTTGTTCTAATGTTTTTGGACGATTAAATAAGTATGGATTATAATCTCTAATAATAGTTTCTTCGTCAATACTTTCTAAATGAGAAAATTTGTTAGTTTTAACATAATCCTGAATAACTTGATACCATGATTTATTTTGATTGCTAACACCATCACTAAATGCTTCTTTGGTTCTAAATAATACAGAGTGAGGTAATAATTCGGGATTAACCTGTTGAATAGCTTCTCTAATAATAAATTTTTCAGGAACCGCAAATTTAGCATGACATCTAAAATCATGACTAATCGATAAATAATATTCTACAAAAGATCTATCTAAATATGGAGTTCTTGCTTCTAATCCATGAGATGAAATACTTCTGTCAGACCGTAAAACATCAAAATAATGAATATCCTTCAATAATCTTCTACACTCTTTATCAAAATCAATAGAATCTGGGGCTTCATGGAAATATAAATATCCTCCCATAACTTCATCAGCACCATCACCGTTAAAAATAACTTTTGCATTGCTTTGTTCTTTTATTTTTTTACAAATCAACCAGTTTCCAACACTTGCTCTAACCGTAGTAGTATCATAACTTTCAATATTATAAATAACATCTGGAATAGCATCTAAAAATTCTTGTTCATCAACTTCAATTGAATGATGAATACTACCAATATGGTCAGCAACTTGTTGAGCATACATCAAATCCTCACTGCCTTTAAAACCAATACTCCAGGTATGTAAATCACCTTTATGTATTTGTTTAACTAATGCGGCAATAAGACTACTATCTAAACCACCAGAAAGTAAACAGGCAATTTCTCTTTCGGTATTTTGAACTCTTTTATAAACAGCTTGATATAATTTTTGATATACATTAGAATAAATATCATTTTTATTAGGAATACTATACACTGTAGAAAAACTAATAGGATGGGAAAAAATGTAATCATCAACATATTCAATGGGTTGATTATCATCATATTCAAATAAAGAGAAATGTCCGGGTTCAAATTGATGAAATTTTTGTTCAAAGCGAGTTCCAATATCACATAAAGATTTAACTTCGGATGCAAACAAGTAAGATTTATAATATGTTTCAGCATTTACATAAATATTAAGTGAACTGGCAAATAATGGTCTAACACCAAAAGTGTCTCGAGCAACATATACTTTTTTATCTAAAGTGTCGATTAATACAAATGCGAAAACACCATCTAACATTTGAAGAGTTTGTTTCATACCATATCGCTTATATAAATGAATAATAACTTCACAATCAGAACGACTTCTTGGTGTAATATTTAAAATATCAATTAAACTTTTATGATTATAAATTTCACCATTACAAACTAAATAAACACCATCAATAAAAAATGGTTGGTTAGATTTTTTTTCATTAAATCCGTTAATAGCTAATCTATGAAACCCAAGATATGCATTAATAGATGGAATGTTTACTAATTCACTATATTCTGGTCCTCTTTTTTGAGTTTTCATAAAATTTTCCTTTATGTTTGTAAAAGACTGATACTTACTGTTTAGCAGAGCAAAAATTCCACACATATATAAATAATTTAGCACATCCTTTTTAACTTATTTGCAGATATAATAAAATAATAATATAATATATATTTAAATATGGGAACAAATTTACACGATGTATATTATTGTCAATTAGATAGAAATCAGGAATTAAGTGATAGAATGTATAAAAGAAATATTCCAAGTGTTCAAATGGGTGCATCATATTTTTCAAGACCAGTAGATACATACGCAACAGTATTTGGAATGGTAGATAATCATAAACAAGCAACAGTAAAAAAGGCAAATTTTAGTCCTTATTCGCAAAAATATGTATTTAATCCAGGAAGTAGTGCTCCATATGACGGATATTCACGTAATGTAGATGTAGAATCAAGGTTACATAATTCATTTCATCCATTGCAAAAATGTGTGCAAGGTAAATATATACCAGGAACAAATAGTGATATGTTTGATTCAAGATATTTAGTACCAACAACAAAACCAGTAGAAATGACAAATAATTTGTTATTTAAAGAGGAGACATTTTATTCTTTCAATCCTAATGCATGTAATTTAGGTCATAAATTATTTCATAATCATATTAGACAACAAACAAAAGATATATCTCGAGAAAGAGTAGGAAACCCAGAAAAGAAATAATAATGTTTAATATATGGATATTTCTAAGAATAATCAAATAGATTTATTATATTTAACAAATCCCAATTTAAAAATTAAATATAATAAAACAAGTGAAAATACAAATATAGTATCTTTAGATGATATAAAATTTTATAGAAAAAGAATTCTAATAGATACAAAAGAATATTTAAGAGGAAATAAAATAACAGAAGATTTAGATAATTGTTTTGAAAATTATGCAAAAAATTTAATAGAATATTATAAATTCAATGATAAGAAAGATATACTTCAAGATGAGTATAAAGATATGAAAAAAATAAAAAAAAATAAAAAAGTATCAAGTTTAGAAATGATAAATGAAAATAAGAAACTTATGAAAAAAATAAAAAAAGAAAAAAATAAAATAGAAGATTTTATACCAGTAATAGTAAAAGAAAGAAAGAAAAATAAAATAATAATGCCGAAATCAAAGGATATAAATTTGAAAGATCTTAAATTTAGAGGTGAAAAGAAAAAATCTAAATAATTTATAACTATGCCGCGTCAAACAAAAAGAAAAAAAAGAAGAAGAAACAAAAAAACAAAAAAAACAAAAATAAAATTAATCAAACCAAAATGTGCTCCAAAAAAGAAAGGAGATGTATTACCCTATACTTGTTATACAGTAAAGGGATTGCATAAAATAAAAAATATTTGGAATAAAAAACATAAAGATAGAAAAATTTTGACAAATAAACCTCGTAATATATGGAGAGCATTACAATATATTTTCAATGAAAGTTGTAATAAAGAATCATGTTGGATAAAACAGAAATGTATAAGTGAAAATATAGATATAGAAACGAAAGATTATACATTTGCACCGAAGGCACCGGATTCTTGGAAAGAAAATCCAACAGAATGGTTAACAAGTACGGATATAATTGAAGTAATGAAACAATATGAAAAAAAACATCCAAATTTTGATTTTATAGGTCCATCCCCAATAGATTATGATAAACATTTAGCTTATGGAGAATGTGTATGGGAAGAGTTATGTGAATTTAGTTTGAAAAAATCATTATCTGAAGGAAAAACCCAAATAGGTATTATTTTTAACTTAGATAAGCATAACGAAGATGGTTCTCATTGGATAGCAATGTATATAAATGCAGATAAAAAACACATATATTTTTTAGATAGCTATGGTGAGAAAATGCCAAGACAAGTGCAAAAATTCAAAACAAAAGTTCAAAAACAATCTTTAAAAATAGGAAACGGAAAAAAATATAAATTCTTTGAAAATAAAAAAAGACATCAGTATAGCGATAGTGAATGTGGAATGTATTGTTTATATTTTATTATTCAATTATTAGAAGGAGTATCATTTAATAAATTTGTGAAAACACGTATAAAAGATGATTATATGAAAAAATTAAGAAAAATTTATTTTAATCAATA
>CEOC01028116.1_pt1 | contig 15234 bp, 13 predicted proteins | sample 356191 | NCBI WGS metagenome assembly CEOC01 (sample SAMEA2619952, study PRJEB7988) | marine metagenome | biome: marine biome (ENVO:00000447); feature: deep chlorophyll maximum layer (ENVO:xxxxxxxx); material: "saline water (ENVO:00002010), including plankton (ENVO:xxxxxxxx)" | depth 17 m
GAGATAACCTTTTAATTTCTGAGCAACTAGATCTCCTTGATCAAATAATTTTACTCCCTTAGGCAAAAATTGTTCTATAGATTGCTTCAAAATTGGATAATGTGTACATGCTAATACTATGGTATCAATTCTTGGTTCTTTTTCTAGCAATTCATCCACATATTTTTTGATATAATATTGTCCTCCTTCCTCCATAAAAGTATTATTTTCTACCAAAGGAACCCACATAGGGCAACTTTGTTGTATAACACTCACATTGGGAGAAAACTTTGCAATTTCTAATGGGTAACTATTGGATACTACTGTACCAGCCGTTCCCATAATACCTACATAACCAGATTTAGATATATAACCAACTTCTTCAGTGGTTGGTCTAATTACGCCTAATACTTTTTTATCTGGATACTTTGAAGGCAGAATGTTTTGCTGAATATTTCTCAAGGCCTTTGCAGATGATGTATTACAGGCCAATATTATAAGAGGACAATTTTTAGAAAATAAAAATTCTACAGCCTCTGAAGTATATTGGTTAATTACATCAAAAGATCTTTCACCATAAGGAGCTCTAGCATTATCCCCAAGATAAATACAATTATAAGTAGGCATAAGGTCTTGAATGGACTTCAATACAGTTAATCCACCGTACCCTGAATCAAATATGCCAATAGAACCATCCATTTATAAAAAAGGCTCTTTAAAAGAGCCTTAATAAATTAGTTTGAAGTAACTATCCCTAGCTTTTTTCTCACTTTATCGCTTATGTCATCTCCACCTGCGTGAAGTAATGTGGTACGTTCAAAAATATAGGAATATCCTTCTGCCTTAGCCAAATCTTGCACAGCAGTGTTTACCTTAATCATAATTGCTTGTAACAATTCTTGTTCCTTTTGTTGCAATTTAGTTTCAGCTTCATATGCTTTTTTCTCATAATTTTGCTGTCTTTCCATTAAATCTGCTTCTTTTCTTTGTCTAGATTCTGCTGACATTCCACTTTTTTGTTCCTCATAAGCTTGAGCAAACTCCATGATGAGCTTTTGATACATCTCTAATTCTTTAGATAAATCATTTTTATAACTTTCTAATTCTTGACGAGCTGATTCATAGTCAGGCATTTCTTGAACAATAGCTTGAGAATTAACATGTCCTAATTTTTGAGCATTAAGATTAAAAGATGTTATAATGGCAAGGGTAAATAAGATGGATTTTACTTTATTTTTCATTTTTTACTTTTTTAGTTTTCTAATAATAGCATCACTTTTATCATACTTTGGATCTGCGTACAAGATATTTGAATTTTTACTTTTATCAAGCACAAAACTATAATTATTATCTTTTGCTAAAGATTCAATAGCCTTAAATACTTTTCTTTGAATGGGCTGAATAAGTTCTTTTCTTCTTTTAAATAAATCTCCACCTACTCCAAATTTTTTGCTTTGATAAGCTCTTAGCTCATTCTGTAAAGTAGTTATTTCTAATTCCTTCTCTTCTTTAATATCTTCCGGTAAAAGCAATTCGTTTTTTCTCAAATCGTTTATTTTACTCTCAATATTACCTAATTTTTTATCCAATTCTTTTTGCCACTCTGCAGCTAAATCATCAATTTGCTTCTGCGCTTTTTGATAACTCTCCATCTGATCTAGTATATATTCAGAATCAACAAAAGCAAACTTTTGAGCGTGTGAAAATAGAGTCAAAAAACATATTGATATTATTAAAATTAAAAGTCTCAAATATTAGTTATTTATTTATAGTTCACCAATATTCATGCCAATAGTAAAGTGAAATTGACCACGATAACCATTAGACTGAATTTGAGCATTATGATTCACCTCACCAGCAGCTCCAGGATCTAAAGGATCAAAGCCAAAACCATAATCTAAGCCCAATAATCCAAACATGGGTAAAAATATTCTCACACCTATTCCTGCTGATCTCTTCACTTTAAAAGGATTGTATTTTTTATAATCATTCCAAGAGTTCCCTCCCTCCAAAAAGCTCAATAAATATATAGTTGCAGAGGGATTAAGACTTACAGGGTATCTTAATTCTAAAGTGTATTTACTGATTAGCCTATCTCCAGTATTTGAAGAAATAGTTTGTTCATCATAACCTCTCAGAGCAATAATTTCTCTACCATCTAAACTAAATCCAGACAACCCACTTCCACCTAAATAAAATCTTTCAAAAGGGGGAGCTCCTAAATTTTTATTCCATCCATTTAATAATCCAAAACCTAATCTTGCATTAATTACTAATTTCTTATCCTTCGAGATAGGAGTAAACCAAGAAGAAGTAAATTTAAACTTATTGTACTGTAAGAACCTGTATTTTTCTTGATCTGTCAATGTACTATGATCCGTAAAATTATTAATTCTTGAATATGGATAAACACTAGATTTAATAGATAAAGAAATAGAAGATCCACTTCTTGGATATAAAGGTTGATCTATACTATTTCTAGAAATCCTCCACTGGACATAAGGATTATTTACAAAACCATCTGAGAAACTAAAAACATTTCCAAAATTCTGAAGATTATAATACTGGTAACCAGCTTCGTAATAAACACTGAAATAATCATCTGGCCATTTCAATCTTTTTCCTAATCCAACAGAAACTCCAGTAATTTTTATTAATCTTCTATATGGGTTAACAACATTATTACCCTCGCTATCTACAGAATCGTTTATGAACTTTCTATCATACGACTGTAAAGAATGATAAGCAGAAACTGTAAAAGAATTGGGTTTCTTTCCCCCTAGCCAAGGTTCCGTAAATGACATATTGTAACTTTGGAAAAAATATCCGCTAGATTGTGCTCTTATACTTAATCTTTGTCCATCTCCAGCTGGAAGTGGAGACCAAGACCCTTTTTTAAACAATTTTCTTGCAGAGAAATTATTAAAAGTAAGTCCTAATGTTCCCACCAAAGAATTATTTCCCCATCCACCTGAAAGTTCAATTTGGTCATTGGGTCTTTCTTCTACTACATACTCAATATCTACCGTTCCATCTGTAGGATTAGGCATTGGATTTACTCCTAATTTTTCAGGGTCAAAATATCCATTTTGAGCTAATTGTCTCTGAGTTCTAATAATAGCATCTCTAGAAAATAAGTCTCCAGGATGAGTATACATATCTCTTAAAATAACATGATCACTGGTTTTAGTGTTACCTGTAACATTAACTTTCTTTATTCTTGCTTGCTTTCCTTCGTAAACTTTGATTTCTAAGTCAACAGAATCATTTTCAATTTTTTTCTCAATTGGAGTAACTTGAAAAAACAAATAACCATCATCCATATAAAGTGAACTAATGTCGTTTCCATTTGGATTCATAAATAGTTTGGTTTCTAATGAGGTTTGATCATATAAATCTCCTTTTTTGATTCCCAAAATTGTATCCAGTAAACCACTAGAATATTTTTGATTTCCAGACCATTGAATATCTCTAATAAAATATTGGTTTCCTTCTTCAATTTTTAATATTAAATTAATACTGTTTTCATCAAAATCGAAAATAGTATCTGAAACAATCTTAGCATCCCTATGGGCTATTTCATTATATTTTGAAATAATAGTTTCTTTATCTTGATCAAATAATGAATATTGAAACTTAGATCTTTTATAAAATCTATACCACTTTCTTTCTTTAGTTTCTTTCATTAATCTCTTTATTTTCTCATCAGAAAGAGAAGAGTTTCCTTCAATTATAATTTCGTTAATTTTAAATTTCAACCCTTTATCAATATCAATTTTTAAGATTTTACTATTGTTTATTAGCGTGTCGTTTTTTATAGAAATAGTTGCACTGGATTTTAAAAAGCCCTTACCAATAAAGAAATTTCTAGAAATATTTTTAACCTTCATTTTCATGGCTTCCGTAATGATTTTACCACTGTATAAGTCTAAATCATCTCTCAATTGATCAGCATCTGATTTTGAAATTCCACTAAAAGAATAGCGAGACATTCTAGGTCTTTCTTTCAACTTTATTCTTAAAAAAAGATTACTTCCTTGTACTTTTTCTTTAAAAATAACTACTTCACTAAATAACCCTTGATCCCATAATTTTGAAATAGCTTTAGATATTTTATCACTTGGAATAGCAATTTTCTCTCCTCTTTGTAAACCTGATTTTTGAATGACAACTTCATGATCTAAAAAAGAAACTCCTTCAATAGAAATACCAGCAAGAATATATTCTCTAGGTGTTAATTTGTAATCAGTATAAGATGTTTGACTTGAAATAGAAACAAATGACAAACAAAAAATAAAAAATAATTGAATATATCTAAGCATTATGATTTAATATTTGTTCTGAAGTTTTACCAAATCTTCTCTCTCTTTGTTGATAATCATAAATTGCCTTATAAAAGTTTTTCTTTTTAAAATCAGGCCACAAAATATCAGTAAAATATAATTCTGTGTAAGCTAATTGCCACATTAAAAAATTACTTACCCTATTCTCTCCACTTGTTCGAATTAATAGTTCAGGATCAGGATAGTCAGCGGTGCTTAAATAAGAGCTTACTAAGTCTTCATTTATTGCTTTAGGATTTAATTCTCCTTTAACTACTTCTTTAGACATTTTCTGTATAGCTAAAGAAATTTCACGTCTTGAACTGTAACTAAGTGCTAAAATAAGGGTAATCTTTTTGTTATTTTTTGTTTTTTCTTTGGCTTCAATTAAAGCTTTTTGACAAGATTTTGGTAAGATTTCCACATCCCCAATAGTGGCTAGCTTTACACCTTGGTTATTTAATTCATCAGTTTCGTTATAAATAGACTGGACTAATAAGTCCATTAATGCAGCTATTTCTTCTTTCGGTCTGTTCCAATTCTCAGTACTAAAAGCATAGAGTGTAAGATATTCAACGCCTATTTCTACTGCTGCAGTTAATGCTTCTCTAACAGAATCAACTCCATTGGTATGACCAAAAATTCTTAATTCCCCTTTTTGTTTAGCCCATCTACCATTACCATCCATTATTATGGCCACATGTTTTGGTATTTTATTTTGATCTATTTTAAAATCTTTCATAAAGAAAAAATAATGGATAAGTAATTTTTACCATTTTGGACAAACAACATCTTTGAAAAATTCATAGGTAAGAATAATACCACTTACGGCATACCAATCTTTATCACTAGAATTGCCTCTTTGAAATCCGTATCTTACATCATAATTTGCAGGTGATCTATCACTTATATTTATTTCATTACCTGCTGGAGATTGAACAATTACTGGATCAGCATATAAGCCACTAACATCATCTAAAAAATCAGTAAAAGTCTTTCTAATTCCATACTCCATACTTAAGGATAAGTGATGGGTAATATTCATTTTAACACCAATTCCGAAAGGAATTACAATTTGATTTAACGAATAAGGCTTAGCTTGACCTTCAGTCATTAAAGGTTGAAGTTTATAAGTTGAATCACCGATCTTTGCTGTAGGATTCATCCTCATATAATTAAGACCGATTAAAAAATATGGTGAGCCAAAGTCAGGTTCATCTGTATGATTTTGGCCTGGATGAAATGGAAAAAAATCAATTTCTAGAACAGGCCCAAATTCTATGATTTCCGATTTGAAACTTAAGTTTCTGTAAATTTGATTAGCTATCCCTGAAACATCATCGCTAGCTCTCACTTTGTTATACATAAGATGAAACCTTAATGACATTCTTTCATTACGAAAATCAGATTTATAAACAGCTCCTACACATAGTTCTTGCTGAGAAAAATGATTTCTGTTTAAATCTCCAAGATAATAACCTGTCCCAGTAAAAAAACCAAGCTCATTAACTTGAGCGGAACTTATAATGCTAAAAAAAGTTGCTATGAGAAAAATATAATTTTTCATTTTTTCCAAAAAATATTCGTGAAATTACAAAAGAAAATACTTGAAATTATTAAAAAGAGTTAATTTCTCGAATCTTTACCCCAAAATAGCTTGTTTCTAACAGTTTTGAAGAAATTATGATCAGGAAGTTCCACTAATTTTATGGAAAAGTCTGCTTTTTTAATCAAAATACATTCATTATTTGACAAGCTGACAGACCTACTGTCCATGGTTACCAAAAATTGACTTTCTCTAGATTCAGCTTCAAGCCTTATTGATACATCATCTCCGACAACCATTGGCCTTAAATTTAAATTATGTGGTGAAATAGGGGTTATTACAAAGTTGTTAGATCCTGGTGTGATTATAGGTCCACCACAAGAAAGTGAATAAGCTGTTGAACCAGTTGGAGTAGCAACAATTAGACCGTCTGACCAATAAGTATTTAAATATTCATCATCAAGGGAAGCATCAATTTTCAGCATGGAAGAGGAATCTTTTTTATGGACAGTAACTTCATTTAATGCAAAATTTGATATGCTAGAAGCCATTAAGTTGTTATTTTCAACTTGTAATAGTGATCTTTGGTCTAGTTTAAAGTCTTTATCTTTTAAAGCTTTTACTGCTAAAAGGATATCATCCTGATTAATATTTGCCAAAAATCCTAATCTTCCAGCATTAACACCCAATACAGGAATATCACTATTTCTAATCATAGTAACAGTATCTAATAGTGTCCCATCTCCTCCGAAACTTATTAATAAATCAACCTTACACGAGCTAAGATTTTCTTCATCAAAAACTTTTAAATTTAAATTTTTATTAAGTGAATCATAGTCTTTTAAATGATGGTGAATATAAATTTCAGCATCAAGCTCTTGAATTAAAGAATTTATGAGTATTCTTAAAAACTTTAAGTTTTTTTCTGAAATTGATTTTCCATAAATAGCAATGTTCTTCATATTAAACATTTAAATATTTCATAAGGTGATCATACCTTTGCTTACTTTGATTGTTAATTTCGTCATCACTAAAGACATCTTGAACTGTATAATCGTACCTTGAAAATGTTTGTAGTACCGCTCCTAATTTTCCATCACTGATTTTAATAGTTAGTTTTAATTGATTATTAGATTCTAAATTTTCAGAATACAAGCTTAGAATTTTAGCATCATTACTTTCAATAATTTGAGCAATTTGAGAAAGTTGATAATCAAAATCGTTTACCAATAAAGTAATAATAGCGCCACTACTATTAAAACCTGATTGCTTGCTAAATACATTAATTAATTTTTTAGCACTAATAGACCCTTTATAGTTTCTTTGCTCATCACAGACAGGGACAACACTGAGTTTGTAACTTGAAATTAATGACATGACCTGAAAAAAATGAGCATTTTCTAAAACTGATTGTTGTTTTCCTAAAAAGTTAATATTAGAAATAGGATCTTTTAAATGATTATAGTCATAAACCATATCGTCAGAAAGTAAACCCACATATTCTGTTTCATTTACAACTGGAATATGATTCAACTTGAATTCATCCATCCAATTCAATGCCTTTTCTATCGTCTCATTGATTCTGACAGGTGGAATGTCATTTTGGATTAGTTCTATTGCTTTCATTAAAAATTAAAATGTAAAAATACAATTAAAGTTACTATTAAGATAAATTGTATTTTAATTTTGCAACTATGATTTCATTAAGTGTAAATATTAATAAGATTGCAACATTAAGAAATGCAAGAGGAGGTCATATTCCGAATCTTTTAGAGCATGCAAAAAACATTATTCGTTTTGGGGCAAATGGAATTACAGTTCATCCTAGACCAGACGAAAGACACATTACTTACAATGATGTAAGAGAACTTAAAAAACACATTACTGTTGAGTTAAATATTGAAGGTAACCCCAAAGAACCCTCTTTTATAGATTTAGTTTTAGAAACAAATCCAGATCAAGTTACTCTTGTCCCAGATGATATTGGACAACTTACATCTAACCATGGCTGGAATACCCATAAAGAAAAAGTTTTTTTAACAAAAACCATCAAACTATTTTCAAATCAAGGCATAAGAACATCACTTTTTGTTGATCCAGATGTTAAAGATATTGAGGGTGCTAAAAAAACTGGGGTAAATAGAATTGAATTGTATACAGAGAATTATGCCAGTCAATATTCAAAAAATCCTGAAAAAGCAATTAAAGATTATCAAATAGCCGCTAAAAAAGCAACTGAACTAGGTTTAGATATTAATGCTGGTCATGATTTAAACTTAGAAAACTTACCTTTTTTTGCAGCAAATATTATTAACCTTAGAGAAGTTTCAATTGGTCACGCTCTTATCTCAGATGCTCTAAATTACGGAATGGAAAACACTGTAAATCTATACTTAAGAGCTCTTAAAAAATGAATTTACACTTTACAAAGCTTGGAAATGGTAAACCTATTTTAATAGTTCATGGGTTATTTGGATCTTCAGATAACTGGAGAACGTTAGGTAAGAAATTTTCAGAAAATAATACAGTTTATTTAATTGATCTTAGAAACCACGGCAGGTCTGCTCACAGTGATGAGATGAATTATGAAATCATGGCCGAAGATTTAATGAATTTGATAATTAAAGAAAATATTATACTACCCACTCTACTTGGTCATTCGATGGGTGGAAAAGCAGCATTAATGTTTGTTAAAAAATTTCCTGATATTTTAAGTAAATTAATTGTTGCTGACATAGGAATAAAATCTTATCCTATGCATCATGATTTAATTTTAAAAGGACTCAATAGTATTGATTTAAATAAAATTAATTCCCGATCTGAGGCTCAAAAAAAAATAGCAGTTCATATTCAAGAAGTTGGAGTCCAACAATTTTTATTAAAAAACTTGTATTGGGTAGAGAAAGGTCAATTAGCATGGAGAATGAACTTAAATATCATTGAAAAAAATATACATGAAATATTGACAAACATAAATATTGATAAAAACTTCACTAAAACTTTATTTTTAAGAGGGGGCTTATCTAAATATATTCTTTTAGATGACTTTGAAGAAATACAAAATAAGTTTCCTAATGGGGAAATTAAAACAATTGAAAATGTGGGTCATTGGTTACATGCAGAAAATCCTCGAGAATTTTACAGACTAGTTGTAGATTTTATCAAAGAATAATATTTTCAATTCTAATGACTTAAAATAAATTTTCGATTTATTCTTTTACCATTTATAATACAATTAGCAATATATATCCCATCACTAAATGATTGTAAATTGATTTCAATTTGATTTTCGTTTTTCAATTCTTCTCTAACAAGTTCTCTTCCACTTAAGTCGTAAACAAATATTTGAGATTCAAAACTATCCATAGTATTTATAATCAATCTTTTATCGCTTTGAATGAAATTTACAGCTAAATGATTATTGATTAGCTCATGACTTGATAAAGGCATAGAAATGTTAAAAGAAAGTGAAACTGGTAAATGATCACTCATATAAAATAAAGCATCGGCAATTTCCTGACTTACCTGATTGTTAGTTCCCGAATTTATAGCTTGATTAAAATGATTACCATCTTGACCATCTGCAACATAAGAACCTGATATATATTGAATTCCTGAACTGCCACTGATAACATCATTTGAGGTAAATATAATATCAAACCGATCATCCATTCCTCCGTAAGCTCCTCCAGCAAAACCACCAGTAGCAGATCTAGTACTCTGAGTGTGAATATTTGCGTATGAACTATTATTATGCCAACTTCCCATTTGATTAATGGGATCAACTAAATCTAGGGACTGACCAAATAATATCTCTTGACAAGCGGGTTCTAAATAGTCATAAAAATTAAAGTCGCCACCAACAAATAAATTATTATTTCTATTATTATTAATTAGAAATTGCTTAAACGTTTCAGCTTCTTGCCTTCTCAATTCTTCATTTGTCTGACTGCTTCCTGCTTTTAAATGAATTGAATAAAAATAAATTAGATTGGTATCCCCTTGATTTGCAAGAGGTTTATAATATAATACGTACTCACTAATATCTCTAAGTTGTGTTGGGATTTGCTGTTGAGAGTATAATCCCATTTTATTTTGGTTGTAGAAAAGTAAATTATCAGTGTCAGGGCCATCAAAAAATAATGCACTTTGATAGTTATTTGATCCTCCAGCATTCAACACATTATTCTTAATTAGCGCTCCTCCATTAAAGGAAGTTAACTCATTTACTACAAATATATCTGGCTGAATATAATCAAGAATTTTTTTTAGAGTATCCGTTCTACTGGGTTGTGAAGAGGGGAAATTTAATAAATTGTAATAAGTAATCTTAATCTCATTTTGAGAAATTATCGCAAAAAATAAAAAGTTAAAAAGGATGAAGATGACTGACTTCATAAAGCCTTTCTAACTAAAAACATATACACAGGAAAATGGTCACTGTAGCCACCCAAAAAGTTAGAACCACCATAAGTTCTGAAAGGGTAACCTTTATAATTTCCTTTTTGATTTTTTAAAAATGATTTATTATATACTACGGATTTATAAAAAGTGAAATCATCATAGTTTTTTTCGTTATCAATAAATGAAGGAGTAATAATAAATTGATCAAATAAATTCCATTGATCTCTGTAAGCTAAAGTTCCAATTCCTTTTTTATAATGATCGTACATAGTGTTATGCATTTGGTTATTTTTTAGAAATGTAGATCCACTAGCTTTTAAAAAGTCTGCAATACTAGGTGATATAGGGTCATCATTAAAATCTCCCATTATGATAACTTTTGCTTTTTTGTTAATTTGTTGCAAGGAGTCTACAATTGACTTGGATAACTTTGCAGCTGCTATTCGCTTAGGTCTACTTTTAGATTCCCCACCCCTTCTAGATGGCCAATGAATAACTATAATATGAATTTTTTCTCCTAATAATTCGCCAGAAACTACTAATTGATCTCTAGATCTAAACCTATCATTTCCTGGGATGGTAAATTTAACTGATTTACTAGAAGTTACTTTAAAATGTAAAGGATCATAAAGTAAGGCACAATCAATTCCTCTTGCATCAGGACCTTCATGATGTATAATTTGATAATTTTTGTTAGCAATTGTGCTTTGACTAACTAAATCTTCTAAAACTAATTTATTTTCAATTTCACACACTCCGATAATACTTGGTCCTAAAGGAGTTATTTCTTTTCCAATTGTATCTAAAACAAATGCTAAATTTTTCAACTTAAGTAGGTATTTTTCAGTATTAAATTTTTTAGAACCAAATGGTGTAAAATCCTCCTGAAGAATTTTATTGGTATCAGGATCAATAATTGTGTCAAAAAGATTTTCAAGATTGTAAAAAGCTATACATTCTAAGTTTAAATCCAATGATTTTTTATCTTGCGCCTGAATTATCTTAGAAAAAACAAGGAATATTAATAAAATTAGTTTGACTTTCAAATTAGCTATATTTTTAAATTACTTTTGGGTAAAAGTAATCAACTTAATTCATATTCAATATTTTAGTTTAAATGATTGTTAATTCAATAAAGTCTTTATCCATTTGCGCCATTTTCTTCATTTCAATGTTAGATATTAGGTCTCAGACTGATTCTACGTTTGTTACTGACAGTGTGAATAATATTATCCCTGTATTTACAACAACTGTAGATCTTCTTGATAATGAATTACAATCTCAAGATATTAGTGGGCTACTTCAATCATCTAGAGACGTTTATGTTAATCAGGCTGGTTTTAATTTTAGTGCAGCTAGATATAGATTAAGAGGATATAGCTCAGAAAACACAAGACTATTTATAAATGGTATACCGGTAAATGATCCGGAAAATGGATGGACAATTTGGAGTTATTGGGGTGGATTAAATGATGTTACAAGGTATCCCGAGACAAGTTTTGGAATTTCTAATTCTGCTGCAACCTTCGGAAGTGTTGGGGCTTATTCATTTATTTCTGCTCTTCCATCAGAAAAAAAAACTGGTGGTAGAATATCATATGCAGCTACAAATAGATCTTATAGAAATAGGGCCATGTATACCTACAACACTGGTCTTAATAATAAAGGATGGGGCTTTTTAATTAGCGGATCTTCTAGATGGTCAGACGAAGGTTATGTTCCTGGAACTTACTATAGTGCTGGAAGTTACTTACTGTCAATTGAGAAAAAAGTCAATAGTAAACATACTTTTAATATTATGGGATTTGGATCACCAACAGTTCAAGGAAGGCAAGGTATTGCTTTGCAAGAAGCATATGACTTAACAGGAGAAAATTTTTACAATCCTTATTGGGGTTACCAAACTCAAAGCGATGGAACTAAGAAAAAAAGAAATGCAAGAAATAGAGACAATCATAAGCCTTATATCACACTAGGGCATTACTGGAAAATTTCTGAAAAGCTAAATATTCAATCTAATTTATATGCCATAACTGGGAGAACAGCCAATTCCAATTTAAATTGGTTCAATGCAAATGACCCAAGACCTGATTACTATAAATATTTACCAAGTTATTATGTCAACAATCAAGGTAGTTTATCAGGCAATCAAGTCATAGAAAATCAAAATGAATACAATCAAATTTTACAAGGCTGGCAAGAAAATGACCCTGACATAACTCAACTTAATTGGGACTTAATGTATAATGCCAATTATAATAATTTATATACACAAAATAATATTGAGAATGGTACTATTAACGAAAATGGAGACTTGGTAAACTCTTTAACAGCAAGAAGGTCCAAATATGTTGTTGAGGAATATAGATTAGACCCCAGACATTTTGGCTTCAATAGTTTTGGCAAATTAACCATTAATGAAAATAGTGGTTTAAATTTTGGCCTGAGTATCAGTAATTATAAAAGCAAGAATTTCAGATTGATGAATGACTTGTTAGGAGGTGATTATTGGGTAGATATTGACCAATTTGCATTAAGAGATTTTGATGACCCTAACCTAGCACAAAATGATCTGCAAAATATCAATAACATTATCAAGGTCGGAGATATTTTTGGTTATAATTATGATATACACGTCAATAAAAATGAATTATTTAGTACTTACAGCTATAATAAAAAAAGAATAGAATCTTTTATCGGACTTAATTTATCTAATACTACTTTTTGGAGAAATGGAAAAATGCAAAATGGTAGATTTCCAAATCAATCTTTAGGTAATTCGGAAAAACAAACTTTTATCAATTATGGCTTAAAATTTGGTTTTTTATATAAAATTACTGGCAGACATTTATTGTCATTTAATGGAATGTATAAAACTGAAGCTCCTTACGTAAGAAATGCATATGTTTCTCCTAGAACAAGAGACCAATTAGTCCCCAACTTAAAATCTACCGAAATTATTTCCGGAGATCTTAATTATAATGTTCGACTACCTTTTTTAAAAGCAAGGTTAACGGGGTTTTATACACAAATTAATAATCAAACATGGGCTAGGTCTTTTTATCATGATGAATATAGAACCTTTGTTAATTATATGATGACTAATGTTGATCAGCTTTTTATGGGTATTGAACTCGGGTTTGAAAGTAATATTTCTTCTACTGTTCAATTAACAGGAGCTTTTACAATTGGTGATTATTTATATCAATCTAGACCTGTCGCCACTATTACAAGAGACAATTCTCAAGAAATTATTGCATTGGATAAAGTTGTTTATCTTAAAAATTTCAAAATTGGGGGAATGCCTCAGCAAGCCACTTCTGTTGGTTTGAAATATAATGCCCCAAAATACTGGTATGCTGGAATTAACTTCAATTATTTTGCAGATATCTATTTATCTCCTAATCCTGACAGAAGAACTTCTGAAGCTATTTCTGGCTATGCCGATGGCTTTCCCTATATTAATGAAATAATAGATCAAACCAAGCTAAGTAACGGCAATGCTGTCAATCTATTCTGTGGTAAAAGCTGGAAGATTTATAAAAACAATAGTTATTTAAGATTAGGATTAAACGTCAATAACCTACTAGATAATATTTCTTTTAAAACAGGAGGATACGAACAACTTAGATACGATGCCTCTAATATTCAAAGGTTCCCAAACAAATATGGTTATATGTATGGAAGAACCTATTTTTTAATGATTAGTTATTTATATTAAAATGAAAAAAGTTAAAAACACTATTAAAATATTTTTTACCATTTGCTTATTATATTCTTGTAATAAAACTTATGATAATCCACCAATAAATGAGGTTCCAATTGGAAATATTATTTCAATAAGTGATTTAAAAGACATGTTTACAGGGTCTGCAACCGTTATAGATAGTAACTATAGTATTTTTGGAAACATAACTTGTGAAGAAACCAATGGAAACTTTTATAAAGAAGTTTTTATGCAAGATTTAAGTGGGGCTATTAAGTTAAAGTTGAAAGCATCCGGAGGCCTTTATATTGGAGATAGTATTAGAATAAATATTCAGGGAATAACTATGAGTGAGTATGGCGAACTTATACAACTAGAAAATGTTGATGTAGATCAACAAGTAGTAAAAATTGCAACAGAGAGGTTTATCACTCCATATGAAGCAACAATTCCTCAATTAAGTTTAAGTGAAGATCAAAGTAGATTAGTGAAGCTGAATGATGTAGAATTTTCCGAAATGGGTATGACTTATGCTGATGCAGTTAACCTTAGTACAGGTTCTAGACTACTATCAGATTGTAATGGAAATACAGTTTCAGTGAGAACTAGTGGCTATGCTAATTTTGCAGATGATACTTTACCTTCTGGAAATGGATCAATAGTTGGAATATTTACTATTTATAATTCTGAAAAACAATTTGTTATAAGAGATATTAATGAAGTTATGCTAGATTCTAGTAGATGTAATGCCGGTGGTGGTGGAACAGGAGGAAGTGGAGATTATTTATATAAAGACTTTGATGATGGTTCCTTAACTTCCGGGGGATGGAAAACTTTTTGGAGTGGTACCAACCCAAATATTGGTGAGTGGGAAATTCTTTTTGGAACTATTGCTAAAGCAAGTAACTATTCAAATAGCAATAACTATGCTTGTGAAAGTTGGTTAGTTTCTCCTAATATTGATTTGAGTAGTGCCACCTCTCCCTACTTAGTTTTTGATAATGTAACTAGATACGGTGGACCACAATTAGAACTTTTTATTTCTTCTAACTATGATGGAGTAAGTAATCCAGATGTTCAAGGAACTTGGTTTAATTTAACTAATTATGTTCCCAATTGGGATACTGACAACTTCGATTGGACCCTAGTCCCAAGTGGGAATACAGATCTTTCACAATTTATTGCACCCTCTGTGGCGATTGCTTATAAATACACAGGAACTAATTCAGATGGAGCAACCTGGGAAGTTGATAATATTATAATAAGAGAATAGTTTT
>CEOC01002069.1_pt1 | contig 15148 bp, 19 predicted proteins | sample 356191 | NCBI WGS metagenome assembly CEOC01 (sample SAMEA2619952, study PRJEB7988) | marine metagenome | biome: marine biome (ENVO:00000447); feature: deep chlorophyll maximum layer (ENVO:xxxxxxxx); material: "saline water (ENVO:00002010), including plankton (ENVO:xxxxxxxx)" | depth 17 m
GGTGATCGGCACCCTTGCTACCGACACTGCAGCGCAACGCGACAACGTGATCGACTTCTTCGATGGCGTTGGTTCTTCTACTTCCTACGCTGTGTTCGATAGCGGTTGGAAGTATATCTACGATCGCTTTAACGACACCTATCGCTACGTTCCTTGCAACGGCGACGTTGCTGGTCTTTGCGTGCAGACAGGTGCTGATCTGGACCCCTGGTTCTCCCCCGCAGGTTTCACACGCGGCAACCTCCGTGGTGTTATCAAACTTGCTTACACCCCTGCTAAGTCTGATCGCGACAAGCTGTATCAGGCACGCATCAACCCCATCTCGACTTTCCCTGGTCGCGGCACCGTCCTCTTCGGTGACAAGACTGCACTGAGCACCCCGAGCGCATTCGACAGAATCAACGTTCGCCGTCTGTTCCTCACTGTTGAGAGACAAGTTGAGGCACTTGCTAAGAACGTTCTGTTCGACCTGAACGACGAAATCACTCGCTCCAGTTTTGCTGGCGCTGTTGGTGGTTTCCTCCGCGAAGTTCAGGCACGCCGTGGTCTGACCGACTACCTCGTGATCTGCGATGAAACTAACAACACTGGCGATGTGATCGACCGCAACGAATTTGTTGCTGAGATCTATCTGAAGCCTTCGCGCTCCATCAACTTCATCACCATTACTTTCGTGGCAACCCGCACTGGCGTCTCGTTTGACGAGATCGTCGGTAGATGATCCACTTCTTTCTAAATAACCATATAGAGGTATAAACACCAATGGCAGTCTCTAGTAACGTAAAGGACTTCCTCTCAAAAGTAAGGAGTGGAGTCAAACCCAATCTATTCCGTGTGAAATTAGATTGGCCAGCAGGTCTGGGCGTGTCCCAGTCCGATCGTGAGCTCGGTTCTTTCCTGTGTAAGGCAGCAGCTCTCCCCGCATCCAACCTCGGTGTTATCGACGTGCCCTTCAGAGGGCGCGTTGTGAAGGTCGCTGGCGACAGAACCTTCGACACCTGGAGTGTCACTATTATCAATGACACCAACTTCCGTCTCCGCAACCTGTTTGAATCTTGGTTGCAGAACATCAACGCCCACGAGGATAACGTTGCTGCTCTGATCAACCCCGATGCAGGTGGTGATGGTTACACCAAGGATCTCGTGGTGCACCAACTGGGTCGTTCTGGCGAAGAGCGTCAGGACAACTATGTGAAGACCTACAAGCTGTGGGGTTGCTTCCCGACTCAGATCTCCCAGATCGATCTCGCTTATGACAGCAACGATCAGATCGAAGAGTTCACTGTTGAATTCCAAGTTCAGTACTGGACCTCTGGCGACAACAGCGAAGAGTACGATAACGTTATTTCCTGATTGAATAAATACCTGAGTATCAGGTATTTTCCAAAATATAATGGCACAACTATTTGGATTCTCTATTAAGAGAAAGGAGGGACCTAAAGGGCAATCCCCGATCCCTCCTTCACAGGATGATTCTATCACCACTATTGCTGGTGGTTATTTTGGACAATATGTAGACCTCGATGGCGGCGCGTCAACTCGTAACGAGTACCAGTTGATTCGCCGCTATCGTGATATGGCTCTGCATCCAGAGGTTGATACCGCCATCGATGAGGTGGTAAATGAAGCTATTATATCTGATCTTGACGATACTCCCGTCCAGATCGAACTTTCTAACTTGAATGTTGGGGAAAATATCAAGACTAAAATCCGTGAGGAGTTTGAAAATGTTAAGCGTTTGCTTGACTTCGATCGTAAATCTCACGAGATCTTCCGTCGCTGGTACATTGATGGAAGACTTCATTATCACAAGGTAATTGATCTCAACAATCCCAAAGTTGGTATCACCGAACTTCGTTATATTGATCCCCTAAAGATTAAAAAAGTCCGCGAACTTAAAAAGCAATCGGACCCCAACGAAGCACGTCGTGTAGGTAAAGAACCTACTGCTTTGGATTATGACTTCGGTCAACACGAAGAGTATTACATCTATAATCCTAAAGGGTTCCTCAATATGAACGGACCTGAGCAGAAAGGTATTAAGATTGCTATGGATGCAATCGCACATACCAACTCTGGTCTTCAGGATTTAAACCAAAAAATTACTCTTTCTTTCCTGCATAAAGCAATCAAGTCTCTGAACCAGTTGAGAATGATTGAAGATGCTCTGGTAATTTATCGCTTATCGCGTGCACCTGAGCGCAGGATTTTCTACATCGATGTCGGTAACCTGCCTAAAGTTAAGGCGGAACAATACCTTCGCGATGTGATGAATCGGTATCGCAATAAACTGGTATATGATGCTAACACGGGTGAGATTCGCGATGACAAAAAGCATATGTCTATGCTGGAAGACTTCTGGCTTCCTCGCCGCGAGGGAGGGCGCGGTACCGAAATCTCTACCCTTCCTGGCGGGCAAAACCTTGGTGAACTAAAAGACGTAGAGTACTTCCGAACGAAGCTCTTTAAATCGCTCAACTTACCCCCGAGTCGGTTAGATGGAGAAAAAGGATTTAGTCTCGGAAGAAGTAATGAAATTCTTCGTGACGAACTTAAATTTTCCAAGTTCGTCGGTCGCCTCCGTAAAAAGTTTTCTGTTCTGTTTGATGATCTTCTGAAGACTCAACTGGTTCTGAAGAGAGTTATCTCCCTAGAAGAGTGGGAAGATATGCGCGAGCATATCCAATACGACTTCCTGTTCGATAACCACTTCCAAGAACTTAAGGACGCGGAACTTAATAACAACCGTTTAGATCTCGCTATCAAGATGGAACCCTACCTGGGTAGATATTTCTCTGCGGAATATATCAAAACCCAAGTGCTCCAACAAACTGATACCGAGCGGAAAGAAATCGAAGCGCAAATCAAAAAAGAACGTGCTTCTGGTCTCATTCCTAGCATCGTTCCTATCGATGCTGCACTCCCCGAGAATCAACCTGATCTCGGCACAGGCTCTTCTAGTGATCTAGAAAGCTAAATAATAATATTCTGGTACTTGTAATGGAAAATACGAACCCTGAAGTTTCCGCACGTGCGGCGGTTGATGCTATTGCTGATGGCAATCGTGCTGCAGCAGTAGATGCTATCAATCAAATGCTCTACGGCAAATCCGCAGAGACATTAGATAATTATGCTGATGTTCTTGCTAAGACATACTTTGGCAACATTGGTGGCGAAGAACCAGAAGCAACTGCTCAACCTGAAACAGATGAAACTAATAACGGAAACGATTGAGGAGGTTAATCTTATCGTAGAGGAATCTGGCGGTAAGAAAAATCACTACATCGAAGGAGTCTTTCTCCAAGCGGAACTCAAAAATCGCAACAATCGTGTTTACCCGATGAGCGTTCTTGAGCGTGAGGTGAATAAGTATATTGCTGAGCACGTTAACAATAATCGTGCTGTTGGCGAACTGGGTCACCCTGATGGTCCCACCATCAATCTAGATCGCGTTTCGCACCGCATCGTTTCTCTCAAAAAAGAGGGTACCAACTTTGTTGGTAAAGCAAAGATTCTCGATACTCCTATGGGACGCATCGCTAAGAATCTTCTCGACGAGGGCGTCAAACTTGGCGTTTCTTCTCGTGGTCTCGGTTCCGTGGATCGCAGAGAAAACACCTCATATGTCAGAGATGACTTTATGTTAGCAACCGCTGCCGATATCGTGGCAGATCCTTCCGCGCCTGATGCTTTCGTTAATGGCATTATGGAAGGTAAAGAGTGGGTCTGGGATAACGGTATTATCCAAGAAGCAAAAGTTGCTAAATATCAGAAGTTCATTTCTGAGAGTGAGCGCCGCGAAATCGAAACGCGGAAGTTGAGAGTGTTTCAAGATTTCTTGAACTCTCTTTAATTTATAAATAAATCTAGACATAACAGTATTAAAGCTTAGAGGTTAACTCCGATGTCCCAATTGATTAACGAAAAGTTTGAGGAGATGGTTGCAGAAATGCAACTCCCCAGCAGCACGGTGCCTGGCTCGGAGCCCGCTGCTCCTTCTACTCAATCTAAAACCGCAGTGAACGCCAAGGCAAACCCTGGCGATCAAACTCCTGGTAAACTGGATCCCTCCCTGGTGCCTGGTCAGGCAATTCAGGATCTGGGTGGTCCTACTCCTACCAACAATAAGTCCACAGACGACAGCAACAAGCTCAAGGACAATGCTACCCTGAGCGGCGTTTCTGACGAACAAACCCGTGGCGACGGTAAGGATGAGCCCAGCGGTTCTGAGCCCAAACTGGATCAAGGTATCTCCTACGGTACCCGTCGTGAGGACATCGAAGTGGACCTCAGTGCTGACGTTGCAGCACTCGCTGAAGGCGAAAAACTGTCTGAGAAGTTCCTGGAAAAAGCAGCAACAATCTTTGAAGCCGCAGTCAAAACTAAGATTGCATCGATTGTTGAGGAACTGGAAGCACAGTACAACACCAAGCTTGCTGAGGAAACCGAGAAGGTTCGCGCTTCCTTGGCAGAAGAAGTCGATGGTATGCTGAAGTATACTTCTGAGCGTTGGCTCGAAGAGAACCAAGTTGCTATCGACACTGGTCTCAAAGTTGAGATCACCGAGTCGTTCATCACAGGACTTAAGGGTCTCTTCGATGAGCACTACATTGATGTGCCTGAGGGCAAAGAGGATGTTCTTGAGTCTATGAACACCTCCCTTCGTGAAATGGAAGATCGCCTCAATGAACAGATTGAAGCGAACGTGAAACTGTCTAATCGCATCTCCGAATTCTCTCGTGAAGGCATTGTTGCCGAAATGAGCGAAGGTCTTACCGATACCCAGAAAGAAAAGTTTGCTTCTCTTGCAGAAGCCGTTTCCTTCAAGGACGAAGAGACCTATAGAGAAAAACTCAACACCATCAAGGGTTCTTACTTCTCGGAAAGCAAGGCAATTGCTACCGAGCAAACTGAAACCCCTGTGGAAGGTCTGACTGAGGACTATGCACCTTCTATGGCTGCATATGTCAACGCACTCAGTAAGAAGTGATTTCTTACATTATAAACTTCAACCCAAATTTTTCAAGTAACTAAAATGGATACCCATCAGTTGCAGGAAAAGTGGGCACCTGTTCTGAATCATAGCGATCTCCCCGAGATTAAGGATTCTCACCGTAAGCAGGTTACCGCTCAACTCCTGGAAAACCAAGAGCGTGCTCTGAACGAGTCCGCAATGCTCAACGAAGCTGCTCCTATCAACAGCGTTGGTGCAGACGGTCTTAAGTCTTCTCACGGTTCCTCAGGTCTGGCAGGTTTCGATCCGATCCTGATCAGCTTGATGCGTCGCGCTATGCCTAACCTCGTCGCTTATGACGTGTGTGGCGTGCAACCGATGAGCGGTCCTACTGGACTTATCTTCGCAATGAAGTCGCACTACAACGATCGTAGTGGCGCTGAGGCTCTGTTCAACGAGCCCAACCCTGGCTTCTCTGCCGAAGGTGGCAGCGGTTACGATCCTACCGCTGGTTACGTTGGTCCTGGTAACGGTGGCGATGGTTCTAACCAGTCTGCTTCTGCCAACAACGACGCTGAAGGCGACAACCCCGCTATCCTGAACGACAGCACCACCTACGCCTCTGGCGACGTGCGTTATGAGAACGCTCAGGGTGCTAGCCGTGACTACCTGGAAGCACTGGGAACCTCTGGTTCTCCTGACTTCCGCGAGATGGCATTCAGCATCGACAAGGTGTCGGTGACCGCCAAGTCTCGTGCTCTGAAAGCTGAGTACACGCTTGAATTGGCTCAAGACCTTAAGGCAATTCACGGTCTGGACGCTGAAACGGAACTCGCCAACATTCTCTCTTCTGAGATCCTGGCTGAGATCAACCGTGAAGTGATCCGTACTGTGTATCTGCAGGCAAAGGTCGGTGCTCAGAACAACGTTGCTAACGCTGGTATCTTCAACCTCGACACCGACTCCAACGGTCGCTGGAGCGTTGAGAAATTCAAGGGTCTGATCTATCAGATCGAGCGCGATGCCAACGCTATTGCACAGCAAACTCGTAGAGGGAAGGGCAACTTCATCCTCTGCTCCGCTGATGTTGCTTCCGCTCTGAATATGGCTGGCGTGCTGGACTACACCCCTGCACTGTCCACCAACGGTCTCCCCGATGACACTGGTAACACCTTCGTTGGTACCCTCAACGGCGGCGTTAAGGTCTACGTGGATCCTTATTCTGCAAACCTGGCTAACGACCACTACTACGTGGCTGGTTACAAGGGTAGCAGCGCATATGACGCAGGTCTCTTCTACTGCCCCTATGTGCCCCTGCAGATGGTCCGCGCCGTGGATCAGGGTTCCTTCCAACCGAAGATTGGCTTCAAGACCCGCTACGGTATGGTCGCCAACCCCTTCGTGTTCAAGGCAGATGGTTCCGCTGTGGGCGAAGACCTCAACAGCGCCACTGGCAAGGGACGCAACCAGTACTACCGTCGCGTGCTGGTCCGCAACCTTATGTGATCCATCATCACATATTCCTCAGGGGTCCTTCGGGACCCCTTTTTTTATGTAAATTTTTCGTTAAGCAATTTGTGTAGCGATGTATACGAAAAATAAGAGTCAATACGTTACACCGTAATTAGGGGAAATTTGTCAGGGTTCACGTATAATTAGTAGCAGGAATTGGAGTTACGCCAATGCACTGAAACCTAACTTCCATTTTATTATGATTTTCTTCTGAAACCGTGGGGTTAAACTATGCACAACATATTGTCTCGTAATCAATTAACTGAATGGCGTCATTTTGAAGAGACTCTCGATAAACTGGAAATCGAGAATCAGATGGTTGAAAAACTGAATGACTACTATGAATGTTTAATCGAGTGCGATGAGGATTCAGCTGCTTGCAAAAGAATCTGTAGGGGTATTCTAATGTAGCTTATAATGAGTCTTGTACTGGGGGGTCTTGGACCCCCCTTTTTTTGTGCTTACCCTGTTCACCCTGCATCTTATGTAACTTATATAAACTGTTTTGATTTGCTAATATATTTTCTGTAGGTCCTGCTTTTTCCTTGCTTTCTGCCTATATATCGTGTATACTTACCGCATATTCAAAACACCCCATTATGCAAGACACTAATTTCATCATCTGTACTCCTGAAGGCATCACCCCGTTGGGTCAACGTGGTGGCAGCGGTGGCGTCAAGTACCCCTGGATGTCAGAGCAAATCAAAGTCGGTGGTGGGTTCTTTGTTGAGCGCACTAAGGAGCAGATTGATACTGATAAAGCACGTCCTAACGTTCCTGCAACTCTGAAGGAAACTGGACGTAAGTTCTCCGTTGTCAAAGTTCGTCGTGACCTGCCTGGCGATCGTACACAGTTCGGTTACTATTGTAAGCGAATCAAGTGACACGGTGACAATCTTAAGAAAGACTCCCTAGCAGGGGGTCTTTTTTTATGCTATATAAGGACAAGAGCGTACCCCTAAATGAAAACTCTGTCTAATTATTTCTCTCCCGAAGGAGATCGCACTGCAGTGGTTGTGTATGACCGTGATGGGTTTGAAGTCTTGTGCACACAATCACTAGAAAAAACTTTAGAGAAGCGTACGTTTGATAGAGAATGGGACGCTAATGATTTTGCGGAAAACTGGGTTCTTCGTAAGTAACTAAATACCCCAGTAGTGCCTGGAGTTATTATGTCTGCGGTGTGGTTGCAAGATCAACCTGATAACAGAAACTTTTTATCGCCAGTCGGTTTCAAGATGAAGATCGACATCTTTCCTGGTGTTGACTTCTTCTGCCAATCTGCAAACATCCCTGGCATCACGGCACAAGTCAACGAAGTATCTACTTCCAGAAGAAGATTACCTATCCCCGCTGCAGGTGGTACTACGTTCGATGATCTTACAGTTCAGTTCCTGGTTGACGAAGACCTAAAAAATTACCTGTCTATTTGGAATTGGATTAACGATACTACTCTGGCATACGAACCAGATGACAGCAAAGAACCACAGTTTTCTAATGCACAACTGTTTGTTCTTACCAACAACTTTAACACAAACTTTGTTGTTAACTTCGACAGTTTGTTCCCTGTAAGTCTCAACACACTTGCATTCAATGCGGGAGCAAATGATGTAGAATATCTTATCGGCACCGTTACATTTAAGTACGGTTACTATGAATTCTTGAACTTGTCCCAACGTAAGTATGAACCTTGATCAATTGAAGGATATGTGGAAGCACGACTCCACTGTCCTAGATGGGAACGACGGTTATCCTGACTTCCTTAAAGCTTGTAATGAAACACCATATCTTCACTCCAAGTATCTGGATCTCTTTTGCGATTACAAATCGCGAATGATTGATCAGGAGTTTGCTTACAAGTTTCTCTATAAAGAGAAGTGGATGTATTACAAAAAGAAAGCACCTGCGTCAGCGTACAAGGATGTTCCTTTCGATTTGAAGTTGACAACTAAAGACGAAGTAGAGATGTTTCTTAATGCGGATGAGGATCTTGCCAAGCATTCCGCAAAGATAAAGTACTACGAGATGATTCTATATTTCCTGGAGTCTGTTCTCAAACAAATCTCTGCCCGTCAATATCAGATTAAAAATGCTATTGAGTGGGAGAAATTTAGAAGTGGCGGACATTAAACTTCAGAAGAAAAACGAAGTCTTTAACGTTATTACTACAGAACCTCATATTCATCGTGAACTCTCTGAGTACTTCACGTTTGAGGTTCCTGAGGCAAAGTTTATGCCGTTATACAGGAAGAAGGTGTGGGACGGAAAGATTCGTCTCTACTCTCCTGGCAATGGTGAAATCTACGGTGGACTCACGGAGCATTTGCTGCACTGGTGTAAGACGATGCGCTACACCTTGGAATACGAAGACAACAAATTCTTTGGTATGCCTGATGCTATGAACAAGGAAATTTCCTTGTCTGGTGTCCGTACTTTTATGAAGGGTATTACTAAACTGGAACCTCGTAACTACCAAATCTACGGTGTGTACGAAGCTCTGAAATATAATCGCAAACTGCTGCTGTCCCCAACCGCTAGTGGTAAGTCTCTGATGGTTTACGGCATTGCTCGCTGGCACGTTGCCAACAAACGCAAAGTCCTGTTGATCGTTCCCACCACAAGTTTGGTAGAACAGATGTACAAGGACTTTGAAGATTACGGTTGGAATGCCGAAAAGCATTGTCACAAGATTTACTCTGGACAGGATAAGTACAAGGATTCTAACGTAGTAATTACTACTTGGCAATCCATTTACAAAGAACCACGTAAATGGTTTGAGAGATTTGATTGTGTCATCGGTGACGAGGCGCATTTGTTTAAGTCAAAATCTCTTACTAAAATTATGACAAAGTGTCATAATGTAAAGTACCGCATTGGGTTTACAGGAACTCTAGATGGTACTCAAACACATCAGTGGATCCTAGAAGGTTTGTTCGGTCCTTGTGAACAACTCGTGAAAACAAAGGACCTTATGGAAGGAGGTCATCTTACTCCACTTAAGGTTAAATGTCTAGTACTTAAACACGAGTGGGGTACATTTGATAGTTACCACGACGAAATTGATTATTTGATTACGCATCCAAAGCGTAATAATTTAATCAAAAATCTGGTCAACGATTTAGATGGCAACACTCTAGTGCTGTTCAACTACGTGGAGCGTCACGGGGAACCTCTTTATGAGATGATAAATAATAGCACAGAGCGGAAAGTATTTTTCGTTCACGGGGGTGTGGATGTAGAAGACCGTGAGGAAGTCCGCAGGATTACGGAGTTGGAATCCAACGCTGTCATCATTGCGTCTTACGGTACGTTCTCCACGGGTATCAATATCAAAAAACTTCATAACGTTATCTTTGCGTCACCGTCCAAGTCACGGATTCGTAACCTGCAATCCATTGGGCGTGTGTTGAGAAAGTCTAAAGACAAACACGTCGCTACTCTGTATGATATCGCTGATGATATCACAAGAGGTGAGTGGAAGAATTTCACTTACAAACATTTTGAGGAGCGTGTCAGAATCTATCAAGAAGAAAGATTTGATTATGAAATTATCAAAGTCCGTTCCAAGTTTTAGCGTATGATAGATCCCTTAGCAGAACCTTTTGTCGGTGTATTAAAACTAGTCACTGGAGAAGAACTGATCTCGCTCGTCGCGTGGTCTGAGGAGGACAATGTTGTTATGTTACAGAATCCTATGTTGGTAGAAGAAGCAACATCGAAAGATGAATTTTCTGTCATCAAAGGATTCAAACTTGACCTCTGGATAAAATCTGCTATGGATGAGGATGACTTTTTCTTAATGAATAGTGATAAGATACTAACCATTACAGAAGCAAACGAATCGATCGCGACCTTCTATCAGGAAAACATATCAATGGTTTTCCGCAAGGCAGGATCCAATCGCATCAAACCCTCACGCGATATGGGTTACTTAGGTTCAATTGATGATCACCGTAAGCTCTTTGAACGTCTCTACCGAAAGTAGCTCTGGTGTTTCTCAACAGCGACACTGTTATTATAGAGATATCTAGAGGGTCTGTCAAGCTACCCCTAGATTTGTCACCTCGTCACTTCCCTTTTACACATCTTGTGTTATAATATCCACATCGAAAGAATCACATATGGCGAAAGTTAAAACCGAGTACTACGTAAACAACAAGGAATTTCTTGCCGCCATTGTGGAGTACCGAGAGAAAGTGCATTTCGCTAAAGAAAACGAACTGCCTCGTCCTCTCCTTCCCAATTACATTGCCGAGTGTTTTCTCAAGATTGCCACTCATTTAAGTTATAAGCCTAACTTCGTGAACTATATGTTCCGTGAAGATATGGTTTGTGATGGCATTGAGAACTGTCTCCAGTATGTTGATAATTTCGATCCTGAGAAGTCCAAGAATCCTTTCGCTTACTTCACCCAGATCATCTACTACGCCTTCTTACGTAGGATTCAGAAGGAGAAAAAACAACTTGAGATCCGTAGCAAGTTAATCGAACGCTGTGGTTACTCCGAGGTGTTGCACTCTGATCGGTTTGATGGTAGTATGTCAGGGATGAACGAATCCGATTCGGGACTCAACTCCATTAAAGAAAACATTGAAATTAGAATGTCGCGATGAAGGTTGCCGTTATCACAGATCAGCACTTTGGTAGTCACAAGGGTAGTCAGATCTATCTCGATTACTACAAGAGGTTCTACGATAACGTCTTCTTCCCTTACCTGAAGAAGCATAAGATCACAACCGTTCTCGACCTTGGCGATACTTTTGACAACCGCAAGAGTATCGACTTTGTTTCTCTTGAGTGGGCAAAGGAGAACTACTATGATGTTCTCCGCGATATGGGCATTACCGTCCATACCGTAGTCGGTAACCACACCGCATATTACAAAAACACTAACAAGGTTAACACCGTTGAGTTATTGTTGAGTGAATATGATAACGTGGTAGTGTACAAGGAACCCACTGATGCCGAGATTGGTGGAACCAGTGTACTTTTTGTTCCCTGGATTTGCGCTGACAACTATGACTTGTCCATTAAGACGATTCGTAATTCCTCCTCGCGAGTTGCGATGGGTCATCTTGAGCTCAGTGGGTATCTTGCTCGCCCTGGATTCCGCTATGATAGTGGAATGGACGCTAACCTTTTTTCTGACTTTGATGTTGTCCTGAGCGGACACTTCCACCATAAGAATTCTAAGGGCAACGTTACTTACCTTGGTAACCCGTATCAGATGTACTGGAATGATCACGGTGACACCCGTGGTTTCCACATCTTTGATACAGAAACATTCAAACTTCGTATGGTTAAAAACCCATATGAAATTTTTGCAAAAATCTATTGGGATGATTCAGCAGAAGCACCTGCACTGATCGAACCCAAAGATTATGCAAACAAGTATGTCAAGGTTATTGTTGAGCAAAAAACAAACTACGTAGACTTTGAGCATATGCTTAATAGTCTCTATGATGCAGGTGCTCTCGATGTAAAGGTTGTTGAGAAAGTTGGTGTGTTTGATGATCCCGAAGCGGAAGCAATCGATGTCAAAGACACACTGACTTTACTGGACGAATACCTTGACGAAGTGACGCTAGAGGTAGATAAAACCGCACTTAAGAGTCTAATGAAATCGCTATATATTGAATCCTGTGAAGTAGCGTAGTGTTTATCATCACTCTAGAAGGTCACGAAGGAGAGGGCGCTTACGCTGTTCACGATGCTGACGGCGAAAACGTCCTCTATTTGTTTGTTGACAAGGATGACGCTATGCGGTATGCTGGGTTACTGGAAGCAGATGACTTCCCTCCAATGGCAGTTACTAGCATAGAAGATCAACAGGTTATTGCTACCTGTGAAAAAGTCAACTGTCGTTATAGTATAATCACTCCTAACGATTTCGTAATCCCCCCTTCAGATAATGATCCTGTTCCAAAAGATCCGTTGGAAAAACCTCCTGAGCACGGGTGATTCTTTCACTGAGGTTGACATCACATCTGCTAGAACAAATTTGATCATTGGCACCAACGGTGCAGGTAAGTCCACAATCCTGGATGCGTTTACTTTTGGATTGTTTGGAAAACCATTCCGTAAAATTAATAAACCTCAACTAGTAAACAGTGTCAACGAAAAGGGCACCCTGGTTGAGATCGAATTCACTATCGGTCGCAAAGAGTTCTTGGTGCGACGTGGTATCAAACCAAACATCTTCGAGATCTATTGCAACGGTGAGATGTATGACCAGAATAGTTCCGCAGTAGATCAGCAGAAGAACTTCGAGCAGAACGTTCTCAAACTTAACTACAAATCTTTTACCCAAATCGTTGTCCTGGGAAGCAGTACGTTCGTACCCTTTATGCGTCTGCCCCTGGCACAGCGTAGAGAAATCATTGAAGATCTCCTAGATATTAATGTATTCTCTTCTATGAACGAAGTCCTTAAAGTTCGTCTTAAAGAAATTAAGGATGCTGTGCGTACGCACGAACTTAACACGCAAAGTGTAAAGGAGAAGATCGAACTTCAAAAAGGTTTCATTAATAATCTGGAGGTCAAGAAGAATAAGGATATTGAGCAGAAGAAAAGTCAACTTCGTGAAGTCCTAGATCAACAGGATAATTGTCGCGCAAAAATTGTGGACGCCACACAAATGATTGCCGAGATCAATGAAAAGATTGTCGCTCTCAACAACCCCGAGAAGCGCCGCAATGATTTGCGTGATCTGTCAATGAAGTTGAAACGTAGGGTTACCAAGATTACTGGTGATAAAAAATTCTACGAAGACAGTGAGATCTGTCCCACTTGCAAACAGTCAATAAGTCAGGAGTTTAAGCTTGAACAAATCTCCGCACTCGATAGTAAGATCAGAGAAGTCGAGACAGCGTTTGCTGATATCGATCAACGCCTTGCTGAAGTTGTTTCACCATTAGAAGCACTGCAAGAATATACTGATGGTATCCGTCAGTGCACTGAAGTTACTTACACTCAGGAGGGGGTGATTACTACTCTAGACGGTCAGCGGAAAGTGCTGCAGCGCGAGATCAAAGATCTTGTAGACGACAGCACCTCCGTCAAAGAGGAAGCTAAGAAACTTCTCGAAATGACCGAATCTCTCAAAACCGTGACTAACTCTCTTGTAGAGTCGCGTAAGCAACTGGACCTGCATATCACCGCAGGTCTTCTCTTGAAGGACTCTGGTATTAAGACACGCATCATCAAGAAGTATCTTCCTGTGATGAATAAACTTATTAACCAGTACCTCAATAAGTTGCAATTCTTCTGTAACTTCACCTTAGATGAAGAGTTTAAGGAAGTGATGAAGTCGCGGTATATTGATGAGTTCTCTTATGAAAATTTCTCCGAAGGAGAGAAAGCTCGTATTGATATCAGTTTGCTGCTCACTTGGCGTGGTATTGCTAAGCTTAAGAATAGCGTGGATACTAACCTCCTCATTCTCGACGAGATCTTTGACGGATCTCTTGACACAGTAGGATCGGATGAGTTATCATTTATCCTCAGGACGTTTAATGATAAATCTAATGTGTATGTTATCTCACACAGAGATAACCTCACTGACAAATTCCAACGTGTGCTGCAGTTCTCCAAACCTCAAAACTTTTCCAAGTTGGAAGTTTTGGAAGCAGGTGGTCCACAATCTATACCTCAAGGAGAATAATGGTTTCTGAACAAGTAAAACAATCCCTCGAAGAAGCATCGCACCACTTGCGCGAAGCACTTGCATTTGCAGCACGATCGGAAAGTCCTTTTGTTGTTAAGAGTATTGGAGAGATGATCTTCAACGCTGAGCATATCCAAGAGGTAGATGAACTCTTGCACAGTCTTGACGACGACGATGTTTGATTATCTTCCAGTATTTGCAACCCCATTTTTTAAAGGGCATCTTGAGGTTCCTCAGGGTGCTCTAATTTATTGGGAAGAGATGGCAGCGACTGAAGGTCGCAACAGATCTAATCGTGGTGGATGGCAATCTAAAGAATGCATCGGTGGACCGTTCGCTATGGAGTTGCAAACTTATCTTCAGAAAGCATTCCCGAACTTTGATGTTGCATCGATGTGGGTCAACGTCAACCGTCCTGGTGATGAGAATGTTCCTCACATACATCCTGGTTCGGACCTCGCCTTTGCCTGGTACCTGACAGACTCCGAGGGATTAAAGGTACAGAATCCAAATATATTCCAACAGTTTAATCTTCTTCGCGAGTTCTCGCATCGAGAAGGAAACGTATACGAATCGATCGATTTTAATTTTGCTGCAGGGGACATCGTAGTCTTCCCCTCTCACTGCGTGCATAGTGTCAATCGGAATAGTGGCACAACAAATCGCGTATCGATGTCGGGTAACCTAAAATGGAATCCAAGAACAGCGGAGACCAATGCAACAGGAAATCAAGGGCAACTTAGCCAAGCTCTTAGCGAGTGAGAACCTTCTGGTTCAGCACAAGGCAGTCAAGACTGCTTCCTTTGATGTTCACAACCGTGTTCTGACGCTGCCCATCTGGAGCGGTCTGTCCAACACCGTATACGATCTCTTGGTAGGTCACGAGGTTGGACACGCTCTGTTCACTCCTGATCGTGATATGACTGACCTTGGTGCTCCCAAGGATTATGTGAACGTCACTGAGGACGCACGCATCGAAAAACTGATGAAGCGTAAGTACCTGGGTCTCCGCAAAG
>CEOC01023893.1_pt1 | contig 15144 bp, 19 predicted proteins | sample 356191 | NCBI WGS metagenome assembly CEOC01 (sample SAMEA2619952, study PRJEB7988) | marine metagenome | biome: marine biome (ENVO:00000447); feature: deep chlorophyll maximum layer (ENVO:xxxxxxxx); material: "saline water (ENVO:00002010), including plankton (ENVO:xxxxxxxx)" | depth 17 m
TTCTAGGCTTGCAATCTCGGTGTTTAGCTTGTCAAGGCTCTTTTCGTAAATAACTTCAATTTGGGCAAGTTGCTTAGCCAACTCAGGTGTAACTCCGGAACTTAGAAGTTCCTGGTACTCCGCGTTGAAAGCAAGCTGATCTTGATTTTTCTCGATGATTTGATCAAGAGGACGGTTTACCCCTTCAATAACTTTGCTGATAGCCTCTTCTAAACGCAGGCGCTCGCCAGCCAGAGCAACACTTTCTGCCTGACGAATGTTGTCAACAGCAGCTTGTGCAGTCGGGCCACCGGCTTCCTGTGCTTTTTTAACTTCTTCGTTTGCTTTACGCTCGATCTCAGCCTTTCGAGAAACGAAAGCTAGCAAGGCACGCTGAGAAGCAGTTTCCGCTCCAAGGGCTTTGAACCTGCTTTGCTGGATTTTAAGATTGCGCTGGGACGCCTCCAAAATCTTTCTTTGGCCGTCTAGCACACGCTGCGCAGCTTTATCTTCTTTATCGCTACGGCGATCAATGGCTTCAGATTGTTTACGGTCAATTTCTGCAATTCGATTGTTAAATTTCTCTAGATTATTAGCTCTAACTTGCTTCAAACCCCCGTTCGCTTTAATCGCACCGGTAAGGTCATTTTCTGCTTCAACTTCCGCTTTTTTGTTAGCGGCCATTAACTGTTCAGCAGCTTGTCGTTTTAACAACAATACGTACTCTGCATTCGTAAAGTCTTTTTTCGTTCCGGCAAGCTTGTTTTGGACTGCAGCAAGCCTAGTGTTTTCTGCCCCAAATTTTGCTAAGAAAGCCGTGGTAGTTAATTGATCGGCTAAAACTTTGGCCTGGTTTTCGGCTTCTGCTGTTTTGCCTTGTGCAAGCTCCCTTAGCTGTTGTTCGATCGCTAAAAATTCTTGGAAATCTTCTTTACTTAGGCTAGACGCAGCAGCTGCGCTACCTGTACCTGCTCCAAACTGAGGTGCGCCTTCTTTTACCCCAAGAAGTTCACTTCTTCTCTGTTGTAGTGCTTTAGCTTCTGGGCTGTCTAAATTTAAACCAGCTTGTAAATCGTTAGCCTGTTTAAGAATGTTGGCTACAAAGCCTGGGACACCTCTGAAGAAGCGAGCAGCTGCAGCTTGCATGAGAGACATTGCTCTTGCAAACTCGTTGCCAAGGTCTGCGGTGTCAGATCCAAAATCTTCAAGAGCTTGAACACCTTGATTACCAACAGTTGCAGCTAAAAGCGCAGTTGCGGCTTCAAGTGCCTGTTGTTTCGTTCCAAGTTCTTCAATAGTCTGCAAAGCTGCAGCGGTTTCCGTTCCGGCAAAACCGGCTGCTTCGCCTAAAGCTTCAATATCGGCTGTGAGTGGGTTTAGGGCTTGTCCAAGTTCGCCGGCACCTGCAATAATTTGGTCGACAAACGTACCGATTTGCGTACCAACCAGAGAAAGCGCGAAGCCCATTTGGCCGCCCATAGCGCCGCCGAGCGCACCGCCAAGGCCGCCACCAGCCGCTGCTCCAACGCCTTGCCCAAACAAAAGCGGAAAAGCACCCCCAATAAGAGCACTGCCGGCAATGTCTTTTGCACGTGCTTTTTGTTTATTTTTGGACGCTTTTGCCGATTTGGATAAGTCATCTGCAATTTTTTCAGCTTCATCAAAAAATTTGTTCCATGAACTTTGAATTTTTGCTTTATCGCTATTAGCAGCAAGCCTCAAATCTCTCGCAACTGTTTCTGCATCCTGGAAGAAACGGTTCCAAGAAAGTTTTGTTTTTGCCTCTCTAGTGGCTGCTGTTGCACTAAGCTCTTTTGCTACCTGTTCAGCTTCAGAGAAGAACTTAGCCCAACTTGCTTTTACGTTTAGTCTCTTTGCAGCTGAATTGGCTTGAAGCTGTTTTGCAAGATCAGCAGCTTCAGTAAAAAAGACGTTCCAGTTGCGGTTTAGTTGCGCTGAGCGTGCTTCAGCCGCAGTCTGCAAATCTCCTGCAACTTCCGCAGCGTCTGCAAAAAAGCGAGTCCAGCTTTGTTTTACGCTTCCGGCCCTTGCTGTTGTAGCAGCTTGTAAATCGTTAGCTACCTCTGCAGCGTCCCCAAAAAATTTAGTCCAGCTTAGTTTTATCTGCGAGCTTCTAGCATTTGCAGCATTTTGCAAATCGCTAGCAACCTCTGCAGCATCGCCAAAAAATACGGACCAGTTTCTTTGTATTTGAGCCTGCTTTGCTGATGTAGATGTTTGTAGATCTAAAGCTAACTGTTCCGCCTCTGAGAAAAAAGTTGACCAGGCGGTTCTTGTATTTGTAGCATTAAGACTTATATTTTTAGCCTGCTGCTGCGCGTCGGCAAAAAATGCCTGCAAAGACTCTCTATTTTGCTGTTGAGTTTCTGTTAACCTTTGCCCTTTTATAGACGGCCCTTGAGCAGCTCGAGCTGTCTCTAAGAGCCTATTGCGTTCTTTTAATTCTTGGTTATACGCTGCCTCAGCTTTTACAAGTGCATTGGCCGCTAAAGTTGCTTCTTTAGTGTCAGATATGCTTTGATCGAATGCTCGACTAGCTTCTTGTACAGCAGAAGCAATATTATTAAAAGTTTTTGGAACAGTTCCTGATAAAGCTTCTACAAAGTCATTAAGACCTTGTACTGCATTAGAAGCATGTTTAATGTTGTCAGTTAAGGTCTTTAGCTCTTTAGCACCCCTAACGCCGATCTCAATGTCAGCTCTGTAAGCCACAACCGGATCGACGTACTCGTTTACCTACTTTAGCGGCGACGTTTGGCCTTCTCCATAGCCTTTTCCTGGTCCTCGTTTATCACATGGAAGTAAGCGCTCCAGCCGAGTAACTCTTCGGGAGTCATCGTGGACCGGACTTCAGAAAGACTCATGCCCAGTTCTTTGGCAACGCCGAACTGAAGCATGAGCCAGTTGTCCTTCCTTAACTGAGCGCTCAGGATTTTGGGTCCATATCGACGTCGGCATCTTCAGTCAAGACAGCCAGCATCATTGATTGCAGGTCTTTGTCCTTTACTTCGTGCTTGAGGACGTCGATTTCACCAGGGCTAAACAGCTTGTTACCGTTTTCGTCCAAAGCTTTTGCAAGCAGAAGCTGGAGGGCAAAAGCATTGGCGTCGTCGGATTTGGCGTTCTTTTGGGCACGTTCACGCTCGGCCATCGTCAGTGGCGTTACGTACATATCAAAAGTTGAGCCATCGCTCAGCTCAACAATCTTCTTTACGGGCTCGAGATTTGCTGCTTGACGGAGACGATCAATTGCGCGTAGAGACTTAGGAGCGGGCATTAGTTCTGTGAGTTATGAAATTACTTTAGCGGTAGTGCAATAAAAAAGACCCCGGTGGAAACCGAGGTCTGAGCCACTAAGCGGTAAGAGACTATCAGGACTTGGCGAAGTCGAAAGTCGGGGTAGTGGTGGGGCGGAAGCTGATTTCCACGGACTGGGCGTCATCAGGGTTGATGGCCAGGTTTGCAGAGATCAGGTTGGCTTCGAACTCGATAGACCGGGACTTGGTGTCGTCCAGGGTGCCGCTGGTGAAGACTTGGTCGGTGTAGAGCTTGAACTTACAACCGGTTTGGATCCGCTGGATCACGTCTTCGACCATCCGGTTGCCCAGAGAGTCGTCGGTGTCGGTGAAGTACACGGTTGCGCTGCCTGAACCGTCGGCAAAACCGGCGATAAAGGTTTTGAACGGCACATACTGACCAGGGGTCTTGCCAATCGTGGTGACGTCGATTTCGTCACGGGTGATCTCGAAGGACCACTCACGAACCTGAGAAACTGAGGTGAAGGCGTCGTACTCGACCTGGAACTTGTTGGGAGCAGTTGCCGTACCAACGTCAGTGATGTCAACGGCAGAACCGCCGCTGGTTGCAGACACTTGCAACACGCCGCTGCTTGCGGTGTAGGCAATGACGTAGTAGGTGGTGCTGGTGGACAAGCCTGCAGGCAGGGTGCCGGAACCGGCTGCGCCGGTGGTGGTGTTGACAACGCTGAACTGGACGGGGTCGCCGACCTTGAAGTTCAGGTAAGGAGCAACGGTAATGTCGTCACCAGAGGTATCAACATCGGTCGTTGCAAACTGGCCCAGGGTGCCAGCAGGTTTGTAATACAGGGCACCGGAAGTGCCGGACAGAACGGTGGCGGCCATTGGCGTACCAGAGAATGAGGTTTTCTGCGGGCACTGCCCGGCTTTCTATAGGATAGCTGCTTTCTAATTAGCTCAAAACAGTAGCTTTGTATCCGGTTTGAATACGACCTACAAAGTGCGGTGAGTTATCGGTAGACGAAAAAGTTGGGCCGTCAATCTGGCTAACGCGGAAAAATACGCCGGTACCTGTCTTAGCGGTTTCGTTGATAGTTTCAAGCACGTCTACCGCAGTGGTCAACAGGGTTTGATTGCGTGCAGGGCCTTTACCTTTTTCGGTAAAAACACGAATGACCACAGCGCCACGGGCGTAATCAACGCTGCCAGTCAAAGTTGGTTCGTTTGTAATACCAAAGGTCACGTTTACACGTACATACTCAGTGGTTGTATTTGGCGGTACTGCGGTGATGTTGTCAAAGTAAACCGGCACTGCAGGAGACAGTGCATTAAACGCCGTAAGGAGCGGATTCTCAACTGCCGCGCGGATGGCCTGATAATTCATAGCTGACTAAACAGGTCGTCCAGTTCTATTTTGACTGCTCGGTCAACTTTGCCACTCTCTACATAAGAGGCGTACCAATCCAAATCAGCGGTTGCACTCGATTCACGATCATCCGGGCCGCCGCCAATCAAACCTCTGTAAGAAGGAATTTGTTTACTGGTCTGACGTGATCTTGTACCTGTGTCGGAATCGAACGCAACATCTGCTGTTCTAGGGCGGCCTCCATCCCCTTCACGAAACTTGCTCCGACCTAAAGCCGTTTGCGGTCTTTCGCTTGGGCGGAACCATTCAGCTTCAACTAAATCTCTTGCCTCAGCTTGATACTCAGAGAAATTGGTGATGCTGAAAACAGCGCGATCTTTTGCAAAACCAGCACGAACGGCCTGGCGGCCTGTTAAGGCAGGAATTGTGAGTGGTTGTGGTTCGCCTGGTGAGCCAGATCCTTTAAACGATCTGCCGTCAGGAGTTTCGATCTGCCAAGAGTTCGAAAATCGACCAGTCCAGCTAGGGCCTTCTTGCTGCAGCTCGCGAATAGTGCGGTGAGCAGCGCGGATTGGGCCGAATGAAACGACGGAAGCAGCGAACATGTCAAGCTTTTTAGCCAGTTTCATGAAGTCGTTTTTTGCCATTACTGGGGCCTCGCGATGATGCTGTGCATGACAGGCTTGTCGCCACGCTGAGTCTTGACGTCAAGGATCTTGGCTTCGCGAGTCTCGCCAGCTTGTGTGTATTGGATGCGGTCAGCTTGCGTTGGGTAGTAATCGCCTAGCTCTTTGTTGCCAAAGATGACCTTGAGGTCGGTGGTTTGGTACAAACCCTCAGACTCGCTGACGTTGACGCTGCTGATAAACGCACGCACAGTTACGTTCGTGTCCGCCCCAGTCACGGTGCCGGTGGTTGGGTCGTAGGTGCGGGGTGTTGTGGTTTTGATGTAAGTGATGTCGCGGCCCCAGTCAGTTAGTAGTGCCTCGGGGATGGAGCCGAAAATTTCGTCGATTAATGCCATGTCAGCCGCGCTCCACGCGGACGGAGTAGTTGGAACCGCCCATTCGGCAGTAAGGCCCAAGGTAGGTAGCTACCCAAGGGAAAACATCAAAGATGTTGTTGACCAAACTTGCTGTCTGGGACTTGGTGTTGTACTTGACCTCAAGATCGCCCAGCTTGACCTCTTCGTAGACGCCGTCAGTGCCTTTGCTGCCTACAACCGCGTCAGTGTCGTTAGCAAGTGCGCGTGCCAGTTCGAATGCAGCGATCTTGACTTCATCAGGGATAAAGGTGCATGTAATGTCAACGCCGTCGACTTTGTAGTCTTTGCGGGGCCATTTCAGTGCTTGAGTTGTGGTGCAGCGGGTGCCGTAGTAAGTCAGCCCATCCAACCAAGTAGTTGCTGAAATAATTGCACGGTTTTTTTGGTCGTCTGTCTTGTCGTCCCAGTTGGCGCTGCTTGGGACAGTTTCAAAGTAGGAGTTAGCCTCGGCCAGCGTTACATAGCTGTTGGCCGAAGCACCTTGAAGAGTGGCGTCGATTGTTGCGGCCACGGCCTAGTACAACCTTTTTCTGAGTCTAGCTTTGGTCTTCTTTGCGGGTTTGGGTAATACGCAGGCGTGGTAAACCGTTCCGCCGGTTAGTTCGATTTGCGCTTGGTACTCGCCTAGATCGTTTTTTGGGACGTCGATAAAGCTTTTTGTGTTATTAGTCAGAATGAAGAGTCGCACTAATTCCATGACAGCCCAAAAATCTGATTCAGATGCCTGCAGCGTAAAGAAGCCGTCTACCAAGGCTTGCGGGTTGAAAAAACCTGCAGCCGACAAGCCTCGGAAGTGGTCCGACGTCAGCAAGCAAATTATGAAGCTGAGGTCCAATGGTTCGACTGTTCCGGAGATTGCGGCTGAGTTGAAGCTCAATTACGCACTGGTAAACCAACACTGCCTGCGGTCGTACAAAATGACCGTCCGAAGTGAAGAAGTGTTCGACCGCTGGGAGAAGAACCGGCTGGGCCTGGCTTGATAGGCAAGAAAAAAGCCCCCTTTCGGGGGCTAGCAGCTCCTGTTTCCTTTTTGAGATTATCAGGAGTAAGCGGTGCTGTCGAACGGAGTGTTGACAAGCAGACGCACGATGGGCACCATCTTGGTGGTTGCAAACACCAAGCCCCAGCTGCTGGTGTTAGCCAGGTTGCCGGAGGTTGCGGCGTTGGTGGGGTTGTCGCCAGCGGCGGCCCACTTGGTGCCGGTGATGTGGAAACCGTAGTGGTAATCCACAGCCAGGATGTCCTGCATGGACAGGATGTTCCGGTCGGCGGCGAGGCGCAGATCCTGTTGGATGCCCTCGGAAACAACGCCTGACTTGAACATGTAGACGGGGTACTTCACCGCGTGGGTTGAAGTACCACCAGCCAGATAGGTCAGCTGGTCGTCGATCACAACGCGCAGACCCGCGAAGGTTGCGACTTGGGGATCGCCGATGCCAACACCGCCGCCACCCCAGGACACTGCGCCGCCAGCGGCCAGAGCAGAGGTAGAGAAGGTCAGCATTCCGATCTGTTGCAGGTAATAAGCAACAGCGGAGTGCATGGCGATCGTGTCGATCTCTTCGCCACGCTCACCCAGCAGGTTCTTGGCTTCCAGGACGTTGCCAACGGAGATGTAGTTGGCTTCGGCTGGGGTTGCACCAGAGACGGTTGCGTCGTACTGGTTGGCTCCAAGAACGCCAGCAGCGGAGATGCCACCGAACAGACCCAGCAGTTGAGCCTTGAGGGTGGAAGTCTTCAGCTTGTTGATTGCGGCGGTCAGCTGATTACGCACGTGTGCGAGAGGATCAGCGCCGGAACCAAGCTTGCTGAGGTCATCAGCGGCGTAGCTGAAGCCGCGATGCAGCAGAGTCATGATCTGCTCGTCGGCTGAGGTTCCCTGAGGGGTCAGGTAACCAGCTCCACCGGTGCCCCAGGTGGCGTTGCTGAGGATTTGCTCCTCAGTGGGGTTGATGGGGTCATGGAACGGCACACGCACGCGGGTACCGCCGGCACGGGCGTCCAGAGCGGCGTTGCGCTGGATGATGCCGCTTTGCACCCACTTTGATTGCTCGAAGATGCCTTCAGAGGTGTACTGAAGGAATTCGGGGCGCGTAACGAGATCCGACAGGAATGTTCCGCCGGAATAGTTTTCAGAAATAGCAGCCATTTGACGGGCCTAAAAGAGGGTTTGCGGAGCGTCCCACTAGGACATGCGGCCAGCTTCAGCTTTAAGTAGACGAGCCTTTTCCGGATCCTTATTGAGAAGAATCATCTGCTCGGTTACGTTAAAACTGTCTTTCAACCACGGGTTGGACTGGCCTGGAAGAGCGGTACTACGGGCACTACCCGCAACACCCATTCCGGCGGTATTTGTGGCTGCAAAGTGATGTTCGTAGCCACTGCCGGGATTTTTTAGGTTGGCCACATACTCGGCCACCGGAGTTTCTACGCCTCCGATAACAGCCACAGGCTGTCCATCTTTTGAACGCAGATTGTCCTCAACTAGACGATACAGCTGGTCCGGGGCTAATGCACCAGCACTTGACAACTGAGAGATAGCAGCCGCTTTAAGTTGCTCTTTTGAGTAACCCTGGCGGATCTGCTCTACTTCTGACTCTTTGTCAGTCAGTTGTTGCTTCAGTGTTGTAATCGTCTGTTGAGCGTCTTCCCACAGAGTCTTGTACTCGCCTGATTCGGCAAGTTTCGCTTCTTGGGCTTGTTTCTGAGCGGCTTGAACCGAATCAAGCTGTTGTTGCAGCTTTTCGCGGTTCTCTTTGTCCTTCCGACGCTCGTTGATGAGCTCGAAATTCTTTGCCTTCAGTGCCTCAAGTTGCGCAGAGAGGTCTTCAGTAACAGTCACAGACTGAGCAGATGCATTCTCCACAGGAGGTTGCGCTTGCTGTTCTTCAGACACGTTGTTTAGTAATTAACCAGTATTAGTCTACAGAATTCTCTTCAACTACATCTTGAGGTTGTTGTACTACAGGAGGCTCAGGTTTTTCGGCTTCGAACTGCTCAATTCGCGCTAGTTCTTGGTCCATGTCAACGTTGTCAGGCAAAATTTCGCCACGACGCAGTACTTCAAGCAGCATTTCGTCGCTAATCTTGCCGTTTTCGTTCAGGGCAGAAAGTACAGCGACGTCTTGACCAATCAAGCGGTAGTAGTCGAAGTCACGGTCAACAGTGATTGTTGGTGGCTCGATACCGACGTACTTGCCGGCCAATGCAAAGGCTTGATTGAGAGCGCTTTCGAGTTCTTGGCTGATAATCGCCAGCACTGAGTTGCTCTGGGCTTGGTCAATGCGTTTGGCTTCAGCTGACTCGGCGACAAATTTCTGGCCGAAGAGTTTAGTGACGCCCAACGTTGACATTTGACCCTCCAGTGACTGGAGTTCTTGCATCTGTGCGTCGAAGCTGGTGGCGTCGGCCTGCACGTAGTACGCCTTGTTGCCGGGCTGCATGGCGATGGCGTAGTTAACGCCCATTGATGCCGCGCCGGTTGTGTCATCCCAGCCCTCGAGGACCAGGGTTGGCATTGCAGCGATGTGCAGTGCGTGGATCAGGTCAGCTTGTCGCTGATAGTGGGTGATATTGAGGTTTGCGATGTCAAGCAGGGGCGGTTGAGAGCGCAACATGCCCCGGCGGTTGCTGTAAATGGGCACAACCGGAATTTCATCCAGGCTGAATCCTCCGGTTTGGGAGAACTCGACGACATCCTCTCCCAGCGTGTACAAGTCATAGCGTCCCGGGTAAATGACCCGCATCTGTTCGACTTGTTCTTCGCCGAAGTCGTTTAGAGGCCGGGTGGTGTACTCATGAATTCTGATTTGGGTAAGGGGACTTCCAGGTTGGGTATAGTCGGCTTGCCGCCAGCCCCAGATTTGAGGCGCTTCAACGTGGCAGAAGTAGGGGCGTCGACCCTCGGCACGCTCCTCTGCAAGATTTCGAGCACCAGTAGCGGCGGGATAGTCAACCAAGATAGCGCTATGGCCATAAGTAAGACTGCTAACGAGAGCACGACGCGCATATTCATTAATGTTGGAACCTATGCCATCAATATTCTCGCTCAGTTCTGTCCAGTACGCATCCCCCTCAATTTGGATGGGTTTGCGAAGAATTGCACCGGCCGCAGTTTCAATCAGACGACTGGTGTAAGGCGATAAAACGCTGCGGTCGACTCGGGTCTCATATGCCTCATCATCTTCTCTTGGTTCTTGCGGCAAAAATTCATCGCTGCAATCGCGAATGAAGTTTGTTCCGCGAGTGACGGAAGCCATCACCTTCCAGTCGGCCATCATCGCGATGACGTCTAGATCCCTGACGAACGGTGATTCGCTGACTACAGCGCCCGTTGGTGGAATGTTTGCGCTGTAGACCACGGCTTTAGTTCTACTTTTTACTATTTTGGCAGAGGCTCACCACTTCACACGATTAGCCCAGTAAGCCGCAGACATCTTGCCTTTCGCAATGTTCTTTGCATGGCGCGCTTTGAAAGACTTATTACGGGCGCTGCCTTTTGGACTGCCCTTGACGCCTTGCTGTCCAAAACGAATAAGTTTTACTCGATCACCCTCTTTTGCAAGGACAGCATGTGACTTTTTGGGGTGGCCGGGTGTGCGTTTTGGCTTGTTGTAGCCGCTAAATTTTTCGCCTCGACGCTCAATCGCCATCGTCTTCGACCGAGATCATGACTTCTATACCGGATGCTAGACGCACCATCAGCCCAGCGAAGTCTTCGACGTCGTTGGGAGTCATGAATGTGAAGGTCGCGACTGTGGTGTGACTATCTGCATCCACGTCGATGTGTTTGCAGTAACCGGGAACAATCCGTGTACCCATTACTTCTTTTTTGGCTTGCGCTTTTTGGCGGTCTTGGCGGAGTCTTTGAAGTCCTTGGCGGTTGGTGCGCCTTTTGAACCAGGCTTACGCATTTTTTCGCCAGATCCCGCTGCAATACGTTTCCGTTTTGCATTGATGTTGGCGTACAAGCCGCGCTTTTTACGCATGGTTCCGGCCGTCAATAGTTAGATGCTACTTCTTTTTGCCAGTCTTCTTCATTGGCTTTTTCTTTTTGGCTGGACGACCGCGTTTTGATCCGTAAGTTCCAGGGCCTTGGGGCATTTGAAACCTCAGGTGAGATAAGGCCAGCCTAGTTGGAAATCACGTAGCCACACGTCTTCATCTACAGGACGAGACCTGATAAACCTGCTCAAAGTGGTCTTTAACACGCTCAAAGGCATGTCAAGCTCCTTTGCTTTTACGGCGACGTTCGTTTGCCCTTTGTAGAGCTCGTACAAGGCTTCTTCTAGTTCTGGAGTCACTTCGAGCTTTTCTTTTTACCCTTCGCCAAAGATTTGAGATAGCCCTCGCACCGCGCCTTAGCAGGGTTTTTGCTCCCTTTGGCAGCAGGTTTCTTTTTCTTCGATGAACCCGACGAGCCACGCATAACTTGTTAGGACGCTTACCACACACGATAGTTCGTGGCCCCGATGTTCTCAGGTTTAGCCAGGTTGAATACTTGTAGGCATAAGTAGCCCAAAGCATCGAAAGCATGGTCAACACCGAGGTTTTTGTTGGGTAGGCCCGTCCCAGGGGCGTAGGTCAGGGTGCGAAGGGACTTAATTAGTTCTTTGCAGCGGGGGTGGATGAACAGGCGGCGGGTACTGGTGGCGTCGAGGAGGGCGGTGTTGACGCAGGTGATCTTGTCGCGGATCTTCCAGGGGGCCTTGGGGGTCGACACGGTGAAGCCGGATTTGCGCAGGATGCTGTGGTCCGTTGTTCCGACGCCTTGGGTTTTGCGGGCACCGCCGGTGGGGTCGGGGCAGCTGATGATGCGGCGATCCACGCCATAGCGGCGTTGGACCTCTTCGCAGAAATCCCAGGTGGTTGCGCCGCCGGTCATGATGATCTCGTCGAAAACCCAGAGCACGTCGCCTTTTTTGACGGCGCAGATGCCGGACATGGGGTCCACGTTGAAGTCGACGCCTAGCAGGAGGGGGAGGACCGGGAGGTCTTGGACTTCTTTGGAGATGTTGGCGTCGGCGAAGCTGATGGCAACTAGGCCGCTGAGGTTCTCGAATGACGCTTCGAATTCCTGGCGGAACGTGCGCGCATCAAGCTGAGCTCGGGCTGCGGCGACTTCTTCGGGTGGGACGTTACCGCCTTCGATGGTTGTGAAGCACCAGCGTGCCCACTCTCCGGTTTTGTCTTCGGGGACATAGCACCACATGTCATAGAACCAGCTGGCGGTTCCGTCTGGGGTGGAGATAAAAAGCGCCCAGCCTTGTTTGTCGGCGAGGGCAGGGCGGATGACTTCGAACCAGACACTTGTGTCCATGAACGCGGCTTCGTCCAGGACAACGCCTGCGAGAGAGCGGCCGCGAAGGGCCATGGCGTTTTCGGTGCCCTTGAGTTCGATGGTGGAGTCGTTGACCAGTTCGATCTTGAGGTCCGTTTCATTTTTGGCGCGAATAAATTGAGGTGGGATGATCTTTTTGATCGTTTTCCAGGCAATGTCTTTTGCCATTCGGTACGTCGGGGCGCAGTAGAAAAACGTTTCGCCCGGACGATTGACTGCCTTAAGGAATAGTTCGATGCACGCGAGGTAGGACTTACCGAAGCGGCGGCCGGCAACAAGGACACGGAAGCGTTTGTTGCTATTGAAAACTTCGGATTGGGCGTGTCTGAGGCTTAGATCAAGCGTTTTCGACATCTTCGGTCTCGGTTACATCAATTGCAGGTAGTTGGGTCGGTGTCGTCCCAGCGATTGGGGCGGGTGGTTCGACGCGGACGCGGATTTCGGGCAGCATTTCGGTGCTTTGGGGCTCGTCACAGCCCACTTGACGGGCCAGCGAGTCCAAAACTTGGGCGGCGGTGTTCATTTGGCCTCGACGCATGGCTGCGTTGAAGACTTTTTGGCGTAGGGCGAAGATTCGTGCGCCCATTGTTTCACGTTCGCGCGCAAAATCCTCGTCGTTCAGTTTTGCGACTTCGCGCCAGTCACGCCAAGCGGTTTCTTCGCTGACTTGCTCTTTTTTGGCGTGGTCGAGGACGAGTTGGTTGGCGGTTAGGCCCTCCAACTGGCGCATGTAGAGGCGCTTTACGCGCTCCATCTTCAGATAAGTCTTCCTGGTAATTCTGGGAGCGTGCTTGTTTTCTTTTTCATCTGGCCCCACAGGGGCGGAATTGTCTTCCAAGAGATTCACAGAATCCTTCTTTAAAAATAACAACGTTCCAAGCAGCTTACTGTCGGTTTTTAAAAACGGGGTACCTGTAATACAGAGCTAGAAAGTACAACCCCTGCCCCCATGTAGCAGGGTAAAGATCTTTAGTCGTATGTCAGCAGGTTCCCTGTATCAGTATGCGTTGCCGTGAGCGCTGAACCTTACCCCCTAGCAACCATTAGCAGTGCTGATCGGTCGCGGTGCACGGATTTGTGACAGTAACATCAGCAATTCGTATCAGATCCGGGTATCTGCGCAGACCCTAGCAATAGTGGGAGCCGGATCTGCGCAGTTTTTGGCGGGTGTCACTGGATGAGGCAAGCCGCGGTGGGTACAGCACCGGGCTTCAGTCATTCTCCGCACAGTGGGAGGCAGCAACCAAGAGGGCAGGGTTGGCAAAGAAGAACGAACCCAGCAGCAGGAGGCCTATGGGTTTACGGTTCTCTGCTGTACTAGGTGTGAGCACCGCAGCAGCCGTAACGGAACAGCAGAGGAGCACAGAGCAGACGACGAGGAACAGGGAGCGGGACATGGTGGAAACCTTGGGATTTGGTGGGCAGTGGGTACCTGCCCTTGCTGTTAATTGTATCACAGAACATGCCTAGCGCCAGCCCCATGGGCCTGAACCCATATGTCAGCTTTTGCACCGTCACACAGAGAACAGGTGACACACTGCGCGACACTGTTCGGTACGGTGGCCGGACACTGCTTACCCTGATCAGCCGCGCCACCCTTAGGAGTCACCCGAAACGTCTTCCATCCGTGGGCAGATGCTTCTAGGTAATCGGTCAGGCCATCACAACTAGCCTGCATTTTTCCGGCTGCCCATTGTGCCCACGGCTGCCGCCATTGATGCGTGTAAGCGGTATGGCCGTCCGCAGCGTTAGCAATAATTCGAAACACCATAGGATCGATTAACGCTGGATCGCCGTAAGCACCAAACCGGACACGGCGACCTTTAACGGCTTTCCTAGCGTCGATGCAGTGCAAGTCGGACCGGTAGACGCCGGCGTGATAAGCGCGCCAAACAGCAAGAGGAGCTTGTCCCACGTTGACGTAACAAGAGCGGGAACCGTCAGGCTGTTTGCGGTGGCCGCAATCGCCGCAAATCGTTTCATCTGCACCACTGGCAACAGCCGCGACCGGGTCCACGTCTTCCCGTAGGATCCAGACTTGCGCCATGTTGCCTGTCTTCCGGTTCTTGCTGTTCATGGTGAGAATCACCACAAACGGCCGGCCGTCAATGGGAGACGCACCAACCTGAAGAATAAAGCCCTTGTGTTTTTGCATTAGTGGTGGCGACAGTTGTCGCGAGAACCTGCCGACACAATGGCCCCAAACGTGCCAAAGGTCAAGCCGAATTTAAATTAGGGGATTTAATACAACAGATAAGCCGCGCCAATCAATCAACCCGGCCGATCCGTGCTAGGTGTTGAGTCCGTCCTCTCCAAAGCAGAACAGGAAACCGCCACCGTGTTCAATCGCCCCAAGCACTGCTAAGTTCTCCCACTTGTCCGACAGATCACGTTTGAGCAGCGCCATGGCTGCCACGTAGTGCGTGCCACTGCGGTTGTGCTCATAGGCAAACGGAACCTGAATGCACTTCTGAATGCCTTTGCAGCTGGCCACGATGCACGCACCTTCGGTGTCAGTGGCCGGCACGTAGTGAGTCTGAATGGCCACCATGAATGGCAAGCGATCCAGCGTGTCTTTCACCTCTTCGTATGAATCGCCTTCGGTGATGTATGGGCGGGAGATGAATGCGCGGTTGGTGACTTGCATCAGACCAGCCCCACGAGAGACAGCCATGAATCAGGATGGTCGGGTTCGACGTCCGTCCCATCGGGTGTGGGGCAGACACTGTCGATTGTCCACTCTTGGAACTCGTCAATGGTCGGGATTTGCAACCACTGGCCGCCCCACCACATTTTGAGAATGCCGTGCGGGTCTTCCTTAACGCTGCGGATCACGTCGCCAGTCATCTTGATTGGTGTCTCCGTGCCAGGGATGGTTGCGCGGGACTTGCCATTGAGCAGCACGCGGCTGAACTTACATAGCCGTTTGCCTTCCGGTGTGCGCTGACCGCTCCACCAGATCGTGGGGTTGATTGGTAGCTGTTCTGCCATGGTCTTGGCTAGGTGAACTCATACAGTAGAACAGGTGAAACCGGTAGCCGTCAAGCATTGATAAGCCGCGCCAATCGCTCCAGCTCGATTGATAAGCGCTTGGGAGTTTTCCACAAATTAACTGGCTGTTTTTGTGGCGTAGCCA
>CEOC01031952.1_pt1 | contig 15114 bp, 13 predicted proteins | sample 356191 | NCBI WGS metagenome assembly CEOC01 (sample SAMEA2619952, study PRJEB7988) | marine metagenome | biome: marine biome (ENVO:00000447); feature: deep chlorophyll maximum layer (ENVO:xxxxxxxx); material: "saline water (ENVO:00002010), including plankton (ENVO:xxxxxxxx)" | depth 17 m
CCTCTCTCAATATAAAAAAATCTACAGAGAATCGATCAAATCACCTTCTAAATTCTGGTCGAGTGAAGCAAAAGAATTAAAGTGGCAAAAAAAGTGGGATAAAGTGCTTCAGTGGGATGCTCCATTTGCCAAGTGGTTTGTTGGCGGAAAAATTAATGCTTCTGAAAACTGTATAGATCGACACTTGGAGGGCCCCAGAAAAAATAAGGCAGCCATTATTTGGGAAGGAGAACCAGGAGAAGTTAGAACACTTACATATGCTCAATTACATAAGGAAGTTTGTAAATTTTCAAACGTCCTTAAAAACCAAGGCATCAAAAAAAGAGACAGAGTCATTATATACATGCCCATGGTTCCAGAAGCTGCGATAGCCATGTTGGCTTGCGCAAGAATAGGTGCTGTTCATTCAGTAGTATTTGGAGGGTTTTCTGCTACAAGCATCTTGGACAGAGTTGAAGACTCAGGCGCAACAGCCATTATCACTGCTGATGGAGGTTGGAGACGAGGAAAGATTGTACCTCTCAAAGCAAACGTCGACGAAGCTATAAATAAAAATAAGTCAGTTAAAAAAGTTATTGTTCTTGAGAGATGCCGTAACGAAATAAAAATGAAGCGTGGCCGAGATGTTTGGTGGCATAAAGAGATGGAATCTGCATCCTCAATTTGCCCACCTGCAAAACTTGATAGCGAACACCCACTCTACATTCTTTATACGAGTGGATCTACAGGTAAACCAAAGGGAATACTACATACTACAGGGGGATACCTCACAGGAACTTACAGCACAACGAAATACATTTTTGATATTAGGGATGATGATATTTATTGGTGCACAGCTGATGTTGGCTGGGTCACTGGTCACAGTTATATTGTTTATGGACCTTTATTAAACGGAGCAACATGTTTAATGTATGAAGGCGCACCGAATTATCCTGATTTTGGAAGATTCTGGGACATTGTTGAAAAACATGGTGTTACAATTTTTTATACAGCCCCAACAGCTATCAGAGCTTTTATTAAGGCTGGAGACCATTTACCGGCGAGCAGAGATTTAAGCTCCTTAAGGCTACTCGGCACCGTTGGCGAACCTATTAACCCCGAAGCTTGGATGTGGTATCATGAAAAAATTGGTCGAAAGAAATGTCCTATTGTCGATACCTGGTGGCAAACTGAAACAGGTGCAATTATGATTACACCACTACCTGGCGCAACACCTACGAAACCAGGCACAGCAACATTACCTTTCTTTGGTATCGATGCCGCAATACTTGATGAGACTGGTAAAGAATGTAAAGCCAATGAGGGAGGTCGATTAGTAATAAGAAAACCATGGCCATCAATGCTTAGAACTATTTACGGTGATAAACGCCGGTATAAAAAAACATATTGGGATGACTACGATGGTATATATACCGCGGGAGACGGCGCCAGAAGAGATAAAAATGGTAATTTTTGGATTGTTGGCAGACTAGACGATGTTTTAAATGTTTCAGGACACAGGCTAGGTACTGCTGAAGTTGAGAGCGCTCTTGTTTCTCATAAATCTGTTGCCGAAGCGGCTGTAGTTGGCCGACCAGATGAAATTAAAGGTCAAGGTGTAGTCGCATTTGTAACACTTAAAGAAGGAATTAAACATGGTTCGAAACTTGCCCAAGAATTACGCAACCACGTTGGAAAAGAAATTGGCCCAATAGCTAAACCTGATGACATTAGATTTACAGGAGCTCTTCCAAAAACAAGAAGTGGAAAAATCATGCGACGCCTTCTGAAAGAAATATGTGCTGGAGGAAACGTTAGCGGCGACACTACGACTCTGGAAGATTTTCAAGTGATTGCAAATCTTCAAAAATCCAAAAATTCGTAAACAATACATTTACTTGAATTCTCTAATTCATGACCAAACTTGAATTCATTTTAAGGCGGTTGATGAAAGAGGTAGGAATATGTAATCGGTTACATCATTCAAAAAAAGTCTCTCAATTATCTCAAAAGCTAATTCAAGATGAAATCAAACTTGGTGAAATCATTTGGCGAGAAATTATCGGTATCGCAGAACTGGAAGATGCATATAAAAAGTTAAATTCCTTGGTTAATAAGGAAGAGGATATTAAGTTATCCCATAAAAATAAATTAAAGAAAAATGAACTTCTAAAAAGAGAAGCTGAAAGCATAGAAGGTGAAGCCGATCAAAAAATTAAATCTCTTTATAAATTTCAAGGAGACCTGTCTGAGGAGCTCATAGACATAAAAAGAAAAAGCCAAGAATATGAAGCTATATGTGCAGATCTCAGAAAAAAATTCATAAACCCGAACAATGAGATTTCTGAAGAAATAATTGAAGAAATCAAATCTCAATACACCGAAACTCGTCAGCTCCTAGTAAAGCTCAAACTAAAAGATCAACAAGCAAGGAATCAGCTTGAAAAAACAAAAGGGCAACTTCAAGAAATCTTGACTTCTACAAGTCGAATGAATTCTGAAATAATGAGTAAAGTATCTAAGTCATCTAAAGATCTTGCCTCTAATACTACAGAATTCGAAGCAATACAGGGCTACAAAGAAAAAGCCTATATGAAAATAGGCGCCTTCCTCGTGCAGAACTTTAATAGCGACGATCCTTCAATTATTTCCATTAAAGAAAAATTCAAAATCCGACCAAGTGAAAGCGAGCGATTACAACGATCTATCCAATATCACCACATACTTGCAAGCTAGTTGCATGTATGTTGTAAGTTAGTTGCAACTAGACATAAAATAGCGAAATTATTTTAGTATTCGTTAAGAAATCTTCTTCATAGAGACGTTTTTTGTTATAAATTTTTTGTACCAATTAACAAAAAATTACTGAGGTCACTATGAAAACAAGATCATTAACAGCAATCATCCCTGTAGCTATTTTAGCAATAGTTATTGGTGCATCCAATGCTCAAAAAAACAAAAAACAAGTCCATGCAGAAAAGATTGCTGCAGGCGTTCCAAAATCAGCTCCAGCAAAACCCTCAAAGCCAAGAAAGGTTTTAGTTTTCTCCAAAACGGCCGGCTTTAGACATGGATCAATTCCAACTGGCGTTGAAGCTATGAAACAAATGGGGAAATCAACCGGAGCATTCGAAGTAACTGCAACCGAAGATGACTCTTTTTTCGAACCTGAAAAACTAAAGGATTTCGACGCTGTACTTTTTCTTAACACGACAGGTGAAGTCTTTAAGTCGAAAGAAGCCGGGCGCGAAGATAGATTGAAGAAAAGTTTAGTTGATTTTGTAAAGTCAGGTAAAGGACTCATAGGCACCCATTCTGCAACTGACACATATAAGAAATGGAAAGACTTTAATGATATGATGGGAGGGGCTTTTGCAGGACATCCATGGCATACAAAGATTAGAGTCAAAAACCTTGAGCCTAACCATCCGCTTAATGCAGCATTCGCTGGTAAGGATTTTGAAATTGCTGATGAAATATATCAATTCCGCAAAGACACCGCATCAGCAGACGAGCGTCGTATGCTTCTAAGTTTATCTGGTGAAATCGTTGACAAAGGAAAAGGGAATACCGGCAAAGAAGGACTATACCCCATTGCTTGGCTAGATAAATACGGTGATGGCCGAATATTCTATTGTTCTCTTGGACATCGTGATGAAATATACTGGAATCCAGTTATATTAAAACATTATTTGGCAGGTATTCAGTATGCTTTAGGTGATCTTGATGCTGAAGCTGAGCCCAGAAAAATTACTTCTAATGGATTCTTGGAGGGAACAAAAAATTTGGTCTCTAGATAAATCTAATCATAGATATAAATAACAATTTTATGACCGGCACTTAAATAAGTGCCGGTTTTTTTGTAATCCACAATAAGAAGCTCGACAATGGCCACAAGAAGCTATTTAAATTCCCAATAAACCCAAAACAAATGAACTCCTCAAAAACTATTATTTCTTTAATTTTATTCGCTATTTCAACTCATCTTTCTTTTGCAGAGGATACAAAAAAAAGCGAGCCAGCAGTTGAACCAAAAATGGCATCACCAAAAGGAGCTAAGGTTTATATTATTTTTCCAAAGGATGGTAAAACTGTTAAGAAAAAATTCCCTATCAAATTTGGTATTAAAAAAATGGGAGTCGCTCCAGCAGGAATAAAGTTTCCCAACACCGGCCATCACCACCTTATAATAGACGGTGCAAAATTCGACATGAAACTACCTCTTCCAATGTCTGATAAAATTAAACACTATGGTGCCGGTCAGACTGAAACTGTGATCGAATTAGAACCGGGTAAACACACGTTGAAATTAGTATTCGCAGATCATTTACACAGATTGCATGAACCTCCGGTCATTTCAGAAGAAATAACAATAACTGTTAAAGAGTAACCCTTGATAAGTTTAAAGTCGTTTCATAAAAACTGCTGATGGCATTACCCATAAATTTTAGAGAAGCTGCAATTAATGAAATCGCACTTGCAAAGGTTGGGAACCCGCTAAAAGGGGAACCTTTATTAACGTCAAAAAATCTCTGCCGATTTGAGGATGATGAGGCTGATCTATTAACAACTTCTTTCTTGATTCCATTCAAATCTCTAGAGCCATACCGTTTAGAAATTCAAAGTAGCTCCGAAAGCCCTTCCTTACGTGAATATGTAAAATCAATCTTTAAAGATGAGTCTTCGCTACTAGAAGAAGCAAAAAACATATCGCAGTATCTGTACTCGAAATCTTATCACCCAAATATTAAATCGGGAGATTTATGTATCTCTTTAATTGAGGGTATTATTATTTCAGGTCAATCAGTACCTGCAATCTGTATCATAAAGTGTGAAAACAAGACCCCTTTTTTGCAAATCTCTGAAATTGATGGCGACCTTAAGTTGACTACCCAACACGGTATATATCCTGATAAAATTGATAAAGGCTGTCTCGTACTAAATCACGAAGAAGAGGAGGGCTTTGTTGTTTATCTTTTTGATAAATCAGGTAACACAAATTTCTGGAATAAAGATTTTGTCAACGCTCTACCGGTTCGTGATGATGATTATTTAACTAAGCGATTCGGAGAACTATGTGTCAATTTTGCAAAACGTGGCATAAAAGAAAATAATGGAGATAGCAAAAGCGTAAAAGTCGCCAACAACGCCTTAAATTATTTAGCTGAAAACGAAGATTTTAATATCAGTGAATTCGAAAAAGTTCTCGGTGAACCTGAAATAATAAATCAATTCTCATCATTTAAATCAGAATTTGAAGAAGACTCTGGTTATCATATTGATGACTCATTTAAGGTATCAAAAAAAGAAGCCAACCGAGCAAAACAAAAACTCAAAGAAAGAATTAAATTAGATACTGGAGCTGAAGTTCATTTAAGTTCTCAATTTATTGATAATACTAATGAATTTTTAGAAACCGGATTTGATGAAGAAAAAAACATGAAATATTTGAAAATATTTTTTAATGAAGAAATATAAAACACCTCTAGAATAAACGCATCCTTCCATTTTTACACCTCTTTAGTAATTTCATAAGAATACAAAATTTATCATGAAACAAATAATTAAACTTGTCATACTTTCCCTAATATCAGTACCTACACTCGCCATCGCCGAGGACGCCGCGAAGGATAAGGAAAAGCAACCTCCTGCACCAAGTGAATACTTAACAAAGTTTGCACCATTTAAAATCACGGTCGAGTTAGATGGTTTTTTTGCGCCAACTAAAGAACATAAGATAAGCTTAACCCCTAAAGCTTGGACCGACATGACGATAGTCACTGCGATGCAACACGGACAAGATGTAAAAAAAGGTGACAAGCTGGTAACACTTGAAACCAAAAAATTAAGTGATGCTATTGAGGCCGCTGAAAAAAATCATCCATCTATTAAACTAGCTCATGATATTTTAGAAGCTGAATTAAAGTCACTGGAAAAAAGTACTCCAAAAACAATTCAAAATACTAAGAGAGCGAAACAAGTGGCAGATGAAAAGTGGCAATACTATGAAAAAACAGGACACGCTGAAGCGATAAGAGCCACGGAACTTAGTTTGCATTTCGCTCAACAAAGTTATGACTATGCTAAAGAGGAATATGAACAGCTTCAAAAAATGTATGAGGCTGATGATCTTACTGAGGAAACTGAGGAAATAATTTTAAGGCGGGCTAAGAGTAGTTTTGAGAGAGCTAGTGAATCACTACGACTTTCCAAAATGAGGATTGATAGAGAGCTTAAAATTACTCTTCCAGAACAACTCAAATCAAATCGGGCTCAAAACGAAATGAATGAAATTACCCATCAAGACGCAATGATCAATTTGCCTCGAACTCTTCAACAAAAGAGATTCGATTTTGAAAAATCTCGTCGTGCTCTCAATAAGATTGAGGAAAATCTCAAAAAAATGAAAACTGATTTAAACTCTTTCAATGTCACATCGCCTACGGATGGTGTGCTTTTTTATGGTATGAATAAAGATGGAAAGTGGCTAACTAGTGCGGCTGTTGCTAAAAAGTTGATACCTGGAGGAAAACTTGCTGCTCACGAAGTATTTATGACTGTAATAGAGCCTGGAGCACTTAAATTGATCGCTGCCATTCCTGAACCAAAGTTGGCAAATTTAAAAGATGGTATGGTTACCCATATTACTCCTGTATCTAATCCGACACTTAATTTAAATGGGAAAATTGAAAAGGTTAATCGTGTGCCAGGTGCCTACCAACTCACCACATCAATCGAAGGAAAAAACGAGGGACTCCTCCCAGGGATGTCCGCAAAACTAAAAATTATTGCTGCAAATTACGACAAAGCCATCACTGTGCCTAATAATCTGATTAATGGCGACACGGTCAAAGTTTTGGTAAATGATGAAAAGGTTGATAAAAAAATTAAAAAAGGCCCTTCTGATGGGAAAGTAACCGTTATAATTGAAGGTTTAGCCGAAGGTGAGAAAATTGTGGCAAACTAAATAAACTTTCGAAGAGCTTTAACTAATGAAAATACAGAATACTATCAAAAAGATGAGAAGTATCACTCCAACGCTTCTTTCAGTCTTATTTTTCTGTATTGATGGTTTTGCTGACACTGGAATACAAAAAGCCAGTAGAGAGCCACCCGCAAAAGGAGCCATCGAATCATCCATTCGAAAAGGGATCGATTTTCTTGTATCGGATCAAAATAAGAATGGTTCATGGGGTTCAGCTAGAAACACAAAAGGCCTGAATATTTATGCACCTGTGCCAGGTGCTCACGATGCGTTTAGGGCAGCAATAACAGCGATGTGTGTCACTGCTTTAATTGAAACAGATGCTGCAAAAAATGACATTGATGCTAAAAAAGCTCTGGATAAAGGAGAATCATGGTTACTTGAAAACCTAGGGTCAATCAGAAGAGCAAACCATGATGCCATCTATAATGTTTGGGGCCATGCCTATGGAATTTCAGCATTAGTAGCAATGCACAAAAAAGAAATTTCTAGCCCTGATAGAAAATCTAAAATTGAAGATGCCATTAAGCATCAAATTAAAATGTTAAAGAAATATGAAAGCGTTGATGGTGGTTGGGGCTATTACGACTTTCGCTATCAAACAAAACAACCATCATCCTCATCAATTAGCTTCACTAATTCAACGGCTCTGGTAGCTCTTAAATCTGCAGAAGAAATAGGGATTGAAGTTCCCGAGCGATTAACAAAAAGAGCTTTTGATGCAACAAAGAGACAGCAAAAGCCTGACTTTTCTTATGCCTATGGTGAGTACCTTAAATTACGACCAATGAGAGGTATTAATCTACCCGGTGGAAGCCTAGGAAGATCTCAAGCATGTAATATTGCCCTTAGAATGTGGGGAGATGAAAAGATCACTGATCAAGTCATGGACACATGGCTAGATAGATTATGGGCTAGAAATGGCTGGCTTTCTATAGGTAGAAAAAGACCAATTCCCCACGAAAGTTGGTTTGCAGTTGCAGGTTATTTTTATTACTACGGGCATTTTTATGCATCTCTCTGTATAGAATCTCTAAAAGATAAGGAAAATGCCAATTACCATAAAGGCCAACTAGCTGCAGTAATATTACCTCTACAAGAAAAGGAGGGAAGTTGGTGGGATTATCCATTCTACTCCTATCATCGACCTTATGGGACTGCGTTTGCTTTAATGACTCTGAGTCGATGTCTGTAAATTACTAAGACTAATCGTCAAACTGTGAAACCATGCTACTTATGGTTGATTTTGCATCACCATAAATCATTCGGCAATTCTCCCTAAAGAATAGAGTATTGATTATTCCTGAATAGCCTGCCCCTTGTCCTCTTTTGAGAACAAACACGGATTTAGCCTGATGAGCGTTGATAATAGGCATACCATAGATTGGACTATTCTCATCTTCGATAGCCGCAGGATTCACAACATCATTAGCCCCAATCACGATTGCTACATCTACAGTTGGCATAATGGAATTAACTTCTTCCATTTCGCATAATTGCTCATAAGGAACATCTGCCTCTGCCAAAAGAACATTCATATGACCAGGCATCCTACCCGCAACCGGATGGACTGCATGCCTGACTTCAGCACCATTTTTCTCAAGGATTTCGGATAACTCTTTGACCACGTGCTGTGCCTGAGCAACTGCCATCCCATAACCAGGAACAAAAACAACATTCTGAGCAGCCTCCAAAACATAATAGGAATCCTCCACAGTTAACGACTTCATTTCCCCCTCCACCTCAGAACTATTGGCATTATCCTTGGATCCGAATCCACCAAATAATACATTAGCAAGACTTCGATTCATCGCCTTACACATGATAATACTAAGAATAAGGCCACTCGCTCCCACCAAACACCCAGCTACAACAAGAACAGTGTTTGTAATAACAAACCCGGCAGCAGCTGCACCTAATCCGGAAAAAGAATTGAGTAAAGCTATGACAACAGGCATATCTCCCCCTCCGATCGGTATAACACCTAAAACACCAACTAACAGCGCAAGGGCAATTAAAATCCAAACTAATATAGAATTATTATTAATAATGTTAGTATTTAAAACCAAAAGCAATCCAACAAAAATCGCACCAGCCATTATCAATAAATTAATGAATTTCTGAAGAGGAAAAACTACTGCCGAGCCACCGATTTTTCCTGAAAGTTTTAGATAGGCGATAATTGATCCAGAAAACGTTATTCCCCCAATCAAAATTGCTATACATACCACCAAATATAAAAACCAATTAAACTCGAGGCTTTTTTCAAATTCGGACCACCCTACTAACAAACTAGCCATCCCACCAAAACCATTAAAAAGAGCCACCAACTCAGGCATACCTGTCATTTGAACCCTTTTAGCAGCAATCAATCCAATAATCCCTCCAACAATCAATCCTAAAATAATAAATTGATAATCAAGTCCGCTACGCAAAAGAGTAACGACTACCGCGAGTAGCATACCAAGAGAGGAAATTCTATTACCACGGACAGCAGTTGATGCGGAGCCTAGCATCTTAATTCCCATGATAAAGAGAATTGCAGCAATTATGTAGGCAACATTTATCAGATTATCCTGCATATTTTTTTAGCTTAATATTCTTAGTAATGAATTCTTATTTCTCTTTTTTCCCCTTAAACATAGAAAGCATTCGGTCCGTCACAAAATATCCCCCAACCACGTTAATCGTAGCTAATATGAGAGCGGCCAAACCTAACCATTTGGAAAAATTGTCATTGGTCTGACCTGCAGCTATCAAGGCCCCAACAATAGTAATGCCAGAAATCGCATTAGATCCTGACATTAACGGAGTGTGTAGCTGAGAAGGCACCTTGGAAATTAGCTCAAAACCCAAAAAAGCGGCGAGTACAAATGTAAATAGTAACAATATAATTTCCATTTTGATGTTTATTTATGAGTTAATAAATTTTTCGTGAACTATTTTTCCATTATTAGTAAGAACACATCCTGCTAATATCTCATCACCCAAATTAAGATTGATTTTTTTTTCATCTTCATCCCAGAAGTGCTCGATGAAACTTCCTAAATTTGCCGAGAAAACCTGACTCGCATGGTGAGCTGCCATACTCTCAAAATTACTTAATCCCACAATTCTAACACCATTATCAGTAACAATTTCGTTGTCAATTTCAGTACCCTCTACATTGCCCCCGGTCTCCGCGGCAAGATCAACTATAATGCTTCCATGCTTCATTCTTCCAATAACATCACTTTTAACAAGTATTGGTGAACGTCTACCAAAGACTTTAGCTGTGGTAATGACCACATCTGAGTCCTCGCACACCTTGGCCTGAGCTTCTCTCTGTTTTTCCAACTGTTCCTGTGTTAATTCTTTGGCATAAACTTGCCCCTCTTCCTTAGAGTCTTCTCCAAGATCAATCCTCAATGCCTTGGCCCCCAATGATTCGGCTTGCTCTAATGCTTCTTGCCGAACATCAAATGCTGTAACACGAGCCCCTAATCGCTTTGCCGTAGCAATTGCTTGAAGACCAGAAACGCCTATTCCAATAATAAAAAACTTAGCAGGAGATATCGTTCCAGCTGGTGTCATCATCATAGGAAGAACTTTATCGAGTTTCTCAGCAGCATATATTACTGAGGTGTACCCGGTTATATTAGCCTGAGAACTTAACGCATCCATTTTCTGAGCCAAGGTTGTTCTAGGAATCATTTCTAGGCTAATTGAGGTAATTCCTTGAGAAGCCATCAATTGAAGTAACTCTGAATCATTGAAAGGATCTAAAAAACTCAAGTGTATGCACCCTGATTTGGTTTTCTTTATCTCATCAACAGATGGTTTCCTAACTCGAAAAATAATATCAGCATCTGAGAGAGCTTTAGATCTATCAGTGATGAGATTGGCTCCAACTTCGGTATATTCATTATCAGAATAATTACTTAATTCTCCGATACTTGCTTCTACATGCACATCAATGCCCTTATCGACCAATCTTTTTGCTGTGATTGGTGTAATAGCTGTGCGAGCCTCTCGACTATCTATTTCTTTAGGAGCAAAAAGTATCATGCAATAATATAGTTTGCAGTTGCTATGCCAAACTAACCTTTAAATTAAATTTGTCGATACTAACTAAAGTATTCTTTAGTATTTATTATCGATTCTTGAAATAAAATTTTATTACTAAAAAATGAATAATTTAATAGAAAAAATAATCTGGATTTTAACGATTAATTTCATGCTAAACGCCTGCTCGAGCGTAGCAAAAGATCCAAAAAATAGACAAATTAAAAAATTAGATTCATCATTAAGCATTTCAGCATCAGAGGCTAAAGCAATAGGCAAGAAAATTTGGATTAATGAGTGTGGAGGAACTGTAGAAGGATTGACCTCATGGAATAAAGGTGAATATTTTGCTTCTTTAGGAATAGGTCATTTTATCTGGTATCATCGAATCAAGCGAGGTCCCTATGAGGAGAGTTTTCCAAGTCTAGTGAGATATTTAGTATCTAAGGGAGTAAATGTGCCTGAATTTATTTTCAACAAACATTGCCCTTGGGAGACTAGAGAGGATTTTGTCAAAGCTAAGAATTCTCCTCAGATGATAGAGCTGAGAAATCTATTATTTTCCACTATCCCTCTTCAAACTGAATTCATCTTACTTAGACTCGAGAATGCTTTACCAAAAATGGTGTCAGCTATTTCGATAAAAAATAGAAGCAAAGTCCAATCAAATTTTTATAAATTAACAAGAACAGCAAAAGGTAAATATGCTTTAATGGATTATATTAATTTCAAGGGAGAAGGAACCAAAGCAAGCGAACGATACAACGGACAAGGATGGGGAATGTTACAAGTCCTAGAGGCAATGAATCCAAACACAGAGCACAGAAATGCCTCGAAGGAATTTGCACTTGCTGCAGAAAAAGTACTAATAAGAAGAGTGAGAAATGCCCCAAGAGATGAATCAATTTGGCTTAAGGGTTGGCAAAATCGCTTGAAAACCTATCATTAAATGAATCGAATATTAAATCATATAATGCCCTTTTGACATTTACAAATCATGAGGCATTTGTAGTTGAAATACCACAAATTAAAAATGTCCAAAGAAACTACCCTAGTCCTTTTTAAAACAGACTGCGTTCAAAATAAATTAGTCGGCGAAATTTTAAATCGCTTTGAGAAAGAGCAATTTACAATTAGAGGAATGAAAATGATAGAGCTCTCAACTGAGCTATTAGAAGAGCATTACTCTCACGTTGCAGATAGACCGTTTTTTCCAGAAATTGTTAACTTCATGCAAGCTTCTCCAGTAATTGCTTTGGCGCTTGAAGGTGATGATGCAGTTTCAAGAGTCCGAGAATTACTTGGGCCAACTAATTCTGATGAAGCTGAAAAAGGTACAATCAGAGGTGACTTTGGTGTGGGTACAATGAAAAACGTTTGTCATGCATCAGATTCAGTTGAATCTGCTGAAACCGAATTAAATCGATTTTTCAATCAAAACGAATTGTTTGAATACTAATTATTTTTTTACACATCTCTAATTCATTTGGCCTAATAAGACCACTTTGAATATTTGCATTTAATGTAAATATTTGCGAAAATTAAACTGAGGTGGAAAAAAATAAAGATAGCAAATTAAAAAATTTGCTTGCTGTATTTTATAGTTACACAGGTTGGTCTTCTCTCATTATTTCAGGATTACTAAATCTAATAATTATATTTTCTTGGATCTTTAAGAGCGACAGTTTTTCAGCGCTTAACATTCCACCAATATGGGTTTGGGGTGCCATCGGGATTTTTCTTTCTTTCGTTTCGAGATTATTTAAAAAAACAAAACTCTCATTTTTCATTATCAGCTCCTGGGTATTGACGGTCATTGCCTTAGCTGACGAAACTAAATCACTATCAAGAGGCTTTAAGCCAACATTGAAACAATCTATTAAAAAAACCCATAACCATATTAGGGTAATATCAGTTAACTGTAACGGCCGTAATTTGAATATTGTCCGAGAGGCAATGGAATTTAATCCGGACATCATTTTTATTCAAGAATCTCCCTCTCCCAATGAATTGCTTTATTTATTAGAAAAAGAAAATTATAATTCCTATCGAACAATTGGAGGATGGGATTGTGCGATAATTGCTAAAGGCGTCCTAACAAAAAGAAAATACCCATCAATTCTATTCAATCATTCTGCCGGCGCATCTATTAGACTAGACACTGGAGCCGAAATTGAACTATTAAGTCTTCATTTAGAAAGAGCCATAACTCGATGGGATCTTTGGAACCCTGAGTGCTGGACTGAGCATAATAAAAGAAATCAAGACAGAAAAAATCAACTAACTCATTTATTGTCTGAACTACAAACTCATTCAGGCAACATGCCTATTTTATTTGGTGGTGATTTTAACTCTTCCTATCAAAGCAACCTCTATCGAATTATACCTGATAACTTCACGAACACATTTGATGAGAAGGGCAAAGGAATTGGAAATACTTTTACAAACTACTTCCCTATAATTCGAATCGACCATATTTATTCTTCGGAACATTTCGCTGTTAAGGATTCAAGATCCGCGAAAACTCAAAACTCAGATCATCGAATGGTCATCAGCGATCTGATGCTGGAGTCATCTGATTAAACTCAATCCTCCTGCCAAGTAAAAATTATATGTTTTTCTATCTCAGGGTGCAAAGAGTGATGAACAGGACAATTTAACATAGCATCTTCAATTAAATCCTTTTTTGGATGATTAGAAGATAATGGTATTTCGAAGTTTATAGATATCTTAGAAATTCTTCGAGGCAGATCGGAACTCATTTCTTTCTTAACTTTGCCTTTAACTTCACCAAGGTCGATATCATTATTTTTTGCAACAATCCCTAAAATCGTAAGCATACAAACTCCAAGTGAGCTTGCACATAGATCTGTAGGAGAAAACGCTTCTCCTTTTCCCTGGTTATCAACAGGTGCGTCTGTTTCTATTACTGCTCCTGATTGAAGATGTTTTGCAGTGGTGTGAAGTTCACCAGTATAGTTTATATCGATCTCTACCATTTTAAATTTTTTGGTAGATTAACCACTTTAATTAGGTATTACCATTTAAAATTTTCATGATCTTTTTAGGTGAAAAATCATTTCATTCAAAAATCCATCAAAGTGCTAATCATCCTCATAAAGGGCTAATCTAAACCCATAAGACAAGCCCTTCTTTTCTGGAATTTGAACGTTTCTGTATGAAGATAAAAAACTTTGTTTTTTGTATGATTGATAGCTGCCACCGCGTGCGACGGCCCACTGACTGAATGAGGATTGCCCCCCATATAATTCTTCAACCCATTCCCAAAGGTTTCCAGACAAATCATAAAATCCATTCTTATTTGGCGGGAAACTTCCAACCGGTGCAGCTAGTGGATAGTCGTCGGAGTAGGACTCCAGAAACTTTCCATCTGATGCCCAGCTACTGGAAGATTTATCAGCCATGTTAAGTGTTCTAATATCGGGAGGCCAATTACTACCCCATGGAAATTTTCCATCAATCAATTTATCCCTTGCTGAAGGGCTCTGCCCTTTTTCATACTCTAATCCAGCCGCCAAGCTCCAATCTTCATCTTTTGGTAACTGATATCTCTGAGAATAACTAATCAAACCTTTATCTCTCTCGTAATTTGTCAACCAATCACAAAAGCGATTTATCTCATCAATGCTAATATTTGCTTTAGGGTAATTAGGTAAATCATCAGATGGGTCGATATCATCTTTTTTCAGATTATTAAGAGAACAATAAAATTCATAATCTTTGTTTCTAGTTTCCCATGCAGCCATCATAACTCTTTCCTTTAAAGGAATCATTGGAACACCCAAACTATTATTCCATTTCTTAGTCATATCAGCTCCAGCACTTAATCTCATTCTGACGCTGACGTAATGATCAATATTAGGTTGGAGTTCAACTATTCTTTTTTCATCACGATACCCCTTAAGGCGCAAGATTATCTCCAGCCGCTCAGGCTTGATATCCGACAATGTTAAATTCGTTTTCCCAATTAACATATCTTTTAAAAAAACAGAAGCAGAACTTGGAAAAGATTGAATTTCAAGTTGTGCATAACTGGGACTTTGAACAGAGGCAAATAAAGGGAATCTTTGTTCAAAAACATCTTT
>CEOC01068088.1_pt1 | contig 15101 bp, 20 predicted proteins | sample 356191 | NCBI WGS metagenome assembly CEOC01 (sample SAMEA2619952, study PRJEB7988) | marine metagenome | biome: marine biome (ENVO:00000447); feature: deep chlorophyll maximum layer (ENVO:xxxxxxxx); material: "saline water (ENVO:00002010), including plankton (ENVO:xxxxxxxx)" | depth 17 m
CCCTTTGATGGTGAGACTATGGGAGAGATTATGATACGGGGCAATACGGTGATGAAGGGATACTATAAAAATGAAGAAGCTACAAAACTATCTTTGAAAAATGGATGGTTTCACTCTGGAGATTTAGCTGTCATTCATCCTAATGGCTATATTCAAGTTAAGGATCGTTCAAAGGATATTATTATTAGTGGTGGTGAAAATATTTCTTCAGTAGAAATAGAAAATATTATAGTAAAACACCCTTCGGTATCTCTAGCGGCTGTTGTAGCTCGACCAGATGAGAAGTGGGGAGAGACACCTTGTGCTTTTATTGAACTAGCTGAAGGTCAAGATGTAAAAGAAGAAGAATTAAAAAATTTTTGTCGTCAACACCTAGCTGGTTTTAAAATGCCTAAAACATTTATATTTCAAATACTTCCTAAGACATCCACAGGTAAGATTCAAAAGTTTGAATTACGTAATATCGTAAAAAAACTTTAATTACTTTTTTCTTTTTGATTAGGTTTAGGAACAATCCTCATATTCTTTAATTTTTTAAAACAATTATAGCAAACCATATTGTGATAAGATGATATCAAATTTTGTATTTTTTGAGGAGAGCTATGGATCTCAGACTCGATATAAACGGCATCCATTGTAGAGAGCTCACTCTCGCAGTATTTACACGACTCGCTCATCTATTTAATATTTTAGAGATTTCTTAATCTTGTTCCAATACTGAAAAAATCTTTTTGCTGGTTGTAGATATTTATCTGTTGATAAAAAATAGTCGGGTAAAAGGTCAAGAGTATATATCTCTTGAATTTGTAGAAATAAATTTTGGTATTCAGGTATAAAGGTTTTTTTAGAGATTATTGAGGAAATAGGGTTTTTTTGATTAATTTCATTTATTACTTTTAAGGTATCTCCTTTATAGATAGTGGCCCCAGCCTGTTCTGCTAAAAAATACCTAAATTCAATGACTTTATCACTAATTTGATAGTTTTTTTGTAGATTTTGATCAAAAATATAGATGGGCTGTCCTTCAACATTGTTTGGAACTCTCATGAACTCTTCATATAAATAAATGATTTTCATAACTTGGGGAAAAGCCTCTCGCTTATGTCCTCATAACTTCCATCAATTTCTAAATTTTCGGAGGGGTTGATAGCAATTTTCTTTCCACAATATTTAATAACATTGTCTAAGTTGAAAATATAAGGTTTTCCAGCGAAGGTGCTTGCTATCCATTGCCAAGAGAAATTATTACTAGCTAAGTCACCGTCAAGTAAATGCTCCAAAAAAAACTTAGCACCAGCTTGCCATTTTATTTTTCGGAAATGAACAATATAGGAAGCAAGATACATTCTTGCATGATTATGTATAAATCCTGTTTCGATTAGTTCTCGGATAAAGTGGTTTATAATTGCAGTTGGCGTTTGCCCTGTGAGAATATCATTTGGTAGTTCATCTCTATAATCATGAGATTTATATCCTGTTTTATATTCTTCGACATCCTTCCAAAGATAATCAGGATTTTGATAAGCATAGCTTCTCCAAAAATCTCGCCAAGCTAGTTCTTGGATAAACTTTTCACTTTCGATGTAGGAATATTTCTGTTTGTTTAAATTAAAAATCTCTTGGTTTGTAACAATGCCATGTTTAATAGCAATAGATAATCGGGAGATATGACCATCCAAATAGTTTCTAGTCTTAGCATATTTTTCTGGATTAAAATTTTCAAATGAGGTTAGTATTTCTGATTTAACACAAGATGGAAGGCTCTGTTCAGTTGTGTTTGAAATTAAGTCAGTAATTTTTTTAATTTGCACTTCAATTTATACTAACGCTTAGAAATGTTAGATTTACTAAAACCTAAATGTGACTGAACTTCCAGGGGGTAGTTGGGCAATTTTAGAAACATCTTCACTAGCTAATAACGCAATTTTGGGATAACCGCCAGTACAAGGAATATCTCTAAGTAAAACAATTGGCTGGCCGTTGCTAGGAATTTGAATGCTTCCAGGCAATATACCCTCAGATAAAATATCATGAGATCTTTGACTAATTACAGGTTCTCCCTTGAGTCTTAATCCCATTCGATCACTTTGAGACGTAATAGTATAGGGAGTTGATGCAAATTGCTGGATAGTTTCATCACTAAAAAAATTCAATTGAGGGCCCGCAAATACCTTAAAATCAAACTGTTTTTCAATATTGATCTCATCATTAAAAACTAAATCCCAAGACCTTACTTTTTCTTTAATATGAAAACTATCACCGATTTGAAGAGGGCGTGGAATGCTTCCGATTTGAGACTTTGTATCTGTTGCATAGCTATCAAGACATGGCTTAAGTCCTAATCCATTCTCGAAAGCTATATAACCATAAACTGAGTCAATTGTATTATGGATATTTAACTCATCTCCTTCAAAGAGATTAATGCTTGTATAGGGTTTGTGCTCTATCTGAGTATTATTTTGCTTTTGAACGAATATTTTACACTCTCCCCCTACACAGACCTTTATTGCCCCTTGAGTAATTTTTAATGATGGTCCAACATAGGCAAATTCCAAAAATTGATTTCCATGATGGTTTATAATTGACTCTAATGCTATTAAAATTCTATGATCCATTGCACCACTCGGAGAGATACCAAGATGTTGGTAGCGAAATCTTCCAAAATCCTGAACAGTAAGATATGTACCAGTTCTTGATATTACAAAACTATTCATTTTGAGTATTCCTTTATTAAATTCTGAAAAGGTAACTTACATTTTTGAATATCTTCAAATTCAGAAAGTGTAATAGAATAAAATTTCACTCTATCTCCTGGAAGAAATAATGAGGCTCTTGGATGATTCAAATCAAATATGTCGAAAGGGACTTGGGCAATTATATTCCACCCTCCAGGTGAAACTTTAGGATAAATGCAAGTATGTTTTTTTGCTATACCAACAGACCTTGCTGGGATTTGAACTCTTGGAGATTTTAGTCGTGGAGTGATCAATGATGAGGGTACCTCACCTAAGTAAGGAAATCCCGGCATAAAACCAATATAGTAGGTATAGTAAATATTATTAGTGTGCAGATTAATAACATCTTGTTTTGAAATATTGTGAAGTTTTTGAATATTTTCGATATCAAGGGCGAAAGAGTCATCATAGCAGGCAGGAATTTTCCATATTTTTTGGTCAGATGACTTTTTAGAGGGCTTAAAATTATGAATTTGACTTTTAAGCAAATCCAAAGATTTATCCTTATTTTCAATGGTATTAAAGTGTAAAACAATTTTATTGAATGAGGGAGTGACATTTAAAAGAGGAAGATTTAACCCTTTTACAAAAGAGAAAAGGAGATTTATTTCTTGAGATATTTCTTGAGAACTTTCATTACCAAAATCAATTATAAGACCCCTGTCTCCATAGTGATTTATCTCTTTGAAAAACATAAGATTATTTTAATGTAATATCCATGACTGTGAATAAAATTAATTTTAATTCAGATTTAGGCGAGCAAGATGATTTTTTTTTTAATAAAGTTGATAAGCCTCTCTTAAAACAAATTAATTCCGCTAATGTAAGTTGTCTTTTTCATGGAGGTTATCATGATGTTGTAAAAAAAGTAGTTCATGAATGTCAAAAACAAGGAGTAAGTATTGGTGCTCATGTATCTTTTAATGATAAGGAAAATTTTGGAAGGAAAATTCAATCTTGGAATAAGCAATCACTCCACGATCTACTTAGCATACAAATTCAATTTATGATTGATATTACAAAAGATTTTCATATGTCAATATCACATTTAAAGCCTCATGGTGCCCTTAATACACTAGCCTGTCGAGATGAAGATCTGGCATATGAAATAACTTCATTTATAAATAAATTCTATCCGAATTTGATTATCCTTGCTCCCTCTTTAAGTTTGTTAGCAGATGCTAGTCATAATGAAGGTCTTCAAACTGCCCTTGAGGTTTTTGCTGACCGAACCTATGAAGACGATGGCTCCTTATCTCCTCGTTCTATTCAAGGTGCATTAATTGAGGATCCAATTTTATCTCAAAGACATTTAAAAAAAATGATTACTGAGAAGGCTATTATAAGTCGAAATGGCTTAATATTAAAAACACCTTTTCATTCTATTTGTCTTCACAGCGATACACCAAATAGTGTTGAAATTTCTAAACAAATTTGCATACTTCTCCAATCAATGAATATCAAACAAAAGACCCTGCCAGAATTATTTTAATTACAATGGATCACTATTTTTTCTACGGAACTCTGCGATCTCTATTTGTCCTTGAGGCTGTGATCGGCAGGTCTTCATCTGATTTGATATTTCAAGAAGCATTTGTTCCTAATAGCGAACTCCGAATAGTTGTTAATGAATCGTTTCCCGTCATAATATTCGATCCTTTATATAAAGGAGTCAATGGCACTCTTGTTCAAGGATTAAACAGTAAAGATGTATCTAGAATATTATTTTTTGAAGATGTGGAGTTCACTCCTCAAAAATTATTAGTAAGAGTTGGTCAAAAAAATATCCAAGCTAAATACTTTTCTCAACAAGGAGTTAGGCCTTCTGATGATCCTTGGTCATTTGAAGAGTGGAAAAAAAAGGAAGAAAAATTATCTACAATAACAGCTAAGCTTTGGATGGAGCTATATGAGAAATATACGGCAATAGAAGCTGAACAATACTGGAGCGATATTAAAAAAAAAGCCATATCTAAATTTAATCTTAATGATTAAGTTAATTACATTATTACTTACTTTTAATCTTATTTTTCAATCCACTTTACTTGCTAAAGACAAAGAAATTGAGCTTCTACAGGAGGGTGGAAAAGTTGTTTTTATTAGACATGCATATGCCCCTGGTGGAGGAGACCCCATAAATTTTGTAATTGATGATTGTAATACTCAAAGAAATTTAAATGAACAAGGTATTAATCAATCATATACAATTGGTGCAATTTTTCACAATAACCAAATTCCAATAGATAGGGTTTTATCAAGTCAGTGGTGTAGGTGTTTAGATACTGCAAAGTTTGCTTTTGATAATTTTGAAAGATGGAATGCTTTAAATTCAACATTTTCAGAAACTTTCAGAAAAAACCATGCTGGACAGATATCGGAATTAAGAGAATTTTTAACCCATTGGGACGATAGTAAAGGTAATCTTATACTTGTTACCCACTATGTCATTATCGAAGGTGCTTTAAATTATTACTCAAGTTCAGGTGAGATAGTGATTGCTAATAAATATCTTGATGTACTGGGCAGTATTAAAACTAATTACTAAAAGAAAACTCTTTCAATAAACCAATATAATCCAATTAGGCCAATAATTCCTGAGATAGGAAATTGGATATAAAGTGAATACCAAGGTTGTCTTGATGGTATAATCATTAATATAAATAATAAAATTATAATTCCAATTTGTGCTACTTCTACACCTAGATTAAATGATAACAAACTTAGTATAAGCTGGCTTGTGTTAAGTCCAATATCGCCTAGAACAAAAGCAAAACCCAATCCATGAATTAATCCAAAAATAAAGATTATTATGTATCGAGATAGTGCAGAATTTAATGATAATTTTTTTTGTAAAATATTTTCAAAGGCAATATAGCTAATTGATAAAGCTATCAATGGTTCAATAATAAAAGCAGGTATATATATAAGATTAAGACTTGCCAAAATTAAAGTCAACGAATGAGCTATAGTAAACATTGTTACTTGTCCAATTAATGATTTTAATCTTAATGAATAAAAGAAGATGCCAATAACAAATAAAATATGATCTAAGCCTTTGGGTACAATATGTTCAATTCCTAATACTAAGTAGTCTACTGCGGTTTGTAAAAAAGAAGAAGGAAGAGTCTTTGATAATGGCTCTGATACTTCAGCTGGTTTTAAATAACTGGCATATATTACAGTTTGTTTTGAGTTATCGCTAAATTGCCTTATAACCACATCTCCTATAAATTTATCAAACTGAAGAGTTAAACTATCACTCTCAATCAAACTCATAAACTTTAATTTAGTATCACGAGGAAACTCTAAATTCTCCTCAGGGATAATATCAATCTTCTCTAGCTGAGGACTTAATGATCCTGACGCATCAACAACTTTTATTTTATTTATAAACTTTATACTTTGATCATTAATGATTTTAGTCAACTCCCTATCTGAAAGAGCGCGAAATTGGTCATAGATCTCTGATTCAGGGGATTTATTAGTATCTTGATAAGTAGATGCATCAACATCAGCAAGAACAGTTTCCGCATTAATAACTAATTCTATTGATAGGCTTCCATCAGAGATGATAATATCAACAACAGCTGGTTTTATTTCATGAGAATTAGTTTGAAAACTAATAAAAACAAAAAATAATATAAAAAACTTTTTCAATATGAAATCTTATATCAAATTTTTCAAAAATAATCTCATTCTTTCAATTCTCTTTTTAGCAAATGTTTCTATAGTTGAAGCTCATGAATTTTGGATTGAACCTTCAGATTATTTTTTTGAAAATAAGAAACTAGAAGCGCACTTGAAAGTTGGACAAGAATTTCAAGGAATGCGATTAATGTATGATCCACAGAGATTTAAAACATTTAAAATATTATCAGGATCAAAAAATAAGAAAATAGATGTAGAGGGAACCATCGGAGATGTTCCTGCTATGAATATCAAACCTGACCTTAAAGGACTATTAATTATTTATCATGAAACAGTGGATCAATTAGTTGATTATAAAAAATTCTCAAAATTTAAATCTTTTGTTACTGAAAAAGGATATGAAAAATTGATAAATGTGCACAAAGAAAAAAAATACCCTTCAGAAAATTTTATAGAAAGTTATAGACGATATGCTAAATCATTAGTTGCTTATAATGGAATAGAGGGAAAAGATAAAAAAACGGGTTTATTATTTGAATTTGTTTTATCTAATAATCCTTATAATCAGTTAAAAGATAATCTTATTGAGGCAACCCTTTACTACAAGAAAAGACCGCTTTCAGAAAATCTTGTAACAATCTTCATAAAAAATGAGAGAGATGAGATTAATTTAAAACAAGTTTTTACTGATGATAAAGGTCGCTTTTCTTTCTCTGTAATACCTGGACAGACATATCTTCTAGATTCTGTAATTATTCTTCCAAAAAAAGGTAACCCATCAAAGAAACAGCCTATCTGGCACAGTATCTGGGCTTCTACAACGTTCGCAGTTCCAAAAACTTATCTCGAAAAATAAGTCTTAAAATTGTAAAATTTTAAAATAAAAATGATTTTTTTAAGTAAAGTATTGTTGGCCGCTTTAGTTATAGCTTTTGCTAGTTGGCTATCAGGCAAAAAACCAGAGCTGTCAGGTTTCATAATTGCTCTCCCAATTGCTAGCATCATTGCTATTGCTTTTTCTTATTTAGAACATAAAAACACTGAAAATTCTGTAATTTTTGCAAAAAGTATTCTTGTAGGGGTTCCTATATCATATTTGTTTTTTGTTCCCTTCTTCTTTGCAAAGAGTTTAAATATGAACTTTTGGTTAATTTATGGATCAGGCTTGATTTTATTAATAATCGGTTATTTCTTGCATAGATATATTACAAATCTTATTTAATGTTTGAACTTTTTGCTGATGCCACACCTAACGCTAGAAAAATTTCTATTATGTTAGAGGAAATTCAAAAACCATTTAAGGTAACTTATATTAACTTAAAAAAAGGTGATCAATTTAAAGATCATTTTAAAAAAATTTCACCATTTTCTAAAATACCAGTTTTAAAAAATACAATTACTAATCAAACTTATTTTGAGTCAGGAGCTATTTTAATTTATCTTGCTGACTTAAGTGGGAAATTTTATGGGCATAATAAAGATTTAACTAATCAATGGTTAATGGCTCAAATGGCGTACGTTGGCCCTATGCTTGGTCAACATCATCAATTTCATTATTATAATCATGGGAAAAGTAAATTTGGAGAAGATCGTTTTTTTGAGATTGCAAAATTTATTTATAAGACATTAGATGATCATCTTGCCAAAAATGAATTTTTAGCACAAGGCTATTCTATAGCAGATATAGCTACATTCCCGTGGATCGCAAGACATACTATTCATGATATTGGTCTTACTAATTATATTCACTTATCTCGCTGGTATGAAGTATTAAAAAAAAGACCAGCAGTTATAAAAGGTTATGATTTATTTCAAGATAAATCTTATCCACCAGAATTATAAAATGAAAGTTTATTATAATGGTTCATGTAACATATGTAATGCTGAGATCTCACATTATAAAAAGATTAAAAAAAATATAAATTATATCGATATATCAAAATCTATGGATAAGGATGTAAGCCATCTTAGTAAAAAAAATCTTTTTAGAAGAATGCACGTTTATGACCAAGGTAAATTATTTATAGGATCTGAGTCTTTTTTAGTTTTATGGGAAAAAATGCCAAAGCTAAGATATTTGGCTATGTTTCTCAAATTGCCTATATTCAGACAGCTATGGAATATTATCTATGAACTTGCAGCTATAATATTATATTTGAAAAACAAATCGAAACTGTAGGTTTGGAGAACCATTCTTGCAGTAAAACCACAAGAATGGTTTTTTGGAGGATTAAGGTTAATCCTTTCTTTCTACCTATATAAAATTATATTGGATCAAATAAAAAATTAAAAAAAAACTTAATAAAATCAGTAATTTTTAGCTTATTATTTGATTATTTATGTTTCTAAGTCCGCACAAAACTAATAAAAGTCTAATAAAACATTATGAAAAATAGTTGTCTAAATTGGGATAAAAAGTCATGGCTTTCATCAAATGAATATTTCAATGATCTAAATAAACTTTTAATCACAAAATTAAAGATCAATCACTTAAGTAAAATATTAGATATCGGATGTGGAAGAGGCTATTTGTTAAATAATTTATCTGAAAAAATAAATTTTAAAACAACTTTAAATGGTGTTGAGCCAATTAAACATAAAAAAAACTATAATGAAAAAATCAAAATATATAATTTATCCATACAAGACTTTTTCAAAAAAAATGATGATAAATATAATTATATTTTAATAAAACAGGTTCTTCATTTAATTCCAATCGAACAAAGAGAATTACTTTACATTGAATTAAAAAAAAAAATTTTTTCAAATGGAAAAATAGTAATTATGCAAATGAACGAAAAATTTCAATTACCTTGTTTTCCTGAAATGAAAAAAACACTGATCAAATCTTTATCTCAACATAAAATTATAGAAAATGAATTAAAGAATATTTTTATTAAAATAGAAAAAGAAGAATTCTCATTTAAAGTTAATATTTCTAAAAAAGAATATATCGATATGATAAAAGATAAATTTATATCTGTACTATCTCATTTGTCTAAAGAAGATATTAAAAAAGGAGTCCAATACATCCAAAATCACTACCCTGCAAATATTTCATTTATTGATAAACTGCAATTATATATTATTAATTAATTATTTTTCTTTTTGTAAAAAATAATTACCAAGTATCACAATCATACTTCCAGTGATAATTAAAAAAGAAATACTTTCATTTAATAATATAATTGTTAGAAGAATACCAAATACAGGAAATAAACTATAAAAAGGCAACACTGTTTTGACTTCATAATGCTTGTATAGCCATAACATTAATATTTGTGCTAAACAGGAAACTATAATGCCTGAATACAAAGCAGGTGCGTAGGCTAACCAACTATGATTAAATATATTTGCAGCCTCTTTTTCTTCAAATATAAAAACTAGTAAGATCATTATTGGAAAAGAAAAGACAGCCATCCAGCTATTTACCTCAATAGAACTAAATTCTTTTAGTTTTTTTGATATCATAGATGCTGATCCATATGCAAAAGCAGCTAAAATTCCATAAAATAAACTTAATCTTGATTGAAAAACTATAGGGTCAAAGCAAATTAGTGTTAAACCTAAAAGCACTATTCCAATAAAAAACCATCTACGCCCAGTTACTCTTTCTCTTAAATATACAGAACTTAAAACAACTCCTATAGGTATTGATAACTGCATTATTAAAATCATTGATGATGTAGATAGCGTATTTTCTAGTGATAAATACATAAATGGATAAAGACCAAGGCCCATCAATAATCCATATCCAATAACATATTTAAAATTTTTGTGATGAGTTGTTTTCCATTTTAGGAAGGGTAAAAGTAATATAAACATCGGAAGTATTCTTAATAAAGAAAATATTAAAGGAGATATATTTTCATTTAATCCAATCTTACCAATTGGATAAGAGCTACCAAAGAGAATCATCACAAGTAAAGTGATGAATAGATGGGGAATAGTCACTTGGATTTATTCAATTTTAATACTTCTCCAATAAAATAAAGAGAACCACCAAAATAAATAGATGTTTTTGATGAAGTATATTTATTAATTAATGAAAAACTTTGTTTTAAAGATTGAGAAAATAAATTATGAAACTTTTTAGGTATATCATCTTTATTGATAGAATTTTCTTCATTCATTTTAACCACAATAATTTTATTAAAATGTTTAGATAATTCACTTAGCATATATGGATACTTTTTATTATTTAAAAATGAGCAAATAAGAATTTTTCTATTTTTTTCTAATGATTTAATTAATACTTTCATTCCATCAATATTATGAAAGCCATCTAAATAAATATTTTTATACTTATGAACATATTTCAATAATTTACCTTGAGAAATTAATTGTAATCGACCATCCCATTGACATTTGCTAAGAGCTTTTTTAGTAGTTTTAATTTCAAAATTATTTTTTAATAAGTTTCTTGATATATGTATTGCTAACCCAGCATTACTTTTTTGATGATCACCGATAAGATTTAAATTTGATATATCAATTTTTACATCATCAGAAATATAAAAATTGGATTTTATCTTCCATTCTTGGTTATAAATACTTGCAATTATTTTTCTTTTTTTAAGTTCTGATAAAATAAACTTCATCACAGATGGCTTTTGCTTATTAATAAAATTGATACTTTTTTTATTAAAAATTCCTAATTTTTCAAAAGCTATTTTGGATAAAGAATTTCCTAAGTAGTCTTGATGATCAAGTGAAATTGGAGTAATTGCTGCATATTTCCTACCATTAATTATATTAGTTGCATCAAATCTACCACCTAATCCAACTTCCAATATCAAAAAATCAGCTGGATGATCTTGAAAGGCCCTAAAAGCTGCGGCAGTAGTAATTTCGAAAAATGTAATTAATCTTCCATTATTCACCTTTTCGCAAACACTCAAATATTTTAGAAGCTTTGATTGACTAATATTTTTGGAATTTAGTTGGATACGTTCATTAAAACTAACTAAGTGTGGAGTTGTGTAAATGTGTGTTGAGTACCCATGTTCATTCAATATAAATTTTAAAATAGAGGCAGTAGACCCTTTGCCGTTCGTTCCTCCAATGTGAATAATTTTTGGTAATTTTTTTTCATCAAATTTAATATCTTTTAATAGTTTTTTGATACGCCCAAGTGAAAGATCAGAAAATTTTGGATGAAGCTTTAATAGCCTTTTAAAAATAGGGTCTTCCAAAGAATTTATTTTTTAAGAAATGATAGGACACGCGAAAGAGAGTCACGCAATTCTTTTCGATGGACTACCATATCAATCATTCCGTGTTCTAGAAGATATTCTGCAGTTTGGAAGTCTTCAGGAAGTTGTTCATTGATCGTTTTTTCAATTACTCTCTTACCGGCAAAACCAATCATACTCCCTTTTTCAGCAATGATAATATCACCAAGCATTGCAAACGATGCACTTACCCCTCCAGTAGTAGGGTGTGTTAGGACACTAATAAAAGGTATCTTTTTTTGATCTAACAAATTGACTGCAGCAACTGTTTTTGGAAGTTGCATTAAGCTAACTATACCTTCTTGCATTCTAGCGCCACCAGATGATGCAATAGAAATAAAAGGGCATTGAAGCTCAACCGATTTTTGGCAAGCTATCTTAAATGCTTCTCCTACATACTGCCCCATAGAGCCGCCCATAAAACTAAAATCTAATAGAAATATACAAACTTTTTGCCCACCAATATTTCCTGTTGCCACAATAGCAGCATCTTTTTGATTAGTCTTCTGTTGTGCTGCTTTTAGTCGATCGGTGTATTTTTTCAAATCCTTAAATTGAAGGGGATCATTATTATCAAATGGTATGTCTATTAGCTCATAAACTTGATCATCAAATAACTGTTTAAAGCGACTATCGAAATTAATATACATATGTTGATCACAATATGAACAAACATGTAAATTTTCCTTAAGATCACTAACATAAAGCATTCTTTCGCCACATCCACATTTTGTCCATAAATCAGAAGGAGGATCTTTTCGATTAACTAGAGAACTTAACTTGGGTTTTACAAAATCTGTTAACCAATTCATAATTAAATTTTAACCTCGTTAATAAACTTTCTCAAAGAGATAATGTACTTATTAAAATTCATCTTAGCGTCAAAATATTTTTGAATTAATGCGGATCCAATAATAATTCCATCAGCATTAGTTTTTTTAGAGATAGCAAGAGCATCTTTTTTAGATTTAATACCAAAACCAACAAGAACAGGGGTTTTGGTTAGTTTTTTGAGGGAGGATACATTTTTGTTTATTTCTGAATAGTCGAGTTTATTTGAGCCTGTAATGCCTGTAGCAGATATATAGTAAACAAAACCTTTTGCTTCTTTAAGAAGACGTTTTGATCTGATTTTATCTGTCATAGGTGAGATAAGCTTAATTAAATGAATGTTATTCTTATCTAAAAGCTTTTTGGTCTCTGCTTCTTCTTCAAAAGGTAAATCAACTAAGATGATTCCATCAACAATACCTTTGATATCAGATATAAATTTTTTAATTCCGTATTTTTGTACAGTATTTAAATAACACATAATTACAAAAGATGTTTGGTTGCTGTCTTTTCGCAGTTGCTTAATAAGATTTAAAGATTGCTTCGTGGTAATTTTAGACTTTAACGCTATTTTACTGGACTCTTGGATAATAGGGCCGTCAGCCATAGGATCTGAAAATGGAAGACCAAACTCAATTATATTAGGTTGATGAGATAAAATCTCCTGAAAGATTTTTTTACTAAGTGTAAGATTTGGAAAACCACAAGTCATAAATAAAGATAGAATTTTTTTTGAGGGGAGATTGTCTAGCCTATTCATCTGCATCAAACCCAATTGCTTTAGCGGCAGTAAATAAATCTTTATCTCCTCTACCACATAAATTTAAAATAACTGTTTTGCCTTTATGTTTGTTTTTAAAAGCTTTTATAAGATAGGCAAGCGCATGAGAAGGTTCAAGAGCTGGAATAATACCTTCAAGCTTAGAGCACAATTGAAAAGCACTTAATGCCTCTTTATCTGTAACACCAAAATATTGAGCTCTTTTTATATCTTTTAAGTAAGAGTGTTCTGGTCCTACGCCTGGGTAATCAAGTCCAGCAGAAATTGAATGTGCTTCTTTAATTTGACCATCGTTATCTTGTAGAACATAGCTATAGCTTCCATGGAGAATACCGGGAGTACCAGAAGTCATTGTTGCAGCTGTTTGATTAGTTTTAGGACCTTTTCCAGCTGCCTCAACTCCAATAATTTTTACATTTTTGTCATTAAGGAAGGGGTAAAATAAACCCATTGCATTAGATCCACCACCTACACAGGCAATAAGATAGTCTGGTAATTTTTTTTCAACTTTTAAAATTTGTTCGCGAGCTTCTTTTCCAATAACTGATTGAAAATCACGAACCATTTTGGGATAGGGGTGAGGTCCTGCAGTTGACCCTATGATATAAAAAGTGTCTCTTACATTTTTAATCCAATCACGCAGGGCTTCATTCATTGCATCTTTAAGAGACTTACTTCCCGATTCAACTGGAATGATATTAGCCCCTAATAACTTCATTCTAAAAACATTAGGCTTTTGTCGTTCAATATCTTTTGATCCCATGTAGATATTACATGGAAGCCCAAATAAAGCACAAACAGTTGCTGTTGCTACACCATGTTGACCAGCACCAGTTTCAGCAATAATTCTTGTTTTACCCATTTTCTTAGCAAGTAGTATCTGCCCAAGACAATTATTAATTTTATGAGCCCCAGTATGATTGAGCTCATCTCTTTTAAAGTAAACTTTTGGACCATTAATATATGATGATAAATTTTTAGCATGATGAAGTGAAGATGGGCGCCCGACATAATTTTTAAATAAGTCAGATAATTCTTTTTGAAATTTTTTATCTTTTTGGATTTTTTGGTATGAGGTATCTAAATCAAGAAGTAAAGGCATTAATGTTTCTGAGACATACATCCCTCCATATTCGCCAAAGCGACCTAAGGTATTTGGTTCATTATATTTATTCATTTTTTAATGATGAAATTAAACTATCAATTAATGAAAGGTTTTTTTCACCCTTTATTTCCTCTACGCCTGAATTTATATCAACAAAATTAGCACCTGTTAAGTCAATTGCCTGAGATAAATTATCTTGATTTAAGCCTCCAGATAAAATGAATGGTAATTTTTTTGGATTTATAAAATCATTCCAATTCCAAGTTTTATTATTACCTCCAGGTTGGTCATTTATAGAAGGATCACCTTCAATTAAAAATCTTGTAACATTTTTCAGAGTAGTATCTTGGAAGTTTTTGGGAGAAATTGATTTATAAATATCTTTTTTAAAATAATCTTTTATCTTGTTTATATTATCTTGATTTTCATTTCCATGTAATTGGATAGTATCAAAGTCAAATATATTCAATTTTTCTTCAATATCTTTCATTGTAGGATTAACAAAGACTCCTACAAATTTATTTTTATAACTATGAAAATATTGATTGATTATTTGAAGAGTCCCATATTCTAAATTTCTTGGACTTTTTTCATAAAAAATTAAACCTTGTTGATCAACTCCCATATTTAAACAATGTTCAATTATTGCTGGATTAGTTTGTCCACAAATTTTGATTTTGATATTTTTCATAATATTTTTGGAGCATAGATTTTGGATCTTTGCTATTGATTAATTCTCTACCGATTACAACAAAATCAGCACCTAA